>JAEEGL017087380.1_pt1 | contig 30412 bp, 18 predicted proteins | sample 9134231 | NCBI WGS metagenome assembly JAEEGL01 (sample SAMN16246548, study PRJNA631951) | gut metagenome | biome: gut microbiome; feature: rumen; material: fiber-attached | host: Bos | place: Iran: Karaj | collected 2018-10 | reverse complement strand
TTCCGTCCCCAACGTCTCCAATGTCCCCCACGTCCCCTAGCACTGACTTGCATAAAGGCAAGACCGCAGAGATTTTTGACAGTATTCAAGGGATTTACGGGATTTTTAGGGGTTTTTACTTAAACTGATGGGGGCTGTCCCCGCCTGCATTTGCTTCTATTGAATTTCCAACGTAGGTTTTCGATTTTTCCTACCTAGGGTCTCGCCACCGCCTCCGCGACCGATTCCGAGCCTTGTCTCGCGTGACAGCCGCGCTTGTGGCAGAAGGACGTTTTCGGCTGGCCGCGGCGACGCGATCAGACTTTGAGGAAGGTGTTCTTGCGGTAAAGGAAGTACAGGAAGAGCCAGCAGACGACAATGTAGCCGAGGCTCATTGCGACGGACTTCAGATCTCCGCAGGAAGCCGGCATGTGCCGCCACGCCCATCCGAAGAGAAAGTCGTTGGCCTTGTCCGCGCCTATAATCGGCTGCGCCATGTAGATCGCAATGGAGTTCATGCCTATCACCTTCAGCGGGAACGCCCACTTGCCGAAGCCGAGGACGTCTATTACGGCATAGAACGCAAGGAAGAGAGCCGTCGAATATGCGCCTACGACCAGCACGAAGCTCGGCGACCAGAGCGCCTTGTTCACCGGCGACACGACGGAAACCGCAAGGCCGAGCAGAAGAAGCCCGGCCGAGAGCCCCGCAAGCTCCAGGCATTTCCGCTTCGGCGCGGCGTCCGGCCTGCGGACCAGCTCGCCGACGAACATGCCGAGCATTGCCGTGACGACCGCCGGAATCATCCCCGCGAAGCCCTCGGGATCAAAGAGCGGTCTGTAGGTGTGTCCGCCAGTGAGCGCACGGTCGAGCCAGCAGCCGAAGTTGCCTTCGGGCGAGAACGGACTCGCTTCAGGCGGCGCATCCGGCGCGACGACGAAGCGCGTAAAGAGGACGACGCCTGCGAGGATGCCTGCGGCTATGCCCATGCGCGCCTTCGTCCCGAAGCCGAGATACAGAATCGCGGCGGCAAACCACGCGATGCCGATTCGCCCGAGGACGCTCCAGACGCGAAGATGCTCGAAGTCGAAGCGAAGCAGCGGCCCGTCGTGCACGAGCCCAAGCAGAATCAGCAGCGCGCATCGGCGAAGGGCCTTGAGCGCGACGGTCGCGGCGGTCGCCCCTCTTTCGCGGCTTTTCGCCGCGGAGAACGGAAACGTCACGCCGGCAAGGAAGAGGAACGTCGGGAACACCGTGTCCATGAAGTGGAGGCCGTCCCAGGGAACGTGCCCGAACTTCGAATTGAAGTCCGCAACGCCGAACAGCGTCGCCAGCGCGACGACAAGGCCCTTGCCGCCCATGATGAAGAACATGTCGAAGCCGCGCACCGCGTCAAGCGACGCCAGCCGTCCCTGGCCCTTTGCTGCAGTCGTTTCGCCCATATTATCTGCGCTCCCCGCACTCGGCCTCGCCGCTCTTGGGCTCGGCCCTGCTCGACGCGTCCTTCGGCCCATGCCTGCGACGGCGCACGACCATCGTCCGGCTCGCCCTGGAGTCCGCCATGCGCGTTCGAGACTTCACCATCTCGATGTAGTCCGGCGCGAAGCTGCCGCTCTCGCGCCTTGGCACAGTCCGCCTCACTTCGACCTCAAGGCAGCCGTCCTTGACCGACCAGTCCGTCTCGGAGACGAGCCACAGCCTGTTGGTGTCGACTGGCGACGCGAACGTGAAGGATTCCGGAAGATGCTCGATCTCGGTGTAGCCTTCGGGGAAGCGCACCCTGACCGTCTCGGTCTCGTGGTCGGCCTCGTAGACCGAGAACGGCGTCTTGCGCGCCTTGTCCGCGTAGACGGGGCGGATTGACGACAGGAGGCTCGGAAGCTGCAGCGTGATCGAGTCGCCCGAGACGATTGCGTAGTCCGGTATGAAGCAGGAGAACTTCCTTGTCGCGGGATACGACTCGGTGTCGGTCTCGAGGTCGCTCGTCGCCGTTGCCGACTGCGAAATCGCGCCCAGAATCGTCTGGTAGCGCCTGATGCGGTCTTCGGGAAGCATCTCGATGTAGCGCTTGCGGAAGTCTCCGACTCCGGAGCCCCATATCGTCGTCGTGACCGTCATGTCGACTGCTCCGTTCTCGCGGACGTCGATTTCGCACGTCTCGTCATCGTAGTCCTCGTACTTCGCATCCGGCACTGTGACGACGCCGAGCGACCCGTCGCCGGGATCGTAGTAGTCGCATCCGGCCATCTTGCACACGGCCATCGGCGCATGCTCCTTGTCCGGCTCCAGAAACAGGAGGCGCTTGCGCGAGCCGAAGCCGAGGAAGCCGCCTTCGCGCAGCGTGATGCGGCAGAGCGGATGGCTGAACGCGGCGACGTGCGGGTGGACGCGCCTGATGCTGTCGCGTATCCTGTCCGAACAGCCGGCGTCGTTGGCGGCGAGCACGACGTCGGCGTCGCAGCCCATGCCCCGCAGAAGCGCGCAGAGGGTGCGGACGAAGTCGAGCCGCGACGCGTAGCGCTCCTTGAGTACCACGAGCGGATCGGTGAGATGAAGGTCAAGCGGCAGCTCCCATGCGTCTGGTCCCGCGATCTTCACGTTTCTGGCCATCCATCGGCACACCTCCAGCATGTCCCCCTGAAGTTCACGGAGCTCCGGCGCGAGGTCTCGTGGGCGGATCGGCCTGACGTCCATGTCTATCCGCCCGAAGCGGTTTGAGCTTACGCACGCCCAGTCGCGCCAGAGCGAGCCTGCCGGCTGATGCGGCTCGTTCGGCACGCGGCGCGGCCGCATCGCCTCGCGGAACCAGCCGTTCACCCTTGCGCGACGGCAGTCGACGGGGTCGACGGAGTCGAAGTAGAACGTGGCGTAGAAGGGCAGCGGCGAATTCGTCACCGTGTTCACGACTGTGTAGGATATGACGCTGCCGACCTCGACGGACGGAAGGTTGGCCACGAGTATCTTCGACGCCGGGTAGCGCGGCGCAGTCGCGGCCCACGAGCAGTCCATCACGTTGATCTCCTTGGCCGAGACGGACTTCACAGTGCCGTCGCGGTTGCTCACAACGGCCGAGACGAGCTCGACGGACTCGACGTGCGGGTTGAACGCGAACTTCAGCTCGGAGGACTCGTGCTTGCCCTCCTGCGTGAGAATCACCTTCTCGTAGCGGCTGGTGGTGGTCCACGCCTTGTCGGAGAACACGTCCGCCGAGTTGTCGATGAGACGCCATCTCACGTTCGCGCCCGCCTCGTCGTCGCGGGAGAAGACAGGGCGCTTCCTCTCGGCGACCTCGGTTCGCTTCACGTTCATCCTCAGGTCCAGATACTCGTCGGGCGAGAACTCGACCTTCGAGACCTCGGCGCGCCGGCGCGCGCGAAGCGTGCCGTTGGTGAACGAATACGTCCGCAGATACCCGTAGTCGCCGTCGATCCGCTCGTCGTCCGGTAGAGTCGCCTTTGTCCCTTCCGGCAGCCCCGTCTTTATCTCGACCGTCTCGTCCACGGCCGCCGTCGAGTCCAGCTTCAGCGGGAAGCGCCGCTCCGCAAGCGAAGTGTTGCCCTTCAGAAGGAAGTTCGCCATTCCGAACGCGCGGGAGAGGAACGGGACGGTGAGCTCTTCGCGCGTCTCGCCTCGAAGCGTCGCCTCCGGAAGCCGGAACGCGAGGGCGACGGAAAGGGGAGTCGCCGTGTCGAAGAGGTCCTTCGGGCTTATGTCGCACTTCACGAGCTCTGCGCCGGCGAACACGTTCCTGACCGCCCGGCCGAAGAACTTGACGCGGTCCTCCGGCCTCGACTTCGACAGATGGCTGCGGTAGACCGTGTCGTTTATGCCGCTGAAGCGGACGACGCCCTCAAGGTACAGCGCTCCGTCGCCGTCAAGCTCCGCCCGCGTGTCCACGACAAGCGCGTTGTGGTCGGGCGGAGGCGTGGGGGACGTGCGCAGCAGCTCTCCGTCGGGACGCGCGACGATGTAGCTCATGTCGCTCTCGTACGCCGGAAGCAGGTCGTTCGAGCTGTCGTTCGTGGGGTCCATGAGGATGTACTTGTCGTCCTCGCCCGGGCGGCGCGCCTCGCCTTCGCCGCGCACGACCGCGACTATCGCGTGGTTGAAGAACGGCTGGGGGACCTCTGGATCGCGCTTCTCGCCGAGGTGTATCAGCACCGGATAAGCCTCGAAGCCGGCTATGCGGAGCATCGCCGTAAGAAGCGCCGCCTTGTCGCGGCAGACGCCGTATCTCCTGGCGAACGTAATGTCCACGTCGTGCGGGGCGTAGCCGGGCGACGTGTCCTCCATGGTCAGGCCCATGTAGCGCACCTCCTGCGAGACGAACTTGAAGAGCGCCAGCATCCGCTCGTCGCGGCTCTCAAGGCCCCTGACTATCTCCTCGACCTTGTTCGTGATTTCGGGCGTCGCGCGCTCGATGTGCCCGCGGCAGAGCTCCCAGTACCACTTCGATATCTCCGGCCAGTCCTCGGCCGTCGACACCCGCAGATGCTGGACGACCGTGTGCAGCGCCGGCATGTCCGGCTCGGGGAACGCCTGCGGAGAGTTCGTGCAGACGAACGTGTGGACGGTCGATCCGTCGGGAAGGACCTCCCGCGACTCGACCACGTTGCCGAGCGGATTCCTCACCACCGCCCTCTTCAGCGGGCGCTCAGCGGGCGCGGTTATCCTTATCTCGGACCGCACTATCGGGCACGACCACTCCAGCACCGACACGTCGGCCCACACGTCGCGGCAGCGGGCCTTGTCGGCCTTCCGCCGAGTCTTGAGATGCACCGTCTCGCCGATGCCGAGCCCCGGCACGAAGCAGTGGACAAGCCGGTCGAGGGGGTCGTATATGTTCATGCCCATGCAGGAGTTGTCGGTGGACTCCTTCATCGTGGCGGACGTGTCGACGACGCGCTCTTCGCCGTTTGTGCCGACGACGCCGACGTAGACAATCTCGGCGGATCCGTAGCGCTTCGAGTAGCTCTGCGTGATCGAGCTTTCGCTTTTGCGGCCCTTCTCCGTCAGCACCTTGGTCCAGCTCTCGCAGGTCTCCTCGTACGTGCCGTCGGGGTTGTAGCGCACCTCGCTCCTCGAATCAAGGAGAACCGCGTCGGCGTCGGGATAGCTCTCGCACGTCACGTCGTCCCATTCCTCTGCGCCATGCAGCGTCACCGCCGCCGCGGCCAGCACCGCGGCATATGCTATTCGAATCTCTGCAGTCACGGGCTTATTATACCATAACGGGCAGATTCTGGTATACTATGTCCGATGTTGCTGTTAACGCTGTTCTGGGAGCTCTTCAGGCTGTCGCTGTTCGTAGTCGGCGGCGGCTACGCCATCATCGTCGTCGCCGACGAGGTCTTCGCGAAGCGCGGATGGACTCGAGAAGGGGAGCTGATCGACAGGCTGCCGGTGTTCCAGATGATCCCGGGCCTCATCGCCACGCACACCGCCGTATACGTCGGGCGCAAGGTCGCTGGCCGCGCCGGCGCCGCAGTAGGCGTCGCGGCGGTCGCCCTGCCGTCTGTAGTGATCTTCACGCTCGTCTCGGCCGGATACCGCGCGCTGCCGCTGGACGACCCGCACCTTGTCGCCGCGTTCACCGGGCTTCGCGCCGCCCTTACCGGCATAATAGCGGCGACGGTTGTCCGGGGCTGGCGCAGAAGCCTGCCCGACGCCTTCGCCTATTCCCTGCTGGCCGCGGCGCTCGCGGCGCTCTGGCTCGGCGTCGCGGTTCCGTGGGTTCTGACGGGCGCAATGGCAGCAGGACTCGCGGCGGTTCCGCGGGACATTCCGGACGGCGAAGCGCGGCGCTCGCGCGTCTTCCGCTCGTCTTGGCTGCCGCTTCTCGTCTTCCTCAAATACGGCGCGCTGTGCTTCGGCGGCGGATTCGTGCTGGTGCCGATGTACATGGAGGACTTTGTGGGCGCCTCCGCACCCTTCCTGCAGCTGCCGGAGCACGTCTTCGGAGACCTTATGGCCCTTACCCAGATGACTCCGGGTCCGATAGGCGTCAATGCGGCGACCTTCTTCGGCTACCGCCTTGCAGGCGCTGCCGGCGCAGTGCTCGCATCGGCGGCGCTGCTGCTGCCCGGCTCTCTCCTCGCCTATTTCGCGTTTGCGTCTCTGGACCGCTTCAGCGGCAGCCGAATCGTGAGAGGCGTGATGAAGGGCGTGCGGCCCGCGTCGGTCGCGCTCATGCTCGCGGCGCTGGCCGCCTTCGCCAGGCTGAGCGTCCTGAAGACCGCTGCGGACGGCGGCAGTTCTGCGGATCCTGTCGCGATTGCAGTCATGGCCGCGGCCGTTTTTGTCTCGATCAGGCGGCTCGCAGGGCCGGTTACGGTCATCTGGGCCTCCGCCGCCGTATCGGTCGCCTTGCAGCTGCTAAGCGCCAGATTCTGACAACTGACGCAGCAGTTTGCGGATAAACGTGAGTGGACCAGCATCTGCAGTCATTTCGTACAGCGGGGGGCGCTTGCTCGTACAGTCGGAGTCAAACCGTCGTACAGTCGGAATCGTTCGGCCGTACAGTCGGATCCGCTCGCCCGTACAGTCGCATTCGCCTACCCGTACAGGGGGATTCGCTCCCCAGTACTGAGGGGAACACCAAAGGGAAGCGCGCCCCTACTCAGCCGTTGCCGCGCTCGGTCCGCGCGCCAGCGCTAAACATACTTGTTTCGTGGACTCCTCCATCAAGATTTGTGTCGATTTGTGAAGATTTGTGTTTTGCTATCTAACCACGAATCTACACATATCTGCACAAATTAGTTCGAGTTCGGGGGCGTTTTTATCTTTAACGCAGAGGCGCAGAGTCGCTGAGTACGCAGAGGGGCCAGTAAACCGCTGGGGACTTGTCAGCCTTGGTCCTAACTCCGAGCGGTTGGGCTCTCGCTACCGCTTCGCTGAATTTGAAGGGCTTTGCGCCTTCAAATTCTCTTCAAACCGGCTTCAGTAGATGTTTGTTATGGTTAGCTGCCTTCGGCAGAGGAGGTCTAGAGGATGCTTCCTCCAGATAAAACAAAACAAGACATGCGGTTTTCTGGGGGCATTGAACAGCGGAACACTACGTAGGTTTTGGATTTTTCGTAGGTTTTCGCCGCCGCCTCAGCAGCCGATTCCGCGCCTTGTCCCGCGTCTGGGGTGATCGCAGCGCCCGACAATCGCTGCTCAGGCATTCCCTCGGCCTTCCAGTCGATTGTTGGAGCGCTTTCACGTGATGGCGGTATCCCCCGAGGGCGAGATGCACCTGCGGCGAAGCCGTCAGGTTCCCCGACGAGCGAAGCGAGGAGCCTTGCGAAGCAAGGTCGCAAGAGGGTGCGCCCGAGCCGCGAAGCGGTCGCTAGAGGGGTGCGGAGGGAGCGGGACCGCACGGGAGCATCTTCGCGGAAGTGACGTGTTTGTCTGCCGCGTGAACCCCGCTATCCGGTTATGAGGTGCAGGTTGACTGCGAACGACGCGGCCTCGGTGCGCGAGCTCGCGTTAAGGCGCGCAAGTATCTTCTTTATGTGGTCCTTCACGGTCTCGAGCGAGACGCCGACGACCTTCGCGATCTCCTGGTTGGAAAAGCCCTTCGCTATCAGGTTGAGTATCTCCAGCTGCCTGGAGGAAAGGGACGGGATGGACTCCAGTTCGCGGACGCCGTGCATGATCTCGCGGCTGACTATCCGGCCGCCCGCCGCGATGCGCCTGATCGCCCCGATTATCTCCTCCTGCGACGAGCTCTTCACGAGAGCGCCCGCCGCGCCGCCTTCGAGGGCCTTCTTCATCTCCACCGACTCGCCGAAAGTCGTCAGTATGAGCACTTTTGTCTCGGGCGAGGACCTGTGCATCTGCACCGTCGCCTCCGCCCCGTCCATCTTGGGCATCTTGAGGTCCATCAGAACGACGTCCGGCTTAAGCTCCTTCGCCATCTCAACGGCCGAGACTCCGTTGTCGGTCTCCCCGACGACTTCGAGGTCTTCTTCGAACGAGAGAATCGACGCCAAGCCCGAGCGCACGACGAAATGGTCATCGGCGAGCAGAATTCTGATCTTACCTTTAGCTTCCATAGAGCCCTCACCTGTCTTCGAACATTGTGACCGTCACCTTGGCTCCGCGCGGAGATGCGCCCGACACCTTCAGCGACCCGCCGAAGCAGTTGACGCGCTCACGTATGCCCTGAAGCCCGAAATGTCCTTGGCCGGGACCGGGCGCCGTCGCGGCGTCGAAGCCCCTTCCGTCGTCCCTTACGGAGAACGTGACCCGCCCTTCGTGGCATTCCCCCGCAATCCAGATATGCGTGGCTCCGCCATGTCGGATGGCGTTGGCGACAAGCTCCCTGACGATGCAGAGGATGTTGTGCGTCGCTGACTCGGAAAGGCGGTCCCTCGGCACGTTGAAGCGGACGTTCACCTCTGCGCTCTCGACATGCGGGGCGATCGTCCTGGACACGGCCTCGTTCATGTCCTTCTCCTCGAACGTGCGGCTTCGAAGGTCCCAGAGGCAGTCCTGCAGCTCCCGACGGCACGATGCGAGCATCTGGCGCGCGGACGTGAGGAAGCGGTCCACGGCAGGGTTCGCGCCCTTGTTCGCCCTTCCCGCCGAGTCGACCTGCAACGCGATGCCGGTGAGCGACTGCGAGACGGCGTCGTGCAGTTCCGCCGCGAGGCGTGTGCGCTCGTCGACCTTCGCCTTCGTGCGGACGTGCGAGACGCGCTCGTCGAAGAGCTGTCTGCCGCGCCTGTCGGAGAGCACCTTCAATGCGACGCACAGCGCCGAAATAACCGCAAGCGCGCCGAGAAGCGAGATTATCACCGCAACGAGCCGTCCGGTCGTCCACCATGGCGGCTCCTGTATCACCTCGATGTTCCTGGACGAAGCCGGGACGACCGAGAAGCCGGTGAAGCGCGGGAACGTCGCGATCGACGGATCCGTCTCGAACTCGGCGTTGCACACGCCCGTCACGCGGACCGTCGCGCCGAGCCTCACATGCGCGAGCTCGTCGCCGGGTATGCCCGACACGTCGATATCCGCCGCGTATCCGCCGCGCTCGACCCTCATGCGCCTGCTGGAGCGGATGTTCTCGGGAGTGTTCGCGACGACGCCGTCTACGGTGACAATGCGCCTGAGTTCAGCGGGCTTGTAGATGCCGGGGTTCTTCGCCTCCATGAAGAGCCGCTGTATGTCAGTCGGCGCGACGGCGGCGGGGAGGTCTCCGCGCTCGCCGTGCGAGGTGATCACGACGTCGCTCATCATAAGTCCGCTGAAGTCCAGCGAGACGAAGCCCGACGCAGACACGCGGGCGCCGCATTCGGGAAGAGGCGTGCGCGGCATCATGACGAGCTTTACTATTTCGGCGTCGGACTGCATGAAGCAGAAGCGGCTGCCCGCCGCGATGAGCACGCCGTCCATCTTTGCGCGGTGAAGCAGCTCCCCGCGCGACGCAAGCAGGGCGAACGAATCCGTGTTGAAGACGTTCCTGCCAAGGACGCGCGCCTCGGCCGGAGGAGGTCTGGTGGCGACGACGCCCTTCTCTCCGATCGGCAGAAGGTAATGCCCGGCGAACCGTCGCCACCGCGTCTGCATTATGACAAGGCCGAACACCTCGACCTCCGCGTCCGTCAGCGAAAGCAGCTCGTCGAAGGGACGCTCGACGTCGGGCGCGGCGACGTAGACGTTCCCGTCCCGCGTCCTAAGCACGAACCAGTTCCAGAGGGCGTTCATCTCGTCGCGCACCACGGACGACACGACGCCCGATATCCGCACGAAGCGCTCATGGCACCTGCCGCCGTTGACATCGCCCGCACCCACAACGTCGCAGTCGGGGAAATCGCCGCGGCCGACGACCGAAAGCTCCTTGACGACGAAGGCGGAGCTGCTGGGGAACTCGTCGAGGATGCTGCCGCGCGGCTTTTCGACAACGCCGCGAAGCTGGACGATGTCCCCGCTTTTGGGCATAGGGCTGTCGGCGTCGAGCCAGAACGAGTGCGCGCCGAAGGAGTAGCGCCCGGGCAGATACTGGTTAAGAAGGTGGAATCTCAGAGGCGAGCCGCCGCAGACCTGCGCGACCTGACCCGTCGTGACAAAGCGCGCGGGCTCCCGCTCCTCCGCCGGACTGGCGAAGGACGCAGACACGGCCAGAAGCGCCGCGATGGACGGTATCGCCTTCATGCGACATAGTATCTCATATTTCACCGTGCCCTCGCAACAAAATACGCAATTCGCCCTACCACTCAGCTGAGGGGTGGCATCTGCGGTCGCGAGTTGCTATAATACGAGGCGAAACTGAGCTCTAGGCAGGAGGGAGAATCCACGACATGAAGTTGCTTTCAGAGACGGTGGTGGTCGTCGCCGCGGCGTTTGCGCCCGCGGCCGCCGACGCCGCATCCCTTGAAGGCCTGTCGTGGAGCCTGTCCAAGGGCGCGGCGATCTCGGGCTCGACGCTGACTGCGGAGATCGCTCAGGCAGGCGGGCCTCAGTGCGCGGCCAAGGCCGCCGTCGACCTTTCCGGAATGCTCGGCGACGGGCTCGGGCTTGTCTTCACTGTCCGCGTCAGGGCGACTGGAGTCACGAAGCCCGATCGCCCATGGAACGGCGTCAAGTTCATGCTCTCCTACAGGGACGCGGACTCCGGAAAGACGCACCATCCTGGCGCGGCGGTTCCGATCGGCACGTATGGCTGGAGGGTAGTGACAAACAGGGTGAACGTGCTTACGGCTCCGGTCAATCCGGCAGACGGCAAGGCGACGATCTGTCTCGGGCTGCAGGGATGCACGGGGCGCGTGGAGTTCGACCTCGGCTCGCTTTCTGTCCATACGGAGGACGTGGGCGTGAGGCCCGTGAACCAGGGCTACGTCGTAAAGTATCGCGGCAAAGCAGACAATGCGAGACGGCGCGGGTGCATGCTCCCTGCGCGCGACACGACGGAGAAGGACATCGCGGACCTTGCGGAATGGGGGGCGACGCTTGCAAGGTTCCAGATTGAGCGCAACTGGGCGGCGGAGAACGGGAACCGGGATCTTGCCGAGTACGCGGCATGGGTGGATTCGCGGCTAGACAATCTCGCCGACGTCCTTCGCTGGGCCAAAGCAAGAGGCATGAAGATCGTCGTCGACCTCCATTCGCCTCCTGGAGGAAAGCGCAATGTGGACGGCGTCAGGACGATGAACATGTTCTTCGAAGAGAAATACGCCGACGCATTCGTGGAGACTTGGAAGCGCATCGCGACGCGATTCAGGGGGAACGACGCGGTATACGGCTACGACCTTGTGAACGAACCCGAACACCGCGTTCCTGTGCCGTTTTCATACTGGGAGCTGCAGAGGCGGGCCGCGGAAGCCGTCCGCAAGATCGACCCGGAAGCGACAATAGTCGTTGAAAGCAACCTTTCGGACAACGCCGAGGCATTCCGATATCTCTCGCCGCTTGCGATGGACAACGTCGTGTACCAGGTGCACCTCTACAAGCCGTACGAGTACACGCATCAGGGCGTCTGGGGTAATCCGACGAAGAAGGACGGGCGTCCGCTTGCGTGGCCCGACCCTGAGCGAGGCTGGACGGCCGAACACCTGCGCCGCGTCCTCGCGCCCGTTCGCGCGTTTCAGGAGAGGCACAAGTGCCGCGTCTACGTCGGAGAGTTCAGCGCGGCGTCGTGGGCCCCAGGCGCGGAAAGCTACCTTCGCGACTGCATCGCGCTCTTCGAGGAGTACGGCTGGGACTGGACGTACCACGCATTCCGCGAATGGGGCGCGTGGAGCGTCGAACACGACGCCGTTGAGCCTGGACGCGCCGGGAGAGACAACTTCGTCCCTTCGCCGGACAACCCGCGCAAGCGGGCGCTTATCGAGGGACTTCGACTTTCACACACAACACCAAAGGAGATGCCATGAAGACACACGCAACTCGCCTTTCGCCTATCGCCGCCGTGCTGGCGGCATGTGCGTTCGCCGTGCCGACGCCAAGCCTCCGCGCCGAAACGCCCGACGCCTATCTCGACTATGTGGAGTCGACTGGAACGCAAATGGTGGACACCGAATGCCTTGTCGGTTCGAACTACACGATTGTCGCCGAATACGCATACCCCGATCCGATTGTCGGGAAGAACAACTATCTCTTCGGAGTCTACAAGCAGGGAATGACCGCGGGCTTCTTCTACAGCAACGGCAACTCGTTCCCTCTCAGATTCCAGAAAGCGAACGGCACGTCTGGCGCGACGACAACCGAAGCGGGCATTAACGCGGCGCCCAACGCGAAACAGACCGTTACGATGCGCATTGGCGCCGGCACTTCGTCCATTGTCTCGGAGTCCGGCGAGACCCTCTATTCCGGAGCTCTCGGAGGGACGATAAAACAAAACGCGACGGCTCCTCTCTCTCTTTTCACCGCAAACATCAGCGGCTCGCCGTCGTCAACATACACATCCGTCGCGAAGATCTACTATCTCCGTATCTACGACGGCAACGGAGCGATGGTATGCAACCTCCTGCCATGCGTCAAGAACAACGTCGCCGGGCTCTACGACAAGGTCGCCGACAAAATACTCTTCGCAAAAGGAGGCAACCTCGTCGCCGGCCCCGCGCTTCAGCGACCAGCAGAACTTGTAAAGTGGATTCAGTCCGACGGCGCAGACGGCGACCACCAGCTCTACATCGACACGGGCGTTCCCGGCAAAGCAGGCACCGGCATGACTGCGGAACTCCTTTGGCCGGCAAAGCCGTCGGCCGCCAGCACCGTCTGCGGCGCAATGGCCGATTCAACGAATCACTTCACGCTCTACACCTCGGCAGGCACACATCAGATCGGCTACGCGAACTACTCGGCCTTCCAGGTCAACACCGGAACAAGCGTCGTCTATTCCAATAAACACTACCGCGTCATGTCGTCGCTCGCGAAGAGCGCGCAGAATCTTCAAATCGAAGACCTGGACGGGACAGGCTACAACGGGACACGGTCCTTCAACGACGCCAACTCGGTCAACACGTCCCAGACGCTATACCTCTTCGCCCGCAACGACGCGGGGACGCCGAACCAGTTCTCACGTATCCGCCTCTACTCGCTCATGCTCACGAACGAGGTCGGAGTCCTTCGCGACTTCATCCCCTGCGTTGCGGACAACGGCAAGGCCGGCCTCTACGACCGCGTCTCCGAGCGTGTCTTCTTACCGCAGGCCGCAGTCGCAGGCGCCACGGCGGAGTTTGACCTGAATTCCGAAGTAGGCGCCGCAACAAATCGTACTGCGTCAACCGCATGGCCGATGACGCGTCCGGAATACATCGTGTCCGACGGCGCTTGCGACTACGTCGACCTTGGCATAACGGCTCGCGACGGGCTGAAGATGACTGCGGAGCTTGAGTGGGTGTCAGCCCCCGCCTCCGCCTCCACCTTCTGCGGCGCGGCGACAAGCGATTCGAACCTCTTCACGCTGTACCGCGGCAATTCACAATTCCACCGCATGGGCTACAATGGCGGCTCCCGGACGTTGGGCGGCGGCAATGCGGCGCCGGCGGCTGACGTGCGCTATCGCGTCACAACGACGCTTGACAACTCCAGCCAGTCGATCACCGTCGACAGAAAGTCAGACGGCGCATGGGTTCCGGTCGGCGAAGGAACTCGCACGGCGACGGACGAAGGGCCGGTGGACACGGGCCTCCCCCTCTATCTCTTCGCCCGCAACCTGAACGGGACTCCGGACGAGTTCGCACAAGTTCGCGTCTACTCTCTAAAGCTCTGGCAGAAGAACGGACAGGGAAACTACGTTCTCGTCCGCGACATCAAGCCCGCACACCATCCGGACAGCAACGCGCCTGCGCTCTACGACAGGCAGAACGGCGTCTGGTACTTCAACAACGGCAAGTACGGATTCGCGGCCGGAGGCGAGACCAGGCAGTTCGTCGGCAGGGCGATGGTCATATTCATACGATAGCAGTCTTCATCTTCAGGCGCTAGCTGCGGACGGGGAAACTCGTCCGCAGCGCTTTTTGTCGAATCCCCATGTGAAATTCGACTCTATCCTTGGCGGCCGAGGGAAAATATCATATAATACGCATCTGACGACAACGCGTCGCGAGCGAAGATCGCAACTGAGGAGAATTTCAATGGCAAACGAGAACAGCGAGGCAGGCAACCGATGAAAAACGCCATAGCCGCTTTTGGGAAGGCTGTGTACGACACATGGTACGGAGCCGTCGCTCTGTTCGTAGTCGTCTCCGTCGCGCTTTTCGGACTGCAGGTGGCCAACGAACATCTGGGCGATGTTGTCCCATGGCCGAAAGACGCACATGTCCTCGTCATGATAGGCTTGGCCCTGAATGTCGGCGTCGCGGCGGTTGTTTCCGCATTCGTCCGGCGCAAACTGGCGCGGGCGTTCGGGCTGCTCGCGATGATGTGCGCGTCACTGGCGTGCAGCATTCTGGTCGGAGTCGTCGTCTGCTGCCTGCCGACTCGCATGACTACGCCGCCATGCGACGAATGGGTCGACGAGACAATCTGCGCGAGAACCGGCATCGGCAAGGAGAAGCTGAGCTTTCTCGGAGGAATATCGGCCAGGGAATCAACAGTCGTATACGAGGTTTCTGGCGGAGCATTGGACTGCACGCGTTTTTCCCCGGGCTCGCCCTGGACAAGCGATCCGAACGATTCCAAGGAGGCAGACGCCATTTATCCGCTCATACTGAGGCGATGCCACATCGACGTCCAGCTGCCTGACAATGCGGCTTTTTACCACTGCGACTGCACAAACGGCTTCATAACCATCATCATGGCGAGCGACAAAGGCTATCTCGTCTACCAGCGCCTGTAGAGCCCCGGCCAGCCTGCCGAAAGGACATCGTTAGGGTCGCGCGAAAGGCCATGGGCAGATGGCGGGCGGCATATGCGTCTTCCAGCTTGGCTGCGGGCGAGATCATTGAAGTTCGACGATGCCGGGCGGGATGGACTTCTCGACCTTCAGCATTCCGTTTTCAAGACGCCATGAGACTGAGATGCGTCCCTTCGGCGTGTCGAGATGTCCCCTCGCCCATGTGATGCCGGCGACGGCGTGCGGCTCGATGCGCACCCTGTCGCAGCCAACCGCGTCGCCCGCGACCCTGATTCCCAAAATGCCGCGCATCAGCCACGCCGCGCACGAACCGAACATGGGATGGTTCTGAGAATAGATGTTGTCGGACTGCGCCCACGTCTCCCAAAGAGTGGTGGCTCCGTTGTCGAGCATGTTGTACCAGCCGGGAAAGCCCTTGTGCGTGAGCACCCTGCCGGCGATCTCAGCGTCGCCGCGTACGGTGAGCAGCTCCAGCAGATACTGCGTCGAGAAGATGCCGGTCGAAAGCGCATAGTCGTGCGCAATCACGTCCTTGCGGAGAATGCCGTATGCGGCGTCAAGGTCGGCCGGCGGCAGCATTCCGTGGTAGATGGCGAAGCACTCCTCGCCCTGCCTCCCATTCCCGATGAACCCCCTGGCCGGCACATAGCGCGCCGCAGCCGCGAAAACGCCCTCAAGCCCGCATGCCGTCGCCTCGAACCTCTCCGCGTCCGCAGTCTCGCCAAGGAGCCGCGCGAACTTCGCCGTCAACTTCAGGAACTGGTGGTAGTGGCAGATCGCTGTCGTCACCTGATCGGCCTTTTCAAGAGCCTCGTGGTCGCCTATGCACGGCGGCACGTGGTTCACGTCGAACGAAGCCTCGCAGTTCAGCAGGAAGCGCCGCAGCGACGGATACGCCTCCCGCACGATCTCCATGTCGCCATAGTAGCGCAGAAGGAGGTTGACAACTACCGGAGCGCCCAGGGCAAAGCCCATGCTGAACTTCCCGCGCTTCATGGACTCCAGGCTGTCGTCGGGGAAAATCGCGGGCGAAGTCGCCGTGAACACACCTCGAAGCGCCTCGGAGTCGCACAGGTCGCGAACGACCTTTCGGTAGAACCCCGACATGTCGTAGTTCAGGACGAACGACTCTGACGAGACCGAAAGGTCGCCGCCGTAGCCGAACCGCTCGCGAGCCGGACAGTCGGACTGCACGCCCTGCATGTTCGAGCGGAACGTGCGGCGGCACACGTCGCGAAGGAGGTTCACCTTGGCGTCCGAGCACTCGAACGAAGCAGAATCCTTCACGTCCGCACTCCATGCCAGCGCCTCGAAGTCGTCCGGCGACGGCGCAATGCGCAGCCCCGCCACCTCTACATACCTGAAGCCGTGGAAAGTGAAGCGCGGCTCGTAGACAAAGCTCTCGGCCGAAGGACAGATCACCGTGTCCCTTTGCTCGGCAATGCCGGGCGGGTCGATCGCCGCGTTCTTCTGCTGCCCGCAGACGCCTGTCATCACGTTCACCGTTCCGTCTTGGTTCTTCAGTTCTCCATAGCGGAACGTCACCACGTCGCCGTCGCGAACGCCCTTCAGAGTGGCGCGCATCGTCCCGGCGAAGTTCACGCCCATGTCAACCAGCCAGCGACCGGCTTCTATCTCCGTCACGTCCTTCGCCTTCCATCGGTCGTACACGACTACGGGCGGCATGTCGCCGCGCGGAAGCACCTTGCCCTTCGGCGGATCCTTCTCGATCCTCGCCGAGCTCGGCGCCTTAGAAGGACGCGCCCTGGCGTCGAACTTCTCGCCGAGATACAGGTTGTTTCTCACGATCCGCCCTTCCGTCGCCAGCCATGAGCAGTCGGTCGCGACGCTCTCTGACGAGCCGTCCGCATACTCCACCTCAAGCGTCGCCCTGGCCGTCGGAGTGCCGTGCGGAAGCGTCTTGCGAAGGTTGAACTGCCCCCACATCTTCATCGGGAGCGGATTCCACCAGCCGTTGCCAAGTTCGAGCACGAGCGTGTTCGCTCCGCCCCTGACGAACCCGGTCACGTCATACTCGTCCTCCAGAACGCGCCTGTCGAACGCGGTCCAGGCAGGGAGCGCAACGGAGTTCACGCGCCGTCCGTTCACAAAGGCGTCGTACATTCCAGGCGAGGCGATTCGCCAGACGGCGCGCTTCACGGGCTTCGCGGCAATCTCGAACCTGCGAGTCAGGACAGGCGCAGGGGCGTCGGCGAAATGCGCTTCGTAGTCGTCCTCGCCCGGCACATCGTACGAACCGGTTATCCATTCCGCCGCGACGCAGGCCTCGGCCATGCAGATTGCGAACGGCAGAGCAAGCGCCGAACCCATCAGGAATTTCTTTGACCTCGCATCACCCTTTCTGTCTTGTCTGACTTTCATTACACTATGCGGTCTCCCCAGAATGGCACAACGGCCCCGACGCCTTCCTCCTCGGCTGCGGTCTTGCGGTCCAGCGCCTCCTTGAATGTGCGGCGGCCGGGCTTGTCGTGGGTCAGCTCCTGGAAATGCGACACGACGGCAAGGCGCGGACGGAACGTCCTGATGCCCCGCACAGTCTCGGACTTGGGCCACTCCTCGCGTTCGAAACATCCGCCCCAGCACCAGGCATGGTGCAGCCACATGTCAGGCGTGCGCACGGGACGAAGGTTCTGGACATCGTGCGTATCTCCGCTGTGCAATATCGTGTAGTCGCCGACATGCACCTCGACCGGCATCACGAACTTGCGCAAGATCGTGTTGTGGTCGCTTACGTATGTGCGAATCGTAACGTCCCTTACGTCATACTTGCATTCGCCGTACGAATAGCCGCCGAACGTGTCGGCCAGCTTGCCGTCCACGATGTTGAGGGCCGCGCCGTAGTTGCACTCGAAGTTCTGGAACACCGTCTTGTGCCGGCCGTCCATCGCCCGGTAGAACTCGCGCGTGTAGTGGTCGAGGTGGTTGTGCGAGATAATGGCAAAGTCCAGCTCGTCCGCAATCGTCGGGGCGAGACGGTGGCAGAGGTCGATGGAGAAAAGAGACTTGCGCGTCTTCACGATCACGCCCATGTTGTAGACGAACCAGACGGCAGGCGTGTCGCCCTCCACCTTCGTCTCGCGCATCTCGCGCGCCACCTTCCTGAACGCCTCGTCGTATCGGCGAAGGATCGGATACCAGTCGTACCACGTCTCGCATTCGGATGAGGAAAGCCCGCTCCTGTTCGCGGACATGTTCTCGCCATAGACGAAATCAAGGAACGCCTCCTTCGGAAGCGCGTCGATCTCCTTTTGGACGGCGTCATAGCCTACCGACGCATTCGCCGCTGATGCGGACGCGCGCCCTCCCACTGCGCAGAGCGCCGCACCACCGCCGATGAAGCCTCGCCTTGTCAGATTCATCGTCGTCACTCCCTTATTCACGGTTCAACGTACGCCAACCGCGCAATGCGTATCTCGTTAGGCTCCGTCGAGCCGGGGAAGAACATCGGGCCGGTGAACTTGACCAGCGCCTTGACCTCGAACTCGTTGCCGTTCATGCCGGGCATGCACACCGGAACCTGCACGGTCCACTTGCGCGTGAAGTAGGCGAAGAAGCCCTGCGCCGGCAGTTTCACGTGGCCCGCGTCGTACCAATGGTAGCCTTTGCCGATAGGCTTTTCCCACTGCTTGCTCAGGATCGTCTCTTTGGCGAGAGGATCGTACACGCCCATCGCAAACGGCAGACGGTAGTGCCCCTCCTCGTCAGCCACGTCGGCCTTGATGCGAGTGACGACGTCGCCGCCCGAAAGCGGATCGCCGATTTCGATGTCCTTGACAAAGTCTATGGACGCCTCGGAGTGGTTCTCGCTCGCCTGGTCGTCCGTCGGGATGTCGAAGAACGACTTGTCGGAGACGCCCTTCTCCGGCGGATGCTTGTCGCCGAACTTGGCGCGGAAGTCGGCGAGACGCCCAAAGCTCAGGTAGGCGCGGGCCACGCGGTCTTCGCGCTTCCTGTCGCCCTTCACGAGAGCGGCGGCCTCGTCGAAGAGTCGCTTGACCTCCGACAGGTCGTCGTTGGTGAAGAAGCCGAACTCTCCCATCGACGGGAACCAGCGAATGAACGCCTTCTTCTCGCGACGGCGGCGATCCAAAAGCTTGCGCGCTTCCAATATCTTACCACCCGCCGCGCCGTAATAGCGCGTCATGAAGTCCTCTATCAGCCCTTCTGTCTTCTGGAACGGGTCCTCAAGCATCTTGCGCAAAAGATAGAACTTGAGTTCGTACATGTCGGACAGATCGAAATACTCCTGCTCGATGAGGAATCCCTTCACGCCGTTCTCGGCGTAGAAACGGTACTTCTCCGGAATGTAGAACTCGCTCGGGAATGGATATCCCTTCAGCTTGTGGTAGGTGACGGCGTATTCCCAGATGTAGAGATGCTTGGTGTAGTCCTTCCACGCGATCACCTGGTCGTGCATGAACTTGTTGTCGGGGTCGAGGATTCCCGTCGCCATGTTCTGCGTGGTGTTGCAAAGCCGCACGATCACGTTCTCCGCCGCCACGACTCCGTTTGACGGCACAGGCTCGGTATGATGGTAGGCGAGCGTGGAGAAGAGGAGGTCGGGATGCTTCCTGGCGGCCTTTTCGACCGACGCATTCACGAACTTGAGCATCAGCCCTGTGTGCCCGCACTTATCCCGCTCGGCCGTGCAGACCGGGCACTTGCAGAACTTCATCGTGCCGTCGTTCTGCGAGACGTCGTAGATGCGCGGCGCGGCGAATCCCTTTGACGCCGCGTCCGCCTCACCCTTGGCGATGTAGTCCTCAAGACGTCGCGCGAACTCGTCCGCAAGGCCCGGACACGTCAGGCACAGCTGTCCCTGATGATCGCCACCGACTCGCACTCCATCCCAATACGAATACCATTCCGGGTGCTCTTTGCCATACTTGGAGAACGGAAGATAGTGGTCCCAGGTATGGGCGAGAGCGGGCGGCCCGTAGGTGAACGCGCCGCCGAACGAGAGAGGAATCGGCGAGCTGCCGTTGTCGTTCAGGCGGTTGCGCGCGGCGGTGCGCGGGTCGGGCTTGCCGTTGCTCGGATACGAGCGGTAGATGTTGCGGCACTCGAAGAACGGCTTGCCGCGCCTGTCGAGGACTCCGAACGCGAGCGGCTTCGCGTCCGGCACGTCCTCGTCGTTGTCGCCCCACCAGCGAACCCCGCATCCATCTTCGAGGAAATGGTACACGGCATATAGAGTGCCGCGCGTCCCTCCGCCCGTGAGGACGACGTTCCGCCCGAACGACTTGATGCGCCATTCCTCGTCATTGCAGTCCGTGACGCCGTTCTCGCGGGCAAACGCCGTGTCGCCGACATGGAACACCACTCCGTCCAGTCCCTCGACCGTCAGCCCGTTCCCGCCAAGGCATAGTCCGAGGTAATGCTCCAGTTCCTCCGCCGCAGTCGTCTCCCACGCATTCGGGCCTTCTGGCAGTACGACCCTGAACGCGCTCTTCCCCGACTCCGCATGCGGACTCTGCGTCGCATGGTTCCCCGTGCATCCCGCGACCATTGCCGCGAGAACGCCTGTCACGAACATCATCTTCATTTAGTTCATTTCCCCTATCGGATGAGCACCATGAGTCCCATCTGCTTGACCGTCTCCAGCCTGAAGTAATCTACGCCAAGCCACGAGCTGCCGCCCGCCTGCGCAGGAGCGTTTGAGAGCGTCAGCACGTTGTCGCCGGCGTGGAAGGCCTCGCCCGTCACTTTCGCCTTGAACTCCTGATATTCGTCGGACGCATTGGCGTTGAACGTCGCCACCGAAACGCCGTTTGCAGACAGCGTAAGCGTCTGAGCCGAGCTGCACTTGAAGCGAAGCGTCGCGAGAATCAGGCAATAGTCCTTCCCGGCAAGGACGTCAGGAACTTCGACGTGTATGCTCGTCGGCTGGCGCGTCTCAACATCGTTCTCGATCTCGTAGCGTCCGAACGCGCAATCCGACTGGTCGAGGTCTGTCGCGTAGTAGTCGCTTTGTGTGCGCACGAGCTGGATCGCGTCGGTGTAAACCGTGCCGGACGAAGAGACGAAGCGCAGCTCCACCTTGTTGCTCCCTACGACGAAGAAGCGCTTGGCGAGCGCCAATGTCGCCATCCCGCCAGGAACATTGGAGAGGGAACCCGCCTTGACGTCATTCACATAGACGTCGAACGAACAGGTGTCCGAGGCAGTGGTCGTCGCAAACCGCAAAGTCAAGCCGGTCGAGATGTCGTGGGCAGTGAGGGCCATATTGGAGAGCCCAAGCCGATTCCGAGCGGAGTCGAACGTGCCGCGCATGTTGATCCAGTCAACAGAACCGCTGACGCGATCAGCCGTAAAGCCGCACCAACTATCCGTTGACGAGCTACCGAACTCCGCGTTGCTGCCGTTGATGACGCCAAGATTGGCAATCGTCCGCTCGCCCGGCCATGCGAAGACCTGACGAACCTCACCTGCGTTCAGCGCGCGATTCCATGCGGCAAACGAATGGATGCTGCCGCGGAAGCCGTAGGCGCGAGACTGACTTCCCGACCAGTCGCCGCCTGCCAAACCGCTTCGGAAATGACCGAGGACAAAGCTGTTGCAGGCTGAATAAGAAGCCGGCGAAGCCCCTGCCGCCGATGCGCTCATGACGGCAACCTCCGAAGAGCCTTCCTGATACGAATAGATCGTCACCTCGCGGTTCGAGAGCGTGATTGCAAAATCCGTCCACTTGTTTGGAACGACAACAACGTCTTCTGCACCGTTCCACGTTTTGCTGAGGTTGGGGCGATACGAATAGAAGTAATATCGCCCATTCTCCGTTACGCCGACGCCAAAGCCGTAGGTCAACCCAAGCGTGTCGCCAGCGCCCATGAAATACGAGGGCTGTCCGGGGATCGGCACCGTACCGTTCCAGCGGAAGCGCAGGAAGAACGTGCAGGAATCGTTCGCCTGATCAAATTTCGGGACGAACGGCACGTTGTTCGTGTTGAGGTGAAGTCCCGCCGTCCAGAATTTGTAGGTCCCGTTGCCCTGATCTACCGTATCCTGCGGGAAATAGAGAGCCTTTGTGCTCTCCGTCCTCCTCGCGTAGGGATAGACAACGGATTCGGTCCTGACAATTATGCCACTGTGGCCATCCTTTGTGGTAAAGGAACGATTCGCGCCCTCTGCCGTCGAATTGAACGCAACCTTATGGGAAAGAGAGGCCGAGTTGCCGACAAGCGACTCAGGGAACTCCGGGTTGGCACTGGCAACGTCGAACGGCCAGTTGTCGCCATGATACGGAATCGCGCCGCGATGCAGCGACTTCACGTCGGCGAAAACCTTGCCGACGTACGTTTCCGGCGCAAACTCCGAAAACGAGCCGTCGGAATTGCCGATCTGGATGCTGCCGCCAAGTGCTATTGCGTCTATCGACACGGAACCGGCAGAGGTGCGCGTGAGCGTGACGGTGTTGGCCCCGGCGACAGTCAGGTTCTTCCGCACGTTTAGCGTAGCAGTCTTGCCTGGAGAAACGGAAATACAGCCAGCCGACACGCCGTTGACTGCGACGTCGAAAGAACCTGCCGCCGATGTGGAAGTCGCCGAAACGCGCAGGATCTGCGGAAGCCCGGCGTCCTTCGCCGCCACGTTGAAACTGATTGTAGTCGGGGCCGCGCCGCCCTCGAACTCCTTTGCGCTATTGTTGGCCGTTCCAAGCCGGACAAGGTCCGTTCCCGGCCACGCGAACACCTGACGCACCTCCTCCGAACTCAAAGCGCGCTGCCACGACGCGAACGACTGGATGCTGCCGCGGAAAGCTTTCAAGCGGCCGGCATTGGGATCATACCCATAATTGACCGCACCATCCATCATAAGGCCAAGGAGAACATTGGCGTTAGTCGCACCCGTGCGAGTGGTCGAACTGCCCGTCACCTCATACGTGGCGATACCGTCCGAACTTTCCTGGTAGGAATAGATTGTCAGTTTCCGGTTCGTGACCGTCACGCAAAAGTCCGTCCACTCGTTTGGCTTGACCCTCACATCCGTTGCAGAGTTCCACGTCTTGTTCAATATTCCGCCCGAATAGGTGTTGTAGCAACCATTGCTCATGACCGATACGACAAAGCCGTATGCCTCGCTGTTGCCCGCGCCAAGAAAGTAGTTTTGCGCGCCGTTTCCAGCCGGAGATTCACCGCTCCACTTGAACCGGATGAAGAACGAACACTCCTTCGTCAAATCGACGGTGAACGGAGAGACGGTATGCACGCCCGCAGACCAGTACTTCTTCGCTCCGAGGTCAACATCCTGAGGAAGATAGGCGACCGTTTCGCTGCTTGTCGCTTTCGTGTAGGGATGCACCACGTTCTCCGTGCGCAGAACGACGCTGGTGTGGACGCCTGAAACCGCAGTGCTCCCCCAGATCGTCCCAATCGTGACATTGTGCGCGTCGTTCTCCGGCTCGGCGAGAAGCAACGATTCGGGGAATTCCGTCTTGCCGATATTCATGATGCCGTCACCGTTTGCATCGACAAACCCTCGATGCCACGATGTCGCGTCGCTGAACACGTCGCCGGCAGAGGCTACGACCGGCGCAAGCGCCATGCCGACCACAACACAAACCGTCGCGATCTTTCCTTCGCAGTTACGAACGTTCATACTACCACCCTTACCTTTCTTTGGATTTACCCGTATAAGGATACGGCAATGATAACAGAAATGCAGAGACTCAGCAAGCAGATTCCGCTTAACCACAATATTCACCTAAATAATTATCGTGGAGAACCACTTGAATCGTCTTTGGCTTTGCGCCGACGGCACGGCAGACGACTGGGCACTTCGCAAGGAAGAGGAACGCTATGGGCTTATCCGTGCGCTCGTTCATCGTCTCGAAGTTCGCCTGGCCCTTGGCGACAATCAAATCGGCCGCCGCAAATGCCGCCCTGAACGCCGCGCCGCACGTCGCATCGACGACTCCAGGCACACCGTCGTCGTTCGACACTACGCCGCCCGCGGCGAAACCTTCAGGATAGCCGCTTTCCTCCATTTCAGCGCGCGTAAGGTCGTTGAACACGGGCTTTCCGCGCACGGCGAGGGTCAGCCTGTCGCGATACGGCTCCAGCAACAGGCGGTCGAACACGGCCTCGCCGCAGTTGTCGAATATCCAGAGAATAGACTTTGCAGCGTCCATGCGACTCTTCAGCTTGGCCACTGCATCGCGATCAACTGGCTTCTCGAACGCCTCTGACATCTGATCCATCGCCGCCGCAATGTCGAGGTCGGCGTAGATCGAGAAATCGAGGATGTTCCCCGCGACAGCCAGCCGCAGACGGCTTTCGAAACTCTCAGGATCCCATCCTGGAACCTCGGCCAGGCGCGCCATCACTCTCAACGCCAGTTCCGTGGAGATGCGCTTCTCCATCGCCCAAGGATCCGGCACCCTGCCGCCGCTCTTCGCCAATGCGTTGTCTATTAGCCGACGCGCACAGCAAGGCGGAGGCTGCTGATATCCGCTCATGGCATAGTTTCCCAGAACCTCCAATCCGGAACGGGCGATTTCAGCCTCCAGCGCGACGTCGCCTTGCGCGGACTTTCGAGCAAGGTCAATTGCGTTCCGGGCAAGGCACGGCAGGCAGTCAAGACAGCCTTTCATGATTAGTCTCCATATCCATTTGGCCTGGCATTCCAGAGAAGCGCGAAGAACACGGCGCCGACAAGCGCCGCGCAAATCACCGCTACGAACGGCACCGTCCAGCCGCCGGTGCGCTCCGACAGGAATCCCATTCCCCATCCGGAGAACAGGACGCTCCCGTACGAAAAGAGGGAAGTGAAGCCAACCGCCGTTCCGGCAAACCGCTTCGTAGCGAGATTGACCGCCGTCAGCCCGGTCATCGCCTGCGGCCCATAGACGCAGAAGCCCGCGCCCGAAAGCGCCGCCACATAGAGAAGAATCGGGCTCTTCGGCGGCATGAGCCAGAAAGCCCCCATGCACACCGCCGCGCCGAGCATCATGAAAAGGCACACGCGAGGTGCTCGTCCACCCGCCCAGCGATCCGTCGCCCAGCCACTGAAGAGCGTGCCAAGGATGCCAGCGATCTCGAAACAGGCGACCGTCCAGCCTGCGCCTGCGAGAGAAACGCCCTTTGCCTCCTTCATCAGCATAGGTCCCCAGTCGAGAATCGCAAAGCGCGTGAGATACACCATGAAGCAGCATACGCCAATCATCCAGATCACGGGATTGAAATACACGCGCCGAGACGCGGAGTCGGCAATCTCGCTTGATTTTCCGTCAGTTCCATCATCTTTGGGACAACCAGAACCAATAGAATCTCTGCCAGCAAGCCCTTCCAGTCCCTCTTCTTCCGGCGTTCCTGGCAAAGTGAAGAAGAGCAAGACAAGTCCTGCGGCGGCGATGATCGCCGGCGCGAAGAAGCACCACCGCCACATGCCAACGCCTACGCCGTCCGGGCCCAACGCGCCAAGTCCCATGATGTAGCCGCACAGGACCGTCACGAGGCCCGCGCCGATGGAGTGCGAAGAGTTCCAGATCGCCAATTTCGTCGCGAGCCTTTCCGGCGGCACCCAGTGCGACAGCAGCTTCAGGCACGGCGGATTGCCCGACGCCTGAAGAAGTCCATTGACGACCCATGCCGACCCCAGCACCGTCACGAGCGCCGTAGTGAACGCTGCGCCGGTCGCCCCGCCCGAGACAAGCGCGGCAAGGACAGGGCCGAAGCCGAACACGACGTTTGCGGCTGTCGCAAGCGCAAGTCCGCCCATCAGAAAGCGGCGCGGGCTGCTGCGGTCGGAAATCGGGCCGACGACGAACTTGCCGAGGCCGTACACCACGCCATGAATCGTGAGGAACAAGCCGAGCGAGCTTTTGGTGATTCCGCAGTCCTGCGCCAGACCAGGCATGGCGAGCGAAAGGTTCTTGCGCAGGAAGTAGAAGAGCGTGTAGCCGATGATCGTCGTCACCAGCATCCTCCGCTGCATGCGCAGGAAGCGTCTGCCTGTCGTCGCCATTATCTCACGCCCTCAAGGACGATGCGTTCGAAGTCGAGCGCGGCCTTGGCGTCGGCGTCCATCTTCGCCTCTGTTATGCCCGGCTCAAGCTCGCGCCATATCTTGATGTCCTCGCCGACCTTGCCGCCCATCCGCACGAACGGCTCCATGCAGACGTTGCCGCTGTAACCGATGTCCTTCAGAGCCAAGGCGATCTCGTGCCACGGCGTACGTCCGCGCCCTGGCACGCGGCGGTTGCACTCGCCTGTGTGGAAGTGCCCGAGGAGGCCCCTGGTCGAGCGTATCGCGCCGCCGATGGAATCCTCTTCGATGTTCATGTGGAACGTGTCGAGCATTACCTTGACGGACGGGACGTCGACTTCCTTCACGAATTCCACGCCCTCGGCAGCAGTGTTGATGAGGTAGCCTTCAAAACGGTTCAGCACCTCAAGGCAGTAGCTGACGCCGCAGTCCTCGGCCACCTTGCCGATTTCGCGAACGCCCTTGACCGAACGAGCCCAGTCGCCCTTCTTGTCTATCGGTCTGGAGTAATCGACGGGCCAGTAGCTGTAGATGCCGCCGCCGATCGAGTGGATGTCAAGGACTTCAAGGTTCTTCAGCAGTTTCACGAAGAACCTCTTCGCATTCCGCCGCGTCTCGGCATCCGGCGACGCGATGTTCTGGTCCGCCGAAGGACCGTGTCCGGCCGTGAGGAAGATGCCGTTGTCCTTCGCTGCCTGGCGAAGGTCCTTCAGCGTCTGCCGCGAGTAGCCGTTGATTGGCGTACAGGCGATTTCGAGGAAGTCGAACCCGAGCTTGGCGACCTTCTCGATGTACTTGAAGTAGTCGGCCTCCCATTTGTCTTCCCAGTAGGCGTAGTATATTCCGTATTTCATAGTGATTGCCTATTAGTGGTTAATTGACAAGAAGCGTCTTGCAGTGGAAACCTTCGTGGTTCAGGATGCGCCCGAATGCAGACGCGCCATCTGCCATCGGCACCCGCGCCGTGATGAGATCCTTCAAGTTGAGATCCCTGCCCGCATGCTCCAGCGTCTCCCGCCAATCAGGATCAGGCACGGAGTTCCAGTTGCCGCGCATCGCAAGCTCCTTGCGCAGCACGGACGAGAAAAGCGCCTTCGGAAACGTCCAGTCGTCTGCAGGGTTGCCTATGAACGACACGACGCCCTTCCGCGCACAGAGTTCCACCGCCATCGTGCGCGTTGCAGAAACGCCGCACGCCTCGACAACGACATCGTAATCGGCGGAGCGAGACGACCTCGTCGCGTCTTCCGCATCCATCGCCACAAAACCAAACTTCGCCGCAAACTCCAGCTTCAATGGATCAATGTCGGCGACAGCAATCTCACCCGCGCCACGTATGCGCAGCCACTGCGCGGCGATTAGTCCAATCGGACCGCCGCCGATCACCAGCGCAGAAGCTCCCTGCCCCATCTCGAAGCCGTGCGTCCCATGATAGGCGACGGCGGCAGGTTCCGTCATCGCCGCCTCTTCGGGCGTGACGCCGTCCGGCACCGGCAGGATGTGGGACTCCGGCACGTACAGTTCCTCCGCAAACGCGCCGTCCCGACGAGACCCGAAGTAGTCGTAGCGTTCGCAGAGCTGGATGAAACCCTTCGCACACGCCGCACACGTGCCGCACGGCAGAAGCGGATAGACGGCGGCAAGAGTGCCGGGCGCATACTTTCCGCCTTTGGGCGCTTCCTCGACCACCGCCGAGAACTCATGCCCCATCACAAGCGGATAATGGTACGCGCCGCCCTTGAAGCCGCGACCAATGTCGCTGCCGCAGATTCCCGCCGCCGCAATCCGCATCCTGTACCAGCCACCGACGACGCGCAACTGACGCTCGCGCCAGACAAGCTTCCCGTTTTCCTCAAGCACCAACGCTTTCATTGCATCTGCCCTCATTTCTTATAAGTCATTGGGTATCGCTCCCGCACGAGATGCGACCTTCCCGGCAAGACGGTTCCCCGCCTCTGCCGCAGCCACAAGGCTTTCGCCGCGCAGAACGGCGGCGAGAAACGCAGCGGAGAACGAATCTCCCGCGCCTATGGTATCGACAACTGGGCCGTCCTCAATCGCCGGGCTGTCAAACGCCTCGCCCGTCCGCGACGTGACGCGGCACCCCGCAGCCCCGCGCGTCTCGACCACCGTCTCCAGACGCGGGAATCGGGCGAACAGCAGTTCGGGCGCAAACCCCAGCCGCCGCATCTCCTCGTCGTTCACCTTGAGAATGTCCGTGTGCACCAATCCCTTCTCGACAATCTCGACGCTCCAGAAGTCCTGACGCAAGTTCACGTCAAAGAACACCAACGCCGAACCATACGCGCCAAGCATCCGTTCCAACGTCGCCGCCGAAACGGGCGAACGCTGCGCCAGCGTCCCGAAGTAGAACGCGCGAGGACCTTCTTTGCCGCCAATTTCATGGAACTCGATCTCGTCCCACGCCGCAGGACGCACAATCTCGTATGACGGAATACCGTCCGCAAGCGTCACGTTCACAGTGCCGGTCGGAAGGTTCGGATGCACGAAAACCCCTGACGTGTCGACGCCGAATCCAGACGCGGCCTCCAGCGCACGTCGCCCAAGCTCATCGTCGCCGACCGCCGAGACGATGGCGGACTTCAGCCCACACCTTGCGGCATGGGCGGAGAAGTTGAACGGAGCTCCGCCAATGTGAGGCACGCCGCCAATCACGTCCCAGAGGATTTCTCCGTATGCCACTATGTCACATCTGTCATTCATTTGCCTGCTGTCATTATACCAAATGAGTGCGCTCCGATGTCGAGCAAATTATGCCGTTTTTTCCACATGAAAATGGAACGATTCATCTTGACACCCGAGAACGCGATATGATATCATCACCTCGATGGAACGGAAGAAAGTGCTTGTCATGATAACGCCGATCAGCTATCGCAGGATCGGCGGCGTGTCGCGTTTCGCGAAAGACCACGACTGGGTGCTGACGATTCACGACCGTCTCGGAGGCCTTCCTCCATCGACTGACTATGACGGGATCCTCGTGACGCTCAGGGCGGACGAGAAAGCGGCCGGATACGTGAAGAAGATGATGAAGCGCGGCATTCCCGCCGTAGATCTCACGATCCAGCGCCCGCATCTGCGCATGCCGCGCGTCATATCCGACCACAGGCGAATCGGCGCATTGGCGGGCGAGCACTTCAAGAAGAGAGGGTTCCGCAACTTCGCCTGGTTCTCGACCGGCTGGACGCATGTGCACGAGCTTCGATTCGGAGGTCTCGCGGACGCCCTCGGAACCACACCGCAGAAATGGATGTCGTCAAATGACGCCGAAATCGCCAAGATTCTATCTGCGGCGAAAATGCCCGTCGCCGTTCTCGCGTATGACGAGACCGACGCCGTGCGCCTTCTGCACGTCTGCCTTGCCTCCGGCATCTCGGTTCCGGACGACATAGCCATCCTGTCCATCGGCGACGATCCGCTCGTCACAGACAACCAGCCGGTTCCCATCTCCTGCATACGGCAAAACCTGTCGCGCGGCGGTTTTGCCGCCGCAGCCCTTCTCGATCGGCTGATGAAAGGCGGAAAACAGCCGGCCGGCCCCATCCTCATCAGGCCGAGAGGCATCATCGTGCGCCGCTCGACCGACACCGTCGCCGACGACAACCCTCTCATCCGAAGCGTCCTCCTCTTCATCCGGGACAACCTGCACCGTCCGTTTGGCGCGGAGCAGATCGCCGACGCCCTCAACGAATCGCGCTCGCGCCTCGACAAGACGTGCACCGCCCGCTTTGGCCAGTCGCTCGGCAAGGTCATTCTCGCGCATCGACTCGACGAAGCGAAGCGGCTTCTGCTGAAAAGCGACCTCAACATCGACGAAATCGCCGCCCGCACCGGTTTCTGCGCCTCAAACTACCTAATCAAGAAGTTCAAGAACGCTTTCGGCACGACTCCATTGCAATGGAAGAAGCATGCGGCCGTCTCCGGAATTCAAGCTCTCCAGACATGAATGTGGGTCGCAGCCGCCTGGGAGAATTCCCCTCGCCATTTCATTGGTGCTTCCTTTCCACGATGCATTATACCATTTACTGGGCGGCTGATTAACTGCTGTAAACGCAATGAGCAGTAGCGAGGCGAGTCATATTTCACGCAACATCTTGCGGTTGTGGCGCTCAATCACCCAATTACCATTTTGCGACGACTGGCGGCACGGCGCAATTGGGCTCAGTTTTGCGAGACGCATGGAGGTTCCTCGAAGAATTCTGTGGAGAAGCACCACGGAACACACAGAAGCCCGCATTCGCGGGACACGGAAAGCAGCAGGGAAAAGGCCTTCGGGCGTTCCGCTGGCAAGCGTCCATGTTCCATATGTCGGAATTATGGGGGCTGAAGGTCGAGACGAGGACCCTCAACCTTAATTGAGTTTAATGGGGTCTGTCCCCATCGGACACGATGAATGGGGTCTGTCCCCATCGGGCACGATGATGCATCGCGGCTCCTCTCCAAGGACTTCACGTCAGAAGCGAGGTTGATTCTTGCGTCGATTTGCACTCGCAGCGTTTTTACGTTCAAGCTCCGATACAACGTCCACGCTCTTCAACTCCATATAAATCAGAAAGCAAGGCTCTTTGGCCAATAACGTGCAGTTAGCGCATATGTCAGGCATGTGTGACCGAAGTTGCC
>JAEEGL013912162.1_pt1 | contig 30416 bp, 25 predicted proteins | sample 9134231 | NCBI WGS metagenome assembly JAEEGL01 (sample SAMN16246548, study PRJNA631951) | gut metagenome | biome: gut microbiome; feature: rumen; material: fiber-attached | host: Bos | place: Iran: Karaj | collected 2018-10 | reverse complement strand
CGAAGTGTGGGGTATGCTGCGGCGGATTTCGATGTGCTGGCAAAGCTCTATGACCCGGAAAGGCTCCGCTATGGCTTCAACACCGTGGGGGGCGAGGAAGTCTTTTACATACCTAACCCAGCACTTGGGCTCTGGATTGACCGGGAGAGATTTAATCATCAAGAAAACAGTGCGGCTGCCCTTTGTTAAGGGCAGCCGCAGCGCAGAGGAGGCAGTTATGACTGATTGGAAATCTGTATTCATGAACAAAGCAGCGGCACTTGGGCTCGCTGTTTATCAAAAATCAATGGATGAGGCAAACGGGACCATCTGCGCCATTGTCCGGGCAGATGGCGTTAAAATGCTCGCCGTCCTTGGTGACGGCGAGTTCATCGGCGAAGATAAGGGCGAGCTGCTGCTCTGCCCTCTGACAGTGGAGAACGCCCGGGCGCTGATGACGTTGTTTCCTTATACAAGGCCCCTGAGCCACCGGGAACATCCCTTCACCATTGGCCTTGGGGACCGCCTTGGCCTGGCGACGCCGGGACATGTGCGGGCCATTTCGGGGTATGACGTGTTCCCCGTCTTCGCTCAGCAGTCCATGCGGGAGCTGAAGCTCACCGGGCGCAGCTTTTCGGACGTGATCGCAGACGCTGCCTTCGGGGTGTTTCAGGAGGGCTATAAGGGCGGCTATGGTGCCGACGGGGATCATCTGAAAACGAAGGAAGAAATCGCTTACGCCCTGGAGAGCGGTTGCAGCATGATCACCCTGGATTGCTCGGAGCAGATCGACACGGCGGCTGCGGCTCTGTCTGACGAGGAAGCAGCAACCGCCTACGGGCAGCTGCCGCCGGGGCTGCGGGAGCGCTATGAGCAGCGCTATCTGAATAAGGAGCTGCCCCTAGTGGGCCGCCTCACCCCCGCCGAGCTGCGGAGGATCGTTCTCACCTTCTGGCGGGCCGTGAATCACGCCGTGGACTGCTATCGGTACATCCGGGAAGAGCGAGGCTCCGACGCGGATTTTGAGCTGTCCATCGACGAGACTTTGACGGTCACCACACCAGCGGAGCATTACGTCATCGCCAGCGAACTGGCGGCGCAAGGCGTCCGTCCGGACAGTGTTGCACCTCACTTCACCGGGACCTTTGAGAAAGGCGTCGAGTATTCCGGGGATCTCAGAGCTTTTGCCCGGGATTTCGAGGTGCATCAGAAAATTGCTGAGCATTTCGGCTACAAGCTATCCCTCCATTCCGGTTCGGACAAATTCTCCGTGTTTTCCACCGTGGGACGGGTGACCGGGGGGCGTGTCCACGTTAAGACAGCAGGCACCAACTGGCTGGAGTCCATGGCGGTCATTGCAGAAAAGGACCCAGCGCTTTACCGCCGGGCCCACAAGTATGCTTTGGAACACCGCCAGGAGGCGGAGAAGTATTATCGTGTTTCCACGGATGTGCAGGAAATCCCAGATATCGACCTACAGAGCGACGCCTATCTGCCGGAATATCTGCGTCTCCCCGCCTCCCGCCAGACCATGCATATTTGCTATGGCCTGCTCCTAGCTGAGGATTGGTTCCGGGAGGAGTTCTTCCGGGTGATGGATAAGCGGGAGGAGGCGTATTACATAAGGTTAGAGGCACATATTGGGAAACATCTGTGTTTATTGTGACATCTGATTTGACCTGTGAAAAATCACTCATCGCCTAGGATTAGCTCGTTCCCTACAGGAACCGTTTAGCTGTTACACCATCAGATGCATAATACAATCGAAGTCGGTTACAGATAGTCAGGCAAATAGGTTTCCGATGTATTCAATATGAGGCTGTCTATTGTTATATACATTTGGTTTATTGAACCGGAAAGCTTATCCAACCGTCCATCTTAACGCTGCCATCGATTCCTGAGATAACTATGTATTCCGTTCCATTAAATAAATCAATAGCGTCAGATAAAATTACAGTCTTTGTCGTTTCCTCGGCAGATGGGTATCCACCGAGGAATGATCCGTTGCTATCAAACAAGCCTACTTTATAGACGTTGGAGCTTACGCTATTCCATGGCTCATTATAGTTCAGTATTCCGTCTCTGTACTCTGCTGCTGGCAGCAAGCCTGTTACCTTCCATGGAGATTTTTCATTGCCATCAAATACTCCCTCTATCGTAACATATGCATGCTCTTGCTGATACAGCTCCGATAAATGGACCTCCTTCCAGTTAAGCGGAACAGAAAACGTCTTTTGAGCGATAAGCTTATTTGAGTGTGAATCAAATACATTCATGGTGACTCTATCTGTGGAATCATCCATTCTGATTTGACATGTATCCTTTAGTTCATCAAACAGTATTCCGATATGTCTGTCTATTCGTTTAGGCAATATGATCTCCGCTGTGAAATTATCGTCTGCCAATAACAAAACTGTTTCCTTCAAATCCTCAGCATTGACAATCAAGCCTGTAATGTACTCAATGTATTCGGAATCGTACCGGTTCCATCTTGCCGTCTCCGAAGAAGAGTGTTCCTCAAAACTAAAATTCGCCAAGAGCGCGTTCCCCAAAAGCTCTGTGGTTTTGATCTCACCCGCAAAATTCAAATGTGCTCTGTCAGCATAGTCCGTCTTATTGTTGACTACTGAATCTCTCTGCTTATACAAATCTAAATAAGGGACTTCCAAAGCTTCACTGATAGATGTCACATAGTCAACAGTAATAACCGCATCAAACGGAGCGTAGTACAATAATGGTTCGATCCCTTCTTCTCTGCATCTTTTTATAAACCTGATCAGATAGGACGGTCCCTCATATACCGCTCTGGGGTCATACGGCACCGAATCATACTGAACGGGAGTCGTCTCAGCATCTTCATAGATCGTGAATAAATACTCTGAGCCCTTGTCAATACACTGTATGTTGGTTTCAAAGGCTTCAAGAAACTCTGCCCTGTCCATTTCCGCCCAACGTCCGTGATAGAGGCTGAAAGGTATCAGTAATTCCATTTGGCTTCTTTTGTCCGTTTGGATGTCCAAAACTGCTTTGAGCTTTGTGCTCGTCAAAGGAAATGCATCGAAAGTATGGTGAAGCATGGACGGATTCTGATCGTTCTTTGTGTTCCAAACGGAGAATACTTCCATGACGGCAATTTTGGGCTTATGTTCCTTGATTGCCATTTCAAATATCCAATAGGATGAAGGCATCCAGGTTGCCGGACCAGCAAAATTATACGATGTGATTCCGTATTTTTCCCACAGTCTGATGGGGTTAACAGAATGCATATGACTGGACCCAAAAAATAGGACATCATAGTTTTGTCCTTTTTCTGCGAACTCGCCAAATCGCTTCTCACTGTATTTCCGTTTCGTGATTTTATCGGCAAAAGCCAATGCGCCCAATATCAGAGCCAGAACCGCCAAGATATTCAGTATTCTTACAACTGCTCTCAATTTAGAATTGCGAATAGATGAAGTTCGAAACATTATACTGATTCCCCCAAATCCCAAAAACTGCAATCACGATCACAGCGAGAATGATGATCAGGTCCTGAATAATGGTGTTTCTTCCTCTGAGCCAGCCTCTTATATCTTTTCCATTATACTTTAAAATATCAACCGTTATCATCAGTATCATCGCTGCGACCAAAACGGCATAATTTCTCAGATTCATTCCTAATTTCAATAATGATCCATCGAACAGGGATGATACGTTAAACCCATTAATGGCATGAACTAGTATTTTAACAGCGGTTTTGAGATCTGGTGCACGGAAAAATAACCAAGCAAAATCAACCAGAACAAAGGTGAGTATAGTTCGCAGGACTCTTAGCACCACCCGTCCTTTTTGGGTTCCATCAGGAGGGTCCCGATGCATGACAGTTTCCGCTATCTGGTACAAGCCATGCAACAATCCCCACATGATAAAAGTCCAACTTGCGCCATGCCAAAGCCCGCTTACAAGAAAAACGATCAATATATTAAGCAGATGCCTCCATTTTTCACATCTGCTTCCTCCCAGAGGAAAATAGATGTAATCACGCAGCCACGTACTCAAGCTGATATGCCATCTGCGCCAGAATTCTCTGATTGACGAGGAAAGATATGGTGCTTGAAAATTATCAGGAAGCTCTATGCCTACTATCTTTGCGGCACCAACAGCTATCACAGAATACCCACAAAAGTCACAGTAGATTTGAATCGCATATAATGCAATCGCAAACGCCAATATCACCCCGCTGTAATTCGTATATGTGGATATCACATTATCGACGATGACAGCCACACGATCTGAAATGACCAGTTTCAGGAAAAAGCCCCATAGCATCATATACAGACCGTCAACCGAACGGTTATAGTCAAAGGATTTCTTCTTTCTGTATTGCGGCAATAGCTTTGGGGCTCTCCCGATCGGTCCCGATAGCAGTTGGGGAAAGAAGGATACAAACAGCGCATAATTGATAATGTTATGCTCCGCAGCCACATTCTTTTTATAAACATCAATCACATACCCAACCGATTGGAAAACATAAAAGGAGATGCCGACCGGCAGAATAATACTTATGACGGACAAGGAATGAGGTATCTTCACTGTTTCAAGCATAGTGATTGCCGTGCGAAGCGCAAAATTCGCATATTTAAAAATGAACAGTATGCTAATGCATAAAACAATGCAGCAGGCAAGCGTACCTCTGTTCAATCGCCTGTAGGCGGGGGTATCTGTTGCTTCCAAAACAAGGCCGGAATAATAGGTAATAAGTGTAATGCCAATCAGAATAAACACATAGCGGATATCCCAGCACATATAAAAGAAATAACTGGACAATAAAAGCCATGAGTTTTTCAGCTTTTCAGGAACGAGAAAATACCCCACGCACACAACAGGAAAAAATATGAGAAAATGTATGGAGTTAAAAACCATGAAGTCTATCCCTTCTCAGCCTGACTATACTGTTTGTTTTGACAATACATCTCCTATTATTCAAGCCCATCATGTACATACCAATATCTTGCAAACCAGCTTTTTTACATGCTCCGGTTTGACATGCACAATCGCGCCTTTATGCGGTTGGTTGGCATAAACTACGATCAGGCTCCCAGGCGTCAAAACACTGTGAGAAACGGCCACTCCGCTTTGCCAGAATTCGGCGTCTTTTTCTTTATAATATGTTCCTGTGCTTGTCAGACCCCGTGATGCGTAAAGCTTGAACTCCTCGTTTCCTTCCAGCATATACTGAATATCAACATGGCGGCGATGAGATTCCAGAATGCAATCCGCTTCTGCTTTTGTCATATACTCCTGAATAGAGTATTCACTGCCATCCGGAAGGAATCCATCCTTATATTCGCCGGTAAGGATCCAGTCGACGGCTTGTTTTACTCTCTCCTCAACGCAATCCTTGCTGCGTTGAGCGAGATAATTGATGCAGTCTCTGATGGCTCCGTCGCCAGCTTCATAACCGGATACATAATCCGCCAGTATCTTGATCTCCGGGATCGCGTTAGCGGGGCATAAAATCGCTCCTCCCGCCCGCTTGATCTCCTCCATGCACGGGATATCAGGGAGATCATCGCCGGCATAAGCAACGGAAGAAAACTCCGCTCCATACCGTTCGAGAATGCCTTTTAGCGTTTTAAGCTTATCCTTCGAGCCTTGGTGTAATTCCGTGATACCTAATTCCATACATCGGTTTTGGAGTATTCTGCTCTCTCTCGCCGTTATAATGACGGGTAATACACCCATTTTGGGCAGGATCATCGAGATGCCTGCACCGTCCTTTATACTAAAGGCCTTGACCATTTCACCGTCCTGCCCCATGTAGATTCTACCGTCAGTCAGCGTCCCATCGACATCCATGACGAAAAACTTTGTCTTCTCCATATCGCACCCCATACTTTAAAGGAATGATAAACTATCTCTTGCACCACAGAGATCGTCCATCATAAATCGAGAAAGTTTATATGCTCTTTATGTGGAGCACAGTCACAATAGTATTTCTAAGTTCTTGCTATCAAAGGAGTCTTTCCTACTTTTTTCCTACTTTTATTGAGCTTTATCCCGCCATCTTTGGAATCAAAACCGCTGAAATCATAACCACCGGCCGTGCCGGTGGTTTGCTCTGCCCCCTTGGGATATATTACAAGCCGAGCCCATATTTTGCTGTCTTTTGAATGATGCGCCCTGCTGCTATTAAAATAGCGGTTGGGTGCATCATTCACATCGCCACATAGCTGAGGTTTCTTTCACTTCTTACATTTGACTTGGTCCTCGCTTTGCTCGGATACTATTTCTTAGCTAAAGCTTTTTGGAACCACCGGCCGGGCCGGTGGTTTTCGATTACAATAAGGATTCTATTTCCTCTTCTTTCGTACGCATAAATGTAATGGTAATGATCTGTCGCCTGTCCATATTTCTAAATCGTAAACGCTGAGCAGAAATAGCCGATGCTGGTACTCAATGGCAGAATGCGCTTAACCGAGGATATCTCTGACGCGGTTCATGATTTCATCGCTGAGCAACGGTTTCATTTCTTTATCATTCCAATTCATTTTCGGTTGGAGGACCGTCGCTTCTGGAAGGACGATATTCAGTAGACAGGGCTCATCATCAGCAAGCCAGTTCCAGCACTCATCAATATTTTCATACCCGTCAAATGTCCTTGCCTTAATCCCGTATGCCATTGCGACTTTCGTAAAGTCAGGAACGGTATAACCGCTATCCTCCGTTGTGATCAACATACGATGCCCATATGAACCGGCCTGGATCTCCACGATCTTTCCAAGCGCCTTGTTATTTACAACAAAGACTTTGATGGGAAGCTTTTCGCTCACGACCGTCTGCAACTCCTGAATATTCATCTGCAGACCACCGTCACCTGTAATGCAATAAACCGATTTCCTGCAGTTTGCAAAACAAGCACCTATCGCATACGGAAGCCCACATCCCATAGAACCATAGCTTCCGCCAATCAGTATCCGTCCATTCTGCCCCTTTAGTGTGAGAGACTGCGCAGACCAGCACTGGGCTTGTCCGATATCGATAGCGACTATTGGGTTTTCCGGAAGCAGCGAAGAAATCTTCTCGATACAAAGGTTTCCTAAATCCTTGTCATAGTTTTCTAAAATGCTCTTTGCTTCAAAACACTTTCTGTTCCATTCGTCATATACGGGGATGTCCTCATTCAAAAGCTCCAGTAGAAACGCTTTTGCGTCAACGAGGTGCTTTTCTTCATTCTCTTTTATATTGCGGCTCAGTTCATTTTGATCCACATCGGCACGGACCAGAAACGCATTCGGTGCGAAAAACTCCTTCTTATTCCCAATCTGTCGAAGTCCAAGCCGCGCCCCAATAGAAATGACCAAATCGCTCTGTGCAACGATCATGTTCGCAACTCGATGACCGTATACTCCTATGAAGCCGAGCTTATTCTCATCCTGCATCAGATCAACGGAATTCATGGTTGTAAGCACCGGTATCTTGGTTTTTCTATAGAAAGTCTGAAGAAGCTCTGCCGCACCCGCTCCTCTGACGCCGTTACCCGCAATTACAATCGGCTTTTTGGATGTTGAACGGAAAATCAATGATAACTCCCCCCTTTCTTCCTATCATCGCCAGATTATACGCCCTGGAAACAATCTCCGGAAACTTTTCAGGATCAGAGGGCGTAACGGACAGTTTTGTAATGCTTCTGGTCATTGATACGATATCCATCTCCTGAAAGCCATTCTGACGAATACCCGAATACCCCTTTTGTTCGTTTGTCGGAACATTTCCGCAAATGCCCATGACTGGGACTCCATCAAACCAGGCGTCTGCCAGACCTCCAAGCGCATTCACAGCTCCCGGGCCGGATGTTGTAAAGTACACGCCCAACCGCCCACTGACTCTGGCATAGCCGTTTGCAGCGAATGCGCATCCCTGTTCATTGTAGCAGACATGCGTGGTGATCTCATTCTTCCTTTTATACAGCGCATCAATAAAAGGAACAATGTATCCACCTGAAAAGCCAAAGACATCGGCAACTCCTTTCTTGATCAGGTAGTCAACCAGATAGTCCGCGCAATTCATGGCTGGCCCTCCTCTTTGAACTTTTCATAAGCTGCCTGCAAATTCGAAAAATCGGTTTTGTTGTAACCGGTCCCATATCTGGTTCTTTGCGGCACTGGCATTGACTGGATCACGGCATACATATCAGTCGGTGTGGCGTCCGTATGCTTTTGCAGATAGTAGACGTTATCAACGTGCGCATGCTCGGTTCCGCAGACGAACATCGGCAGATCATATCCCCAGTGAACACTTTCACGGATTGGATCAATGAAGGTATGGATTGTGCTCAAGAGCGCGGGAATATCATAGTCTGCGCCGTGATACTGGTTGAGATAGCTAGCCAACAGTTCCGTGCTCGCATTGCCCGCGCCGCGCCCCATGCCGAACAGCGACCCGTCTACAATCACATCCCTTCCCGTACCCTGCGCCAGCATGATCATTGTCTCCGCAAGGGCGGTGGAAAGCCCAAGGTTATCATGACTGTGAAGGCCGATGGCTATCCCAGGATCCAGCAGCGCGTCCATCTGCTGGAAGATGTGGCGGAGATCTTCCAGATACATCGCACCGAATGTGTCCACGATCGACATTGAACCCGGTTTCACCCGATTCGTCTTTTCGATCAGTGCAGCTCGTTCGTCATCTGAATAGCTGATGGCATCCATCGGATTGAACTGCACGGTGTACCCCATCTCCTGGGCTCTTCTACAGAACTCCAACGATTCGTCGATTTCGTGCTTAGCAAAGGAGATCCTCAGCCATCTGAAGGATTGTCCATCATACGGGTCAAGGTCGTCAGCGCTGTATCTGCTGTTGTCGCAGAAGCCTAGGAACTGTGTGCGCCCCTTTTCTGCGGGTAGATACTTTCTCGCGTCCACAGAGTTGGCATAGACGAGTGTTTCCCCGGTCACATTCGTCTGCAAAAATCCCGTCTCCACAAAATCGATACCGGCGTCGGCCAACCCCTTCATAATTCCTTTGACAAATGCCGGGTCCGAATTTTTGTTCAGCAGATAACCACCATCGCGGATCGTACAGTCAGTGATTCGAATACTCATTTTTCTTGATCAACTCCTTATATACGGCGTCGGCGATTTCAAAGTCCTCCGGATAGTCGATATCCATGGCTTCGATTTTTCCGACCTCCTTGATATACGGATGCGATCCCAGGCGTCTGTTGTGCTTGAGAAAGCTCTCCTTTGTAAAGACATAGGCAATGGACGTCTCGCTGTAGATCAGCGGAAGGTCCTGCGTGCGGGGAAAGCGGTCCGGATCAAAGTTGATCGGCTTTCCGTCCTGCCACATGAAGGTCCGCAGCGCCTCGGCGCAGAACGCGCTATCATATTCTCCGGACTTGACCTTTTCCACGCACTCCGCGATTGTTTCGGGCCTTGCAAACGGCGAGGTCGTGTGCGCGTTGACGTAGATGTCCGCGTCGACCGTTTTCATGAACTCCCGGATAAAGTCGTTGGCGTTGATATTGTCGCCGTTCAGGTATTCGGGGCGCTGCAGGAATTGGACCCCCGGAAGAACATAGGGGATCACCGCCTCGTCCGAGCAATAGACGTAAACCTCGTCGATATTGCCCGCCTCGAGGCAGGCCCGCTGGATAAAGGACATGAGCGGCGTCCCGTCGAAAAATGGCTTGATGTTCTTCCCGGGCACGCGTTTGGAGCCCAGCTTGATCGGAATCAGCGCAACTGTTTTCATATTCATTTTCCTCCGCAATCGTTGCTCAGGTTTTCAGCATTTTGATCAGAGAGATGATCTTTTTCCGGAAAATAACGGCGGCTGCGATGCAAACGGCCAGGAAGCCCCATCGGATCAGCGGATACGGATACAGGCGGATCACCAGAAGCGAGATCGCCGCCGCGGCGGCGCCGATGCCCCACAGAACTTTGTTGTTGTAGATCCGCTCCGTGATCCCCTTCTCCCGGATCACCCGGCGCATGAAGATAAAGTGGAACAGCGCGTAGAGCACATAGCAGGCCAGCGTCGTATAGCCGGCGGCAACGAAGCCGTAGATCGGGATGAAGACATAATTCAGCGCGACGTTCGCAAGCGCGCTCAGACAGGACGCGACCGCGACGAGCTTTGTTTTTTCATGATAATATTCGACGTTTGCATAGAAGTTGAACATAAACATAAACACGTTGCTGATCACCATCGGCGGGACCAGATATGTGGCGGGAGCATAAGCCTCCGGCGCCATGATCGCGATGATCTCCGGCGCGCAAAGCGCCGCGAGGATGTTCATGCCGGCGACAGCGGCCAGCGTCACTGCGCTCACAAACGGGATTTTCGCATAGTCGTTGTCCCGGAATCTCCGGTAAGTCCACGGAACGATGGAATTCATCATGGCCGTGTTGACGATCAGCATCACCGCTGTAACAGAGTGCGCGATTCCACAGATCGCCGCGGCTGGTTTTCCAATCATCGACCCAATCATAAGTTTATCGGTCTGCGCCAAAAGCACGGTGGACAGGAAATGCGGAATAAGAGGCAGATTGAAACGAAGCGCAAACCTCCATATTTCGCGGTCATACAGGCGTTTGCTTTTTCCGATGAGCCCTACGTTGACGATCAGATAAATCACGCCGGCGCAGAATATCTTGCCAAAGACGAGTGCAACGCCGACGTTCGGGTAATCGATGTATTTGAGCAGAGATATTGCACCGATTGAAACCAGCGGTGTCGTTACGGATATCGTCACGGCAGCGATCGCGAATTTCTTGACGTCATACTCAAAACGCTGTCTTGCGCTCCAATACTCATACCCCGGCCTGAGATAAAAATCCACAAACATAAAAACCGGCACGATGACAGGGAGCCCGCTGAGCAGGAAATACCACTTTTTCAGGAACAGGAACACGATGAGGATACCGCTTGTCAAAAGCAGATTCAGTCCGAGAAGCGCGGAAGTAAAGTCCTCCTTGCGGTCTTCATATTTGATCATCCCGCTGCTAAACAGGTAGTTCCACATATTCAATGTGGCAAAGATGATGAGAACCTGATCCCAGGATTGGTACAGTGTATAGATGCCATATTGCTCAGAGGAAGTCAGCCTGGTATAAATTGGTACTGCAATGAAAGAAATCCCCTGCTGCAAAACGCTGCAAAGGGTGTAGATGATCGAAGCGCGCACAGGCGGGGCAAGCCTGCTACAGCGATCCGACAATTTTCTAATCCACTTGTTCATTGTTTCAGTCAGCGCCTCATATGCTAAAAAAGTAATCAGTCGTCATTTTTACCTCTCCGGTAACCGCCCATAAAATAGTCGATTTTCAGCGCGTATCCTATTTTTTTGATCAGAGGAAAGCGCCTGAAAGCTCGTCTGCACAGCTCCAGCGGAATAAAGACAAACCACTTGTATAAAAAAGCCGTTGCCGGGATCCCGACGCCGTTTTCCTTTGCGGTTCTTATCGAAACATCATTGAATTCCTTATGGTCATAGGCAAGTGCCGCACCGATGCGCTTTCCCAAATTCCTTTTGAAGTCGTTTGTATCGAACGTCTTGGAAAAACCGTCCAGTTTGTTTATGGCGTACAGACTGAACATGGTCCTGATACATTTTTTGCATTTTGAGCAGTTAAAAACATCGTACGGAATGTCAGCGCCGTCCATTTCCGCTCCACAGACCGCCAGATACTTCTGTGCGAGACTGTCGTCGGCAAGAAAGGCGATTTTCTCATTCCGGTTTGCCGTTTCGAAGCCCGAGCTGTAAAAGGTCGTCGATTCTGTACACAGGCACTGCACGGTAAAAACGTCAAACACGGAGCAGTCGCGCCCGGGTACCGTTGTAATATCCAAATCGACAACGTTTTCCGGAATTCCCGAGTTTACATAATATATCGATACCAACTTATCCAGCGCCAGAGCGACCGCACAGAATGTCGTTGTAAAGAACGTATTAAAGGATTTATACGGGTAGGCGTAGAATTCATACAGATTGTTAAAGCAGCCGATTACTGGGAGACCCGCGTCCGCGCCGATTCTTCTTACGTAGTCGAGGATTTTTCGATAGCTTTTATTGATTCTGTCAATATTGTGATCCAGAGTACCGCTTGAACTGCAGACAAGGTGCGTCAACTTCTCGCCATGCAGGCCGTCTCTATATTTGACGATAGTGTAAAATGAATCCACGCCGCCAGAGCAGCCCGTCGCCACGGCACCGGCGCATGCTGCACTCTTCTCCGTCACCGGTCCGTCCAGAGCGATGCAGTGCATCGGATACTTTTCATTGAATCGACTGATCAGCGGGATATAAAAGTTGTCCAGCTGATAGCAAAGGCGCTTCGAGATCGGCGCTTCAAAACCGATATCGTAACCGTACTCCATCGCCGCGGAGAGCAACCCCAACACGAATGCGTCGCTTCGCCCATCGTCCAGATAGGCCTTATACTCGGAAGAAAACTCAAAATAGCAAGTCTTTTCAGAGACTGTGCGGCCTTCCTCATCCAGGGATTCGATCACGGCGCTCAGCCGAACGCCCTGCTCGAAAAACATGGACACAGCGTCGGTAACAGACGGCGTGCGGATCAACAGCTTCTTTATCACGTTCATTCCTCCGAAAATGGGATTTCGTTCTATCCGAGCAGCTCTTTATACAACGATTCTTCACTTTCAGGGAAGTGGATCCCTTTTTCTCCGGGCGCTGCTTCCAGCCGGTCCCAGAATGCGGCATACCGCTCCTTGAACCACGGTACGTCCGGCTTGACGTACTTGAACAGCATGTACCCGTCAAAGTCTTCCCCGAAGAGCATCCTGTATGTCGGGATCGTGCCGCAGCTGATGCCGATCAGCTTCTTTTCGCTGAAATCGCCGCAGAGGGCAAGCGCCTCAAACGGGACCCCGCTTTGCCCGATCGTTTTGATTCCCTTCTTGGTAAAGCGATCTTCTCTGGTTCTCGGATGCAGCTTAATAATCACATTCTCAAGCCCGACCCTTTCGATAATCCGGTCAAAAATACCCTCGTCGTCCACATCCGGAACATTTGCCAAAAAGGCTTCTTCAAGGATAATGTACTTCCTGTCGTATTTTTGGATCTCTTCCGACGCGTCGAACAAATAGTTTATCAAATCCCTGATCTCAGGATCCCGGGTAAGTTTCCGGTCGATCTCGAACACCTTCGCCTTTGTTTCAAAGAAGACTGCGCTCGGCTCCAGCAGATAATACGCGTCAACACTCTCTCTGGTCAGCTCACTCAACCCTCTGAGCGCGTTGAGTCGTTCGATGATCTTCATGAACCCGCGCTTGGGGATTGTGTCGCTGACCGGGAGATAGGTGATAAAGCCCTCGTCAAAGATATTCAGCTTGATATGCTTTGCCCGGCTGGAATACGCCGTCCGGAACGACGCCGTGAACGCGTCATAGTTCCAGCAGAACATCTCGTCATAATAATCAGCCAGATTCGGGACAGAAACCGATATTAGCCTTGACGGTGACAGCACTTTGAACAGTTTCTTGAGATTATGTATCTTTCCCTTTGCTAATATAAAGTCTCTTACCTCAGCGACATACACGTGGTCAAAGAAGCCCTTCTGACTCAGTTTTTCGGCAATTCTATCATATCCGGAAAAGAAATCCACTATTACAATATCAAACCGCTTTGTGCTGTCAGAGTATTGTTTTCTGATCATCAAAGAAACGATTACCTGAAAGGGTGTTTGGCAAAAAATGATTTTGTTCATTTCCAAAAGCCTCACATTTCTATTATCATTTCCGTTTCAAGCATTCAACGAAAACCGCTCATGGGTCATCGTTCTGTGGCAGGCTTCTTGATTATCCTAGCTTTTGTTCCTACGATCGTAGCCCCGGGTATCAGGCAATCCTCCACAACGGTAGCATTCGCACCGATTTTAACATTATCCGCGATTCGAACTCCGCCGATAATACAGGAACCAAATCCCATCTCCACATTGTTTCCGATCATCGGCACAGCCGTGGTAACGCCATTGTTTCCGATGCAGTTACAGCCATGGAGCTTCAAGTTTTCACCTATGGTTGCGTTTCCGTTAAGAACGATATAACCAGAATGATAAATCGTCAAACCTTTGGCAATATGGTTCTCTCCCAATCTGATACCAATCAGCCTCCCGAGCCGGTTTCTTCTCCTGCGACAGAATAAAAAGATAGGTGTGAACAGGTTATGATATCTGCAATTTCTATAATACTCGCCTTTTCGAAGCAGCTTTAGGTATTTCCAGCAGTAAAGCTCTTCACTTCCCGTTATATAGTCAACCCAAGTTATGCTATACAGTGCTCTCTCATAATCCAGCCATTCTTTTAAGTCTTTCCGCGTTCTGATCATGTCCATCGTTTCTTATCACTCCCACACGCCCAGATAATACCAAATACCCATATATCCCAAATACCGCGTGTACAGATTGAATGTAGGCTTCTACAAGAGAAGAAGCCAGCATTGTAATCACCAGCGCAAAAATCACCGACTTCATACGCCATTCATTTGTGGAAAACATTACGACAACATATCGAAAATACAGCAAAGCATAACCGATGACGCCGACCAGTCCGCTTTTGATGATTACATTCAGCCACGAAAACTCAAGGGAACCGTCCCAACCAACAATAAATCTGACCATATACACGTACGACAGTTCCTGATCGTATATGCTCTCTGTATTGCCGAAGAGAAGATGAAATGTGTCGCCCCGATAATAGTTCAAATAATTCAGCAGGCCGCGAATGCGATACATGTATGTTGCGCTGTTAAGAGCAACTTTTGTATACAGGGCAGCAAATACAACAATACCTGCAATTAAAATACCCGCAAAGAACAGTTTTCTGTGCTGTTTTGCAATCATCCGGATCTTATCTACGTTGATACCGACCAAAAACAGGGCAAATAAAGCGTAACCTCCCCGTGAACCTGAAAGGAAGAGTATGATTCCCGACAAATACATGATGAATCTATCTATGCGTTTTCGCTCGATCTCCCTTCCATACAAATACAAGCCTATAAACACAGAAAGCATATCGGCCGCTAAATAGTTCTTGTACTTGATTCCCCCCGTAAAACCATACCTATATCCCAAAAAGCCTTCATTTGAAGTAACGATTTCATGTCCGCCGACAACCGCAAGGACAAGTGAAACGAAAACCCCAAGTAAAACCGCGTAAGAAACGCTTCGCAGATGCTTTGTTGAACATAAAAAGCCGTCTCCCCAGAAGGCGCAGGCCCATATAGCGAACACTGTAAAAAACAGAAAGAAGCGTCTCGAAGCAGAAATGTGATTCAAAAACAAGCCGATACTCCAGCACAGTAAGACAATCAAAGACGGAATGATCAGATGTCTTCGTTTATAGGAAAACGGAAGACTCAGGTAGTGCAGAAACAGGGTCAAAAGGAGAATGCCATAATCCAAATACTCAATATATGAATCCAGTCCTCTTGCTGCAAAAAACTGAGACCCTGCTACCGTCAGTATTAAGAAGAAAAAACTCAGCAGGTATCTCTTGTTCTTGATTCTGATATACATAGGATTCTATCCCCGTTGCGAATTTATCACCTTAGCGCCAATGATCGCCATATGATACATTCTGTACTTCAACAGCATGAGGTAAGCCTGGGCAGACCGTGGAAGCCAGGAGAAGTCGATCATGTTCAAGATGCCGGTTCCTTCTATACCTTCCCTGATATGTTTGACTGCTTCAAAAAAACGCTGTTTTGTCTTGACCTCCTGGAATATGGCCATTATCAACCAGTATGCTTTGAACGCATTGATCTGCGTATCTACCATTTCGCTTTTCCCGCCAAGATTCCGTTCAACGTATTCCGCCAAATACTTGTTGTTGATAAACCGTTTGGAATCATATCTGTGAATGAAAGACCCCTGATTCATTTGGTTATAGTAGTATAGCACTGCATCGCAGAAATAGACTTTATCGCTGTTGTAAATACATTCAAACACAAAAGCGCTGTCTTCACCCATGGCAATCCGTTCATCTTTGCAATAGTGATTCAGCAGGAGCTCTCTTTTATATATTTTGTTCCATGCAACCGGAAAAATGAACTCATGACAGAAGGGCTGCCGGTTATCATAAAGCATATACGGATAAACCTTTTCAACGAGCTCTTCTTTCCCATAGATGCCTTCATCGAGTCCTTTTGGCAGTGGCACCTGTCTGTCATCAAAGACACGGACCGCATTGTATATGATCATATCTGGATCATGCTTTATCGCATGATCATAAACGGTTTTCAGTAGTTCATGTGAGACCCAATCATCACCGTCAACATAGCAGAGATACCTTCCCTGTGAAGCCATGATTCCCGCGTTCCTTGCGCTGACTAGGCCACCGTTTTTCTTATGAATTACCTTCACTCTGCTATCTATGGACGCATACCTGTCACATATTTCCGGGCATTTATCCGGTGACCCATCGTCCACCAGTATGATCTCAAAATCGTCGAAGGTCTGATTCAAAATGCTCTCAACGCATCTTTCAAGATACTTTTCAATCTTATATATTGGAACAACGATAGAAAAAAGCACAATTACACCTTCCTATGCTCTGCTTTAACACCAGTCAATATGCTAACTGTAATTATAGGGATTTCTGACTCCCAAAAACGTCTTTTTGACTTGAAGGTAGAGTTTTTTCAAATAAGACGGTTCTTCCGGCATAAATAACGGCAATTCCAAATACTCATACTTGTTTTTTTCAACCCAAATATCAGGAAGAAATTCTGCCAGCGCTGCAATGTATCGCCTTAAATCTCCCCGCGTTTCTTTAAGTCTCCTCTCACACTCTTCTAGAATTGGAAACATAAACTCACAATGCTCATCAAAACGATTCTTTCTCATCATATAAACGCTGAACATATGTCCCCAAGACCTGTTAAGCACTTTGTCATAGGACGGCAGGTATTCCGGACAGAATTCCTTGATAACGTCTCTCAACACTCGCAAATCATTTGCATGTGTATCCTTAAGGCCTTTAAATGAGTATAAGTAATGAGTTTTCAGCGTAAAGAAGGGGTATACTCTTCTTTTGGGAAAAACTATGTCATTCTTTTCACATATTCTTTGAGCTTGCTCGGAAGATAATACATCTTCCCATGATTTATGCGTTTTCAGACAAAACAGTCTTCTGTAGTGAATTATTCCGACGTAATCTGCTTTCGAGTTTTTCCAAACCCAATACATCGGGCAAAGGACATTATACGATAAGTTCCTATTGGAAATGTTCTCCCCGATATCATCTCTGATAACATTTCCGCCGATTATTTTGCATCCCGGCATAGCACATCCGGTCTGGATAGGTATATAAATATCGTCATCCGGTATGCGATATGGTTTATGTAAAACATCGTAGATTTCGATTTTCATCATCGTTCCTCTATTTCAGCAACTACTCGTTTTGCATTCTTCCTTCAATCCTTCAAAATAACCATACTGTAATTGATAGCCAACTTCTTTGTACCAATCAATGTTAGCTAATGTGTCTGGTTCTCCAGGCCTGCTTTTAACTGCCCCAAAAATCAATTCCGATGTGGAATTGATTGTTTTTTTCATATATTCCACTATTTCTCTGATAGAATGGTTTTCACCTGAACCTATCGGCAGAGAAACGAATCCATCAATATAGTTCTTGACAACCAACCTCGAAATAATGCCAATGACATCTTCTACTCGAATAATATCACGTCGTTGTGTTCCTGTTGTCAATTCTATATCTTGATTCTTCCAAAGCTTTTCCTTACACGAACGAATAAAGCGATCCGGAGGCTCAAATAGGCCACCGTAAAACATTTCCAGCTGCAATTCTGCAAATTTAAGATGATCGGTTCTGCTAAGATATTCCCCGAATTCCGTCAGTTTTCTCTTAGTAAAACTATACATGTTTATATTATCCGGGAGACTTGTGCCAATAGTAATGACTCCTCCTACGCTGTGCTTCACCGCCAGGTTCAAAACATTGAGAGGAAATATGAGGTTTGAGTTCAAAATATCGCCGTATAAAGTTACATTCGGTTTATAGGCACATGCGCCATTTATAACCCAATCAATATCGTTGTGTTTCAAGAAAACATCAATCTGCCCCAATTCATTGGAAATCAGTTGAACGCTCATTTCATCGAGTTTACTCGTATCGGACGAAGGTCGAACAACACAGGATACCTTATGCCCATCTTCGACCAATCTGCATGCAATATTCCCTCCCAAATAGCCCGTTGCGCCAAGTAAAAGTATATTCATGCTTCTTTCACCGCTTCAATGATGACCTCTGCCATATAATCAATAATATCATCCGTCATTCCAGGATATACGCCAACCCAAAATGTATTATTCATGATAAAATCTGTAACAGTAAGATCGCCAACCACCCTGTATTTATCTGTTCCCCGGATTTCATCAAAGCAAGGATGCTTGATAAGGTTTCCGGAGAATAGAAGTCTGGTCTGGATATTGTGGTCTTCCAGGTATCTGGTTATCTTATTCCTGTTGAGCTCTTTTTCCGGTTTTACTGAAATCAGAAAGCCAAACCATGATGGTTCTGAGTTTTCAAGTGGTTCCGGCAGGATCAGTGTGTCAGATATGCACTCCAGCGCTTTGTGCAATCTATCCCAATTATGTCTTCTTTTCTCAATGAAGCTCGAAATCTTCTTCAACTGCTCACAGCCAATGGCAGCTTGCATATCGGTAGCTTTCAGGTTGTAACCAAAGTGACTATAAACATACTTGTGATCATAACCTTCAGGAAGATTGCCATAATGCCCGTCAAAACGATGTCCGCAATAATTATCCTGACCACTCGGGCAAATACAATCTCGCCCCCAATCCCTGAAAGAAAGGATAAGGCGATGCAAAAGGGGATTATTCGTATAAACACACCCACCTTCGCCCATAGTCATATGGTGTGGCGGATAGAAAGAAGAAGTACCAATATCTCCCCATGTGCCTGAATACCTTGTTTCGTCAGCGATCGTATACTTCGTTCCCAATGCGTCACAGTTGTCTTCCACAAGCCAGAGATTATACTTATCGCAGAATTCTTTTACAGACCTCAAATCAAACGGATTTCCGAGAGTATGAGCGATCATTACCGCTTTAGTTCTGCAGGATAATGCGCTTTCGAGCTTTGTCACATCGATGTTATATTGAGGAATCGTCACATCCACAAATACCGGTACGGCTCCATAGTTTAAAATGGGAGTCACTGTTGTCGGAAAGCCACAAGCCACAGTGATTACTTCATCGCCCGGCTTGATTCGTCTTTCGCCCAGTTCTGAAGCAGTCAACACCATAAAAGCTACGAGATTAGCGGAAGAACCGGAGTTGACCAGATGTGTATACTTTACCCCAAGCCAGTTTGAAAACCCCTTTTCAAACTGATTTGCGAATCGTCCGGTGGTGAGCCAAAAATCCAAGGAAGCATCTATCAACGCCTGCATCTCTTTTTCATCATACACGCGTGATGCATAACTAATCCGATCTCCTGGCTTAAACGGACTCTTAAGCTCCTTAAAAGTACGGTAGTACTGAGCTACCATTTCCTTTATTTGTAGTCTCGCTTCTTCTTCGCTATTCCAATCCATCTATTCTACCTCCATGAACTCCTTTATCTGCTTATCCATGACCGCACGAACATCCTCGCCTGCAATCCATACCTTGCTCCATTCAACCGTTTTTTCTACTGCAGTCTCCAAATCCCAATGAGGACGCCAGCCGAAGGTGGCTTTCAGCTTCGAGCAGTCCAGCTTCAAAAAGTTCGCCTCATGAGGGCCGCCGTCATATTTGCTGACCCACTTTATGCCCTCTCCCCAGTGCTTCACGAACAATTCGACCAAGGCGCCTGTTTGAAAACAATCCCTATCATCGGGCCCTACGTTATACCATGACTGATATCGCAGATCTTCGTACTGCTTTGCCGCGATCATCAAGTAGGCAAAAACAGGCTCCAGGACATGCTGATACGGACGCGTAGAGAAAGGGTTTCTGACAATGATATCATCGCCATTGATTGCTGCTCGGATACAGTCAGGAATGATGCGGTCTTTTGCAAAGTCTCCGCCACCTATTACATTACCTGCACGGGCGGTAGAAACGGCGGTTCTGCCATCGAGAAAGGATGATTTATAACAATGGGTGACCAGCTCTGAGCAAGATTTGGAATTTGAATATGGATCATACCCATCCAGTGGTTCATTCTCTCTATAGCCCCATTCCCACTCTTTATTCTCATACACTTTGTCTGTAGTTACATTTAGAAACGATTTGACGCTCGGTGTCTGTCTGACCGCCTCGCAAATATTCACAGTACCCATTACATTTGTGCTGTAAGTTCCGACCGGATCCTTATAGCTGCCTCTCACAATCGGCTGTGCAGCCATGTGGATCACAATGTCAGGCTGATAAGTTTCACATACATCAAGAAGATGGTTTAACTCCCTCACATCTCCTTTGATATGTTTAATCTGATCTTCTACGCCGCAGAGATCGAATAATCTGATCTCGGTTTTGGAACAACTTGAATAGCCGATCACCTCCGCGCCATGATTCACGAGCATCACACTCATCCATGACCCTTTGAACCCTGTATGACCGGTAAGGAGTACTTTTTTACCCTTGTAGAATTCCATCAATCCCATATTTTCCACGGCGCCTTTCCCGTAGCCCAGAGTGACTCGAGTTTTTCCATTTCGCGCTTTGTATCCATGCACTGCCAGAACCCCCGATGAACATAGCCAACCAATTGCTTATCTTTCACGACTCTATTCATCGGCTCATATTCAAACGGCTCATCTCCATGGATATAATCAAAAATTCTGGGCTCCAGCACCATAAAACCGATATTTATCAAATCGCCATCCGTATCGGACTTTTCACGGAATGCATCTATCAGTCCGTCTTTGCCCACTTCAACAACGCCTTTGCTCTGCGCAAAATTATACATTGATATCGTTCCTATTTTACCATGTTCTTTATGGAATTCGATCAAATCAGTGATATTAACATCGGCAACACCATCGCCGTATGTAAGCATGAACGTATCGTTCCCAACATAGTCTTTGATTTTCTTTACACGCCCCCCGGTCATTGTGTTCAAACCGGTGTCTACAATTGTAACCTTCCATGGTTCTATGTGCTTGTTGTGAACGATCATTTCATTGCTGCCGTTTGAATAGTCGAACGTTATATCAGAGGTATGGAGAAAGTAATCCGCGAACCATTCTTTAATCAGATGTTGCTTATATCCGGCACATATGACAAATTCGTTGAATCCATAATGTGAATACGTTTTCATGATATGCCACAAGATAGGCATCTCACCGATCTCTATCATTGGTTTGGGCTTGAACACGGATTCCTCCGAAATCCTTGTACCAAAGCCTCCTGCCAGTATCACTGTTTTCATCGTAATCACCTCATCTGTGCTGCAATATCTGCATCCACGATCTCTTCTCCGGTTTTATTCTTCAACTGTTCTTTCGATGCCTCGCTCAAGCCATTGTTGATCACTGCATTCAGGTCACAGGTACTGCATTTGTCCAACTGTTCCTTCGTAACTCTCCCGTCGCGGTAATCACAGCAGACCTTGTTTTCAAACATGCTGTAGGGCGTCTTTTTGAAAAGGCTTTTCGCCTTGTGCCTGAATACCCACCAAGCCGGTTTCCAGATGTATTTATGCATTGCCGGTGATACTGACCCGATCATCCAGCATTGTCTGTCACAATGCCTGACTTTATTCCTGACCTTTTCCGCCTCCGGGCTGTTCCAAAGCTCCTCCCAAGTCTGCTCGTTCAGGTTGCCCATCACTTCTTTATCCCTAGTCCCGTTGCAGGGCATCACGTCGCCGTATGGGTCGATAAAGAACGTATCGAAGCTCATGTCGCAGGGGAGGAGGCGGGGCTGCCCGTAAATATAGTTAATCAGGCCGTGATTGAAATAAGCTCTGAACCACTTTTTGGGGCTGTTGCTCTCCAATAGCTTATTGATCAGGCTTTCAAAGTTCCGCGCCACCATAGGCCGATCATGGATGATATTTTTCGCCTCCACAAAATAAAAGCTGTTGTGCAGACTCGCGGTGGCAAACTCCATGCCCATCTCATTGGCTATATCATATAGCGGGACCAGATCAGGCGCATTCCTGTCCTGTACGGTCATGCCAAAGCCGACGTCCCTCATTCCCATCTCCCGAAGGGTTTTCAGCGTTTGATAACCCTTCTGATAGCCGTCCTGAAGACCGCGAATCTCATTATTCGTCTGTTCCAGTCCTTCAATGGAAATGCGGATACCAACCTGAGAAAACTCTCTGGCCAGCGCGACGATGCGGTCAGTGAAAAAGCCATTGGTACTGATGACGATGCGGTCGGACAGCTTGTACAGCTCACGTACGATATCGGGAAGATCCGTACGGATAAAGGGTTCGCCGCCTGTAATGTTGGTAAAATACATCTTTGGCAGTTTTCTGATGGTCTCGATGCTGATTTCTTCTTCCGGCTTGGACGGTGCTTTATACCGATTGCACATAGAACACCGTGCATTGCAGCGGTATGTCACAATCACAGTGCCATTGAGTTTTTTCTCGTTTGTTGCCATCGCTATTTCTCCTCAACTGTTTTGCTATTCTTTCCTTTATGTATCACAAAACCAGATACGATTTTGATCAGTTTCTTCAGCACGATGGACGCAGCCATTGCACCTGCAATGGTGAAAAGCAAAATGAAGAGATAATCAGCCAGTTCATTCCCAGAAAAATGAAGCAGCTTCAAGCTTTCGATCGTCCTGAAAACGAACATATGGCACAAATACATCTCCATGCTGATATTCGCAATGAACAGGATGACTCTATTCTGAAATACCGCCTTTCTGATCTTCCCCTCGCGCATAACCAGAATCGTCAGCAAAGCGTAAAGAAGCAAAAGCATCAGATCATTCTTGACCACACTATAATACAGCACCAAAAGAGCGGCAAATACTATGATAGTAACAAAAAACGGAACCCTAACAAGGCCGAGGAATTTATCTCGGTAAAGATAGATTAACCCTCCAGCCACAAAAAACATGGCACAATAGAGGAAATTCGTTCTCGCCATAAAGCCACTCACCACATGGCTTTGGTCTAAAAAATACAACTGGCAAAGAACATTCCAGAGGATGGCAATTCCGAAAGCAAACCAAGCTCTTTTCTTATTCAAAAGCAGAAATACGAGAAACGGAAAGACGAGATAGAAAACAAATATCACACCGAGAAACCACCCCACACCGACAACACTGATATCCGCGTTTGGGAGAAAACCAAATACCAAAGTCAGGTCAGCAACCCACTCATATAGCGATGTCAAGCTATGATCAACGATGAGTTCCACGGTGCAAAGCACTGCAAAGAAAGGCCATATGCGTTGAAACCGCTTCCTGTAAAAGCTTTCCAGATCAATTGGTCCCGCTTTGAATCGAGAGTAGTAACCACAGCACATAGAAAAAGCCGATATAAGCATAAACAGATACACAAGATCGGTCAGCGACGGTACAATGCTATCGAATAAAAAGCTTTTGAGGGAATACGAACCATTTGCAAATACATGCATCATAATAATGCCTAAACAGGCATATCCCCGAACGCCGTCAAGATTGCCGTATCTCTCTTTCATTTACTGTAAATCTCCAATGTTCTTCCCACCACGTCATCCCAGTTGTACTTTTTGGTAATATATTCAGCCGCAGAACTCTTATAGCCACGCACTTTCTCCGGATCATCCAGTAAAACCTGCAATGCCTTGCGCAATTCATCCACATTTCCTTTGGTGAACAGAACCGCCTTATCCTCCACCACTTCACGGCATTCATCGATGTTACTGACCAAACAGCAATTACCATAGCTCATTGCTTCGAGGAGAGAGAGCGGCATTCCCTCCAAATCGGAAGGCAGCGTGTAGATATATGCGTTGGAATACAGCTCCGCTAATATACGTCCCTGCTGAAATCCGGTGAAAAGCACCTCGTCTCCACTTTCTTTCTTTAACTCGTCCATGAATTCCCAGGTATCAGAGGATCCTCCGACAATCACAAGCTTCTTATCGGAACGGATACCTTTCCATGCCTCCACCAAGTACTGCAGGCCTTTTTCAGGAACGATCCTGCCTAGAAATAGGACGTAGGAATCTTTCTTCAAGCCCCATTTCACGGTGATTTCATTCGCTTCGAGTCTTTCGGGCCTGCTCACCCCGTTGGGAATGAAGACCGTCTTTCGACCATATTCCTGCAGGAAATAATTCTGAACGCCTTTGCTGAGAACAATGATCTCATCCGCATGCTTTACTGCCTGTTTTTCTCCCCATTTAATATACTTGGTGGCAAATCCGCCCCACTTCGCGCGTGCCCAGTCCAGGCCGTGGATCGTAACGACGACTTTCTTTCCCCTCAGCTTTGGGATCAGGCACATCGCAGCCGGCCCCTCGGCGTGAATATGGACGATGTCCGCTTTGCTCCACGATGCTTTCCATGCAGCAGATAAGCTGCTAGTCATCGCCGCAAGCCCTTTTTTATCTATCGTCCATACGGGAATGATCTTAACGCCCTTATAAACTCGCCTGTCATCCAGCTTTTCGCCGCTGACATGCACACCTTTCCGGTCATAACAAACGACCTCATGCCCTCTGGCAGCCATTCTGGTGGACAGTTCACAGACTACGATTTCAACGCCGCCTTCGCGAGACAGCACATGCTTCTGGCCCAGCATCGCAATCCTCAGTCTTTTCTCAGCCACACGCATGCTCCCCCCTCAAAAGCAGACAGCTAAATCGGCTGACCGTAAATCGCGGTACGCTCATCTTGCACCCTTCCCTGCCAATACGACCCAGACGGTCCTGAATAAAATCTTTATGTCCATCCCAATGTTCCAGGTTTCTATGTATTCCCTGTCCAACTTTACTACCTCTTCAAAATCATCAATGTCGCTACGGCCGCTGACCTGCCACATGCCAGTGATGCCTGGTTTCGTGCTCATGCGGGCACGATGGTGAAGGTGATAGCGTTCCCACTCGTCAACGGTAGGAGGACGTGTACCAACCAGGCTCATGTCGCCTTTCAAGACGTTCCAGAACTGAGGAAACTCATCCAGAGAAGTATTGCGAATAAAATTGCCGATGCCCTTCGGCCTTCCGTTTTTGTCCTTCTTTTCACTGCCGATGATGCGTGGATCGTCGTCTAGCTTGAACATCAGCCGACCCTCCTGACCGCTTGCCTTAACCAGTGTTGCTTTGCGCGCCTCCGCATCCATGTACATACTGCGGAATTTATACATTTTGAAGTGCTTGCCATTTCTTCCTATGCGCTCTTGCGCAAAAAACAAAGGTCCAGGTGACTTGCTGAGGATGAACGGCGCGATACATACCGCAATAAGCAGCATGAAAACCGTGCCTACGACACCGCCCACAACATCCATAACGCGCTTGAGCACTAACTGCCAAGCAGGCGTCATTTTCATGCTGGTCGTGATCACAAGACTGTCGCCGATACGCTCCAGAACAAAGTCACACCCCGAAAGGCTTTGATACGCTGTCGCGTCGATGTGGATCGTAACTCCCATTTCCCGCAGGCTGGAATAAACGAGTTCGTTGATCTCATCGTCCTGCGGAAGGCGTATGTATACTTCATCGACCCAATCGTGGAGGATAAAATCATCAATAGTCTCGCGGTTGGCAACCACCGGAATACCGTGAATCAGCTCGCCCGTCAAGTCCTTGTCTAAAATGGCAAGACCATTAACGTAAATATTCCCGCGCTTATCTCTACGGATACTCGCGATGGCCTTCTCGACCTCAGCGAGGGTGGAAATCACAAACATGGAGCGGCTGCTGTCCGTTTTACCCCAGCGAACCGCTTTATATATTATATCAGCTAAATAGGTAAAAGCATAATGCAAGACTGCTGTCGAGGCAATCAGAATGCGGGAGTATACGTCTCCGCTCTTGGTTGCAAACAAGTAGACTGCCGCCGCAGCCAGTACAAGGAATGAGTGACGAGCGCCTGCAATGAGGTGTTGATGCCATTTTCGCTTTAAGATACCGCTGTAGGAACTGAATAACACCGCAACAAGCACATCGAAAACCGACATCATAATAATAATGTTAGCATAGATATCTTGTGCGTACGGGTTATGCCCTTTCCCAAACCTGTACCAGAACGACAATACGAAAGCGATTTGCAGGCAAATCAGATCAAGCAAAATAAAATCAAGATGCTTGCTCCATCCCTTCGTCGGTTTCCTATACACCCGTCTCTACCCCTTGTCACATTTTACTCTTCATTGACAGTCATTCAGTCATGCAATCTGCAACCGAGAAACTTACCAGTCAAAAGGAGAACAACATGTACTACCACTCTAATATTGATTGGCATTTCTGCTTCTCCTCCATAATAGCATATGCTACAGTAGGCATTGTTAAAGTGATATTATAGTGCAGCTCGACTAAGTGATGTTCAGATATAGCATGGAAAGCAATAAGCGCCAAAATGAAAGCAAACCTTCTGTCTTCTGTTTTTTGAAAACGGCGGATACTGGATATCCACATGACAATAATTGTTATAATTAGTAAATAACCATAACGAATCAGGATTAGCAAGTAACTGCAATCAATGAAATTATAGCCTAGCACCCAACTCTGTCCAGTTTCACCAAGCCCTATCAATTCAAAAAAACTACCAAATGGATGTATTCCATAATTTCTGATCCCATTACTCGCATGAAGGAGTCTATTTGACATAAGCTTATCCACATGCTGCGCCCATGTATCCCCATGACCAAACACCAACGTCAATGCAATCATCATACCCGCAAATACGACGACTGCTAGTGCCATAGCCCAGTCGCTGACTGCGCGTATTCGTGGATGCTTTGACAATACTTGCAGATCCAGCATGTGGTAGACGATTATGCCGAAAAACAACCCGCTGCAAATCATGCTCGTTACACTATAGGCCACTTTCCACGCAATAGCAAACGAAATGATCGGCAAAACCATCAGCATCCAATCTGGGACTCTTTTCAACGCGACCCACAGATACAGCAACAGGAACAGCACCAAAGATGCAAAATCTGTGGGATAGAGAATCCCCATTGCCTTTCGAATATGTCCATCTTTTGCGTAGGTCAGATTCTCGATCCATCCCAAAATGGCCGCAACTACAACGATTACCAGCGTGGTGCCGACCGAAATTAAATAGGTTCGAATGATTCTCTGATAGTTAACATCTATAAACCCCATCGTGCAGGCAGCCAGAAATAGGAAATTGCTGTCCCGCACGACGTAATAGACGCCCCCATAGACCAAGCAAAGCGCTATACCGATCCAGACTTTACGATTTTTGAAGCCAATCAGCAGGACTCTCATTCCGGCAACGATTACCATCAAGCCAAGCAAAACTATCTTAGCCTTTTTAGGAACCTCCCAGGGGAACATGGAAATGGAGTAGACCATATATGCCATGTAGATTCCTGAAAGCAGAAGGAAAGTGGTTTCCAATACCTTAAGCGTTTTTGGATCTGCCTGGCCGCCAAGTATTCTGTTTTTCTTGCTCTTTCCTGCTGCTCCGGTCAAAAGTTTTTTTCTCAGCCGAGAAAAACCCTCCTTCAGAACCGGTTCGTCAAGTGCCAGCAAAGCGATATAGATCCCGCCAAAGTATCCAGCGCCGCCCAGCAGTACGGTTTTAACGGCAGACAACTCCAGGATTCGCGCAAAAAACAGGATGGACACGGCGGCGACCGACGCAAAAGCTATCATCCCGGCATTTTTTGAATCCATCACGCGAAGCTTCAGTTTCCGGCACACGGCAAACTGCACCGCCAGAACAACCGTCTCCGCGATCAGCGTACCCAGTGCCGCGCCGGGCGCCCCGTATCGCGGGATCAGCAAAAGATCTGCGATCAGATCCACCAGCGCGCCGATCACGGTCGAAACCATGACCGTCCGCTCTTTTCCCAAGGGCGTCAATATCTGGATGCCCAAGAGATTGCTGCACCCGATCAACAGCAGTGTCGGCGTCAGCAATCGTAGGGACCACAGTGTTTCTCCGGAAACGCTCCCGTAAAGGATTTCCAAGCACCGGTCGCCCAGCACGAGAAAAAACACGGTCAGCGGCAACGCTGTGAGCAGCGTAAAATCCGAACTGAGCCGAAGCCCTTTGTGGAGCTCCGTCTCTTTCTTTTCTCCCACATAGTAGGAAAAGCGCGGTAACAGCACCGTTCCCAGGCTCGTGACGGCAAAGACCAGAATAGTGCGTATCTTGACCGCTGCGTCATAAGCGCCTACCGACGCATTATTCTGCAACAAGCCTAAAAGTGCCGAATCAAGACTGGTATAGATCGTCGCTGCAACTGCCTGCAGGAAGAAAACGGAGGACACCCGAAAGTGTCTGAGCGGCCTCAATGATTCCACGGGACCTCGGAGATAATCCCGAGCGCCGGCGATATTCCAGAGATTACCCAGCATCGTAGGACCGACAGCAAACAGGCAGTATAGCAACGCATCGTCCGGCGAGCGGACAAACCCCATGACCAGCAGCACTGACAGGAGTTTCATCAAAAAGGAACGCAACGCCAAAAAACCGTAGCGCTCAGTCGCAGCGAAGAGCCATTCCGTGTCCAACCCGTGAAACAGCAACATGCAACCCTGGATGAGGAAGAACAGGCCGTTTTCACGCATGCGGGGAACCGCCAGCACAGCGCAGCCCAAAAGGAAGAGCGCCGCAAGCGTCATGATTCCCTGCATCGCCAGCAATTCCCGTGCAGTCGTCCTCAGCTTGACTGCGTCGTCACGTACCTTCGCGCATTCCCTGATACCATAGGTAGAAATCCCGATGCTTGCCAGCATGATGAAAAAACTCGTTACGGAGGTGGAAAAAGCAACGCTTCCCATCCCCGCCTCGCCGATCATACGAAAGGCATAGGGATAGCTGACCGCCGCGCAGACTGTCCCGGAAATCTTCAAGATCAGGTTCATCGTAAAGTTGAAGGGGACGGATCTGTTCAGTTTTCCTGACCCGGTAACGGGCACATGCTGATCTGACATGATGTAACCTTCGACTATTGAATTTTTGTACCGCCGCGCAGATGGCTCTGTCTCTGTCGCAGCTTTTCCTCTTCCTTCCGCAGCACATAGCGCAGGCCATGCTCCCGGAGACATCGCAAGGCAGAGGAATGATCGGTGTCCCCATCGGGATCAGGGGCGCTCTGAGGATCCCACACATCCGCTCCCAGACTTTTACGGTAAAGACGCACTTTTCTTTATACCCGCCGCCATATTCTTCGAAAACTATTTCACATAGCGCGTCAAGAAGATGTGGCTCTGTTCATCTGCCAGTCGCAAATAGTACCAATAGTACACATGCTCTTTCCGTGCCAAAAGTCATGGGTAAAACACGGCCTGTATGTTTTCCCTCTGTGACAGGAATTTCTCAACCGAGGCACATACGTTACAGATATTGAAGCCTGGTTGCTGCTGTTCCGATTAGGCTGAAAAGGCTAAAAATGCCGACATATCAATTTTAGCTATTGTATCAGGATACAGTGCAAATCTCAACTGGGACTTGATGGAAACTTATTTGTGAAATTATATTCGCATCAGTTAGAAACAACGATGATACACCTTTCAAACCATGTATACCAATAAGACCGTGATGGTTTGTTCATCTTGGCTCACTCTATTCCTGTCGGTAACGTTCACCCTCAACTACAAGGCGGAGAATTTCCCGATACACCCGCTCCGCTTTTCTTTTCTTCTTTCTTCCGGCTGATCACGATCAAGACCATGCAAACCATGAATCCGAGTGCGACGATTGGCCCTGCGGTCTTGATAACCAGCTTGATGAACGCACCGGAGAGAATCTTCGGTGCTTTATAGGTAAGTCCGGAGATCGACACCGTCAAGTCGTTGAGTTGCTGCGCATTGAAGCTCTCCAGCATTGCACGGAATTCGGATATCACAGTATCTCCATCGGATACAAGGGTTTGGATGTTTTCTTCCAGCACGGCACGCTGAGAATTGAGTCTTTGTTCTACTGCGGCGATCTCTTCCGGAGACAGCTTTTCCGGCATTCCTGCTGTTTCGTTTTCTTCCGCTCCTTCTGTCGTCTCCGGTGGGAGTTCTTCCTCCGGCTCATCTGGCCGAAGCGCGGCGGTGCTGCTCAGAAGGTCGTTGATCATCAGAGTGTAATTGGTGATCTGGCTGCCCAACTCCGTGATGCCGTCCGCGACTTCCTTTCGCCTGTCCACCAGAGCGTCGTAAGTCTCCGAGGAATTACCGTCGATCTTCGTCAAGGAATCCGAGGTGCTGAGGTAAATGATCTCATTCTTTTCATAGGACGCGATCAACTTATCCAGCTTGTTCAGTTCCTGATTCTGCTTCTCCCGCTGGATGCCCAGGTCGAGGATCTGATACTGATACT
>JAEEGL014344419.1_pt1 | contig 30417 bp, 36 predicted proteins | sample 9134231 | NCBI WGS metagenome assembly JAEEGL01 (sample SAMN16246548, study PRJNA631951) | gut metagenome | biome: gut microbiome; feature: rumen; material: fiber-attached | host: Bos | place: Iran: Karaj | collected 2018-10 | reverse complement strand
GAATATAAAGAAAACAAGGATATAGAAACAGATGTTTCTATAGATTATAAAAAGTTACTTGACTATTCTAAGTCTATCGATTATATTAATCCACATGCAGTTAATCCAATTTACATAAAGAAGATTGGTGTTGAGGAAAATGATTCGAAGAATTAAAGAAAGTGACATTCCATTTATAAATGAAATAGTTAAAGACTATGATAAAGATTTTATGCATCACTACACTCTAGATATGTATTTAGATAGTGATGTTTATTTAATGTATTTATATGAAGAAAATAATACTATAAAAGGTTTTATTATATGTAATCATTTATATGAAAAAATGGAAATCCTTCTTTTATTCGTTAAGGATGAATTTAGAAATCAAGGAATAGGAAAAAAATTAGTAGAGTATTTATATAGTTTATCTGAAATAATTACTTTAGAGGTTTCTGTTGAAAATTACCCAGCTCTTCATTTATATGAAAAGTTAGGATTTAAAGAAGTTGGAAGAAGACCTAAGTATTATAAAGGAATAGATGCTCTTATTATGGAAAAGGTGATAAAATGAAAGACGTTTATATTTTATCTATTGAATCTACTTGTGATGAAACAAGTATAGCAGTTATTAAAAATGGTCATGAATGTGTAGCACTTACAATACTTACACAGATGGATACTCATGCAAAATATGGTGGTGTAGTACCTGAAATTGCATCTCGTATGCATACGGAAAACATTACAATGGTTTTAGAAGAAACTTTAAAAAAAGCTAATATGACCGTTGATGAAATGGATGCCATAGCGGTTGCTTATAAACCAGGTTTACTTGGTTCCCTTCTTGTAGGTGTAGAATTTGCTAAAGTACTATCTTATGTTTATAAAAAACCTCTTATTGGCGTTAATCATTTACTTGGTCATGTTTATGCTAATAACCTAGAAGATAATCTAGAATTTCCACTTCTTGCTCTTGTAGTAAGCGGAGGTCATACAGAACTAGTTATAATGCATGATGATTATAATTATGAACTCCTTGGAAGAACCATGGATGATGCTATAGGAGAGGCCTTTGATAAAGTAGCAAGAGTTTTAGATATGCCATATCCAGGTGGCCCTAATGTAGAAAAAGCTGCTAGAGAGGGGTTAAATATTTATAAATTACCAAAACCAGTCGATGATGATACATATAACTTTAGTTATTCAGGATTAAAGAGCGCTATTATTAATCTTGTTAATACAGAAAAGATGAAGGGTAACAAAATAAGAAAAGAAGATCTTGCATGTTCTTTTCAAACCGTTGCAGTTAATGAACTTGAAAGAAAATTAAGAAAAGCCCTTGAAGAGACCGGAATCAAAAGAGTAGTTCTAGCTGGTGGTGTATCTGCGAATAACTATTTAAAAGATCAAATAGAAAAAGTTTGTAATAGATATGATGCTAAATTATATAAACCAAGAATGATTTATTGTACTGATAATGGAGCGATGATTGGTGCAGCAGCATATCCTTTATATTTAAAAAAGGACTTTAAAGATTTATCTTTAAGTCCTGAAAGTGAAGCAAATATTTGCTAGTTAAGAATCGTTACACCAATAGCTAAATATAATGCTATTAATAACCAAATTATATATGGAAGTTGCATATAACCTGCAACTTTTTTTGTTTCCTTAAAAGATATAAACATTTTATAAACAAAATATAATAATATAATTATCCAAATTGCAGATATAAAGTACCATTTAAAGGAGAAGAAAATAAAAGACCATAATAAATTAAGTACTAATTGAATTAAATAATATCTTTCTCCTTCTTTAGATAATCCATTATTTTTAGCCACATAATAGCCGATTCCCATTAGCAAGTATAAAATGCTCCATACAACAGGGAAAAGCCATCCAGGAGGGCTAAAAACGGGTTTATTGAAGGTTTTATACGTGCTAGGATTTGTTAAAAAACCAACAATAGATCCAAGGACTAAAGGACTAAATACATATAATAAAAATTTACCTATTTTTTTTGCTTTCATAATATTATTATATTGTTATTTCCCAGGTTTTATGCTACAATTAAGACCATGTCGGGGTAGCAATGGTTTCGACATGTATTACTACATATGATTGCAGGTGGTAGGCGTACCTTAAACGCACAAAAAAATAAATGACGAAACTTCTTTAAGTTTCGCTCCTGCTTTTGCTTAATAATTAAGTAGAACGGAGCACTTTAATAGTTCTTTACCTATAGAGAATTATTAGGGTTAATCAAATATAGGATATATTAGGTTTATTGATTAAGTGAATCTGATGAATAATTATTAATCTTACTAACTGGATGGTACGTTCTAGCCAAAGGTTAGGACATTTAAATCGAACTAAACTTGTAGATATTATATGATAGGGTATATTGGACAGGAGTTCAATTCTCCTCTACTCCACCAAAAGATAATTAAGAACCGAAAGGTTCTTTTTTGTTGATAGCCTTATTTTAAAAGAGTATAATATAGTATGAAAAGTATAACTGGTTATACCCAAGGAGGCTATATGAGAGAAAAATATGTAGGAATTGCTAAAGTTGGTGAAAAAGGACAAATTGTAATCCCTAAAGAAGCACGTGATATGTTTGATATTAAGCCGGGTGATACAGTGGTTGTTTTATGTGATATTAAGAAAGGAATCGCTATTATAAAATCCGATGTAATCGAAGATACAATGGATAAAATAATGCCAAATAATAAATAATATGAATGCAATTGAAACAAAAGAATTAACTAAAAAATATAAGAATAAATTAGCTGTTAATAGTATTAATTTAGCCATTAAAGAAGGGGAGTTATTTGCTCTTTTGGGAACTAATGGTGCAGGTAAAACCACCACGATTAAGATGCTATCGGGATTAATATTACCAACTAAAGGCAAAATAACTATTAATGGTATGGACATGCATAATGATACGTATAAGATTAAAGAGATCTTAAATGTATCTCCGCAGGAAACCGCTATTGCCCCTAATTTATCTGTTAAAGAAAATTTAGAGTTTATGGCCGGGGTTTATCAAATAAAAGATAAAGAAAAGAAGATAAGTGAGTTAGTTAAGTTATTTAAACTAGAAGATGTTTTAAATAAAAGAGCTAAAACTTTATCCGGTGGTTGGCAAAGAAAAGTATCGATTGCCATTAGTTTGATTAATGACCCTAAGATTTTATTCTTAGATGAACCGACCCTAGGATTGGATGTTATTGCTCGTAAAGAATTGTGGAAAGTTATAAATTCGTTAAAGGGTAAAATAACAATTATTTTAACCACTCATTATATGGAGGAAGCCGAAAGTCTCTCCGATAGGATTGGTATTATGGCTAATGGCGATTTAGTGGATATTGGTACTAGTAAAGAATTAATCAAGAAAACTAAAACAAAGACTTTTGAAGATGCCTTTGTTAAAATTGCAACAGGAGGTGAACTATAATGAGAATGTTAAATTTTGCTAAAAGAAATTTTAAAGAATTAATTAGAGATCCTCTTGCTCTTATATTTGAGATTGCTTTGCCCATTTTCTTACTATTTATTTTCCAACAAATAAAACTACCAGATGAAACATATCGTTTGGAAAACTTCACACCAGGTATTATTGTCTTTGGTTTTTCTTTTATCACGTTATTTACTTCTACATTGATTGCTAAAGATCGTGATTCATCATTATTGATTAGACTAGGAACATCACCGATGAGAGCAAGCGACTATATATTGGGATATATCGTATCTCTAATGCCAATTATTCTTATTCAAGATATTTTATTTTTTATTGTAGCTATTTTGTTGGGTCTAAGCTTCAGTATTAATATTATTTATACAATTATTGCCTCCCTAATTGTATCGGTTCTATTTATTGCTTTTGGTATTTTAATTGGAAGCCTAGTTAGTGAAAAAGCCTCTGGTGGCGTTGGTAGTGTTATCGTTCAATTAGTATCTTTCACAAGTGGAATGTATTTTTCTCAAGACTTAATAGGTAAAGGGTTTGCTACTATTTGTAAAATACTGCCGTTTGAGAGCTCTTTAAATATTATAAAGGGAGTATTAAATAACAATTTTAGTTTAATATCAACCAGAAACATTATTGTATTTACTATTTATTTAGTTATGGTTTCGTTAATATCCATAGTTATATTTCGAAAGAAAATGGTAAGTGACAACAAATAAAAAAAGAACTATTTAGTTCTTTTTTTAGTTATTACTAAAAGTGTAATAGAAATGCCAATTACAAGCAGTTTCAAAACGGAATAAATAATATAAATTAAGTGGGTTTTAAAAAAGCCGTCCACAATATCGAGATACATAGGTGCGTAAATAATAATACATCCTACTGCTGCTAATATAATATTTGTTATTAATACGCCTTTGCTAGTTTTTTTAGTTTGAGTCATATAAAGAATAAAACTAATGCATGATAACAACATAGGGATGAAAAAGACAGCTACTATGACTGGGGCAATCATTAATAACCAACCAGAACCTGGATTCTCACGTTCTAAAAAGATCTGCGAATACAACAGATAGATAAAAACTAATAGTGAAATCACAGCAAATGAAGCGTCTATAATACTTACGCCCAAACCGATTTTTTTAATAATTGATTCTTTTTGATTAGTTTCACTATTATTCAAATCAACCACCTACTATTAATAGTGTATCATATTTGTCCTAAAAATGTTAATTAGTTTTTAATATTTCAAAAGCAATTATTAACACAAATATGATTTATAGTGGTAAAATAAATTTGGAGTAACACATGAGATATGATTTAAAAGATGTGGTAGATAAGTGCTATAAAAAGAATGATCTTGAAGGATTACAGGATTTATGTAAAAGATTTCCAAAGAATCCTGGACTTCATATGAGCTTAGCTTATCTAGCTAAAAAAATGTATAAATATGATATTGCTTTAGGTGCATTAGCAGTAGTAATTGGTGTTAATGATAGTAACTATATAAACCAAGCACGTTTAGAAGTTGCTAAAATTTTTAAATATAAAAAAATGTATGATAAAGCTGAGAAAGTTTTAAAAGGGATTATTGAAACATCTGTTAATAGTGAAGCTATCAAAGAATTAGCCCTTATTTATATTGAAAGAAAAGAATATGATAAAGCCTTAGAAGTCATAAATCTTTTAAATAGCTCTTTCTTTGCAAAGGAATATAATGAAATCATGGGCCTTTACTATTACTATGTTGGAGAATTAGAGTCTGCAAAGACATTTTTAGAACATAGTAAAGGCAGCCCTAAAATGACCATCAGATTAGGTATTATTAATATGCAACTTAAGAATTATGAGGAAGCATTAAAATTATTTAGAAGTGTAACGCAACCATGGTATAAAGAAACCGTTGGTTTACTACAATCTGAGGTTTATTTAAGATCTAAAAAGCCTAATGAGGCTCTAAAAATAACATTAAGTATCGTTAATTCTTCACACAGTTGTGCTTCTTTATATCAAGTTGCTACAATATATCATAGATTAAGACAATATAGTGATGCGGCTATAAATTATAAAGAAGTATATGTCGCTATGAATTCGAATGCTGGATTAAATGATGGTTTTCATATTGAAAGAGAGAGAATAGTTTATTTGTTAATTATATCTTTAATAAAATCAGCGCAATATAAAGAGGCTATATCTATAATGTTGGAAAATAATTTAGTAGGTAATACATATGGCTATTACTTTAAACTATATTCTTTCTGCTGTCGTATGGGTAATATTACACCTGAATATCAGGTTGATGATTTTTCCAAAAGTTATTCTGGTTTTCTTGCATCTAATTATAGTAAGCAAGCCGCTGTTAAACATATTAATCGTCGACATACTGAAGAAAGAGAAAAGCATGGTAGCGTTTTAAATGTTGACAATATCGAAGAATTATATAACTTTGCTAGAGGTGAATTAAAACCCGAAAGAAGAGTAGATACATTATCGTTCGAAGACGTTTATGCTATTAATTATCCCAATATTGGATTAGAAGGCGAAGATCAATTGTTAGTAGTAACTAACCCCAATACGGATGAGATCATAACGTTATATCCAGAGTTTTCTCGGGATAATATTTCACTAAAAATTATTGATGATGAGGATAATCAATTACCATTCAATGATAATAATATCGATGATCTAGCCATAGCATCAGAAGAAGGGTTGGGAAGAATATTAGTATCAGATGATAATTAAGGAGGGTTTATGGAATTTTTATTTATATACTTAGGAACTGTTTTAACTAGTTTAGTTATTGATCGGATTAACTATCGTGTCACATTAAACAAAATAATGAAGGAAGACCGTTATGTAATTAAGCAAGCATATGATATTGCATATAACGGAGTATATGGTATTAAAGTATGGGAGACATTATTCCCCTTTTATAACGTATTAAAATCAGGCTACCAAGCTTATCGGGCTTCTACTACTATACCAATGTTTTACGATGTACTAGAGGAAATGGATGCTTTAGAGGTAATGGAACCTGAAAAAGTTAAAGAATTTAAACTAAATCCTACTCCATCTACAACCCAAAAATTAACTAGAAAACACGAAAAAAGTATTAGTGATTTATCAATTATTGTTTTTAATGATAAAAGTGTTGTATTCTTTGACCGTAATGAAAACGGATTAAATCGCATAAAGCGTGTTGTAGGTCCCTTAAAGAACGAAGATATTTATACTAAATATAATAAATTGGACCATGCAATTTCCTTATACGAAGAACTATGTAAAAAGTTCATTCAAGATGCTGGATTATATGACATGAAGCCTGAAGAACTAGAGGAATTAACACATATGCAATTTAATTTTGATTTATCGTCAATTGATGATTCTATCAGTGTTGAAGAATTTCGTGAACTCATAAATAAAAAAGATCAAAAAGATATCAAGGAAGAAAGCGTAAAAAAGCGTGTTTTAAAAAAGTAATACATATAATTAAAATGTCTAATAATAGACATTTTTTTCTTAAAAAAATATAGACAAAAGACATGCATTTTGTTATACTATCCACGAGTAAAGAAATTACTCCTTGCTTATTTGAATATAAGCCGATAGACCAAAGGGAGGTGAAAAGATGGAAAATTACGAAATTATGTTTATAGTAAAGAATACTATTGAAGATGATGCTAATAAAAAAGTTGCAGATTCTTTGAAGGATTTAATTACTGCAGACAAAGGTAAGATCATCGAATTCAAGGAAATGGGAAAAAGAAAACTTGCTTATCCTATTAAGAAAGAATTAACTGGAACTTACTATGTAATGACTGTTGAAGCTAGTCATGAAACTATTAAAGAATTTGATCGTAAAGTTTTAATTAATGAAAATGTTTTAAGACATTTAATTATTAAAAAAGAAGGAGAATAGTAAATGAATAAGGTAATATTAACTGGTAGATTTACAAAAGATCCAGAATCTAGAATGGGAACTAATCAAGTTGAAGTAGCTCGTTTCTCACTAGCTTGTCAAAATGAATTTGTTAATAAAGATGGAAATAGAGATACCGAATTTGTTAATTGTGTAGCATTTGGTAAAACTGCACAAACAATTAATAAGTATTGTTCTAAAGGCCAAATGATTAGTGCAACTGGTAGAATTAAGAATAACAGTTATACTGCTCAAGATGGTTCTAAAAGATATACTACTGATGTAATTGTTGAAAGTTTTGAATTTTTAGGCGGTAAATCAAGCGGTAGTGCTGCTGATATGCCTAGCGATGATGTAATGCCTAATAATGATATAGAAACTACTGATGTTACAGAAGATCCTTATAAAGATTTTGGTGAAGAAGTAAATATAAGCAGTGACGATTTACCATTTTAATAAAGGAGGATTTAAATAATGGCTGAATTTTATCATAAGAAAAAAAGAATATGCCAAATGTGTGCTGGAAAATCTGTTGATTATAAAGATGTAATGATTATTAATAAATATATTAATGAAAAGGGTAAGATTTTACCTCGTCGTATGACAGGTGCTTGTGCTGAACATCAAAGACATATTGCACAACAAGTTAAGTACGCTAGATTTATGGCATTAATACCATATGTTCGCTAACATATGGTTTTTTTATGTTAGTAAATTAATTTAATAATTATAACAAATGTGTTATAATAATATCAATTTAAGGAGGAAATATGAAAATTATTTTACTTAAAGATGTTAAAGGTCAGGGAAAAAAAGATGATATCATCAATGTATCTGACGGATATGCAAATAATTATTTGCTAAAAAACAAGCTAGGTGTTAGGTATTCAGAAACTAGTAAAAAAATACTAGATTCACAAATTAAAGAACGCCAAGATAATGAAGATGCATTAGTAAAGAGTCTTAATGAAATTAAAGATAAGATTAAGGATTCGACGATAACCTTTAAGGTTAAAACAGGGGTTCAAGATAAAGTATTTGGAACGATATCAAGCAAACAAATAAGTGATGAATTAAATAAAAAAGGTTATAAAATAGATAAAAAATGTATTAACTTAAAAAGTCCAATTGATTCTCTTGGAATTCATAAAGTTAATATAAAATTACATAAGAAAGTTGAATTTAATATAAATATTAGTTTAGTTAAATAAGGAGGATATTATGGCCAAAGCACTTCCGCATAACCAAGATGCTGAAATGTCTGTATTAGGTGTTGCCTTTATTTCTAAAGAACAAATCGATAAAGTGTGCGAATCACTTACGGAGGAAATGTTCTTTGATGAAAGAAATAAAGCTTTATTTAATGCTATAAAATCCCTAAATGACTCAAACAATCCAGTTGATCCAACAACGGTTAAGAATGAATTAGATAAAACCAAAAAATTATCATTAGTAGGTGTTGATTATATTGCTGATGTAATTGACTCTGTAGTTACAAGCGCTAATTTGGAAAATTATATTCAAATTGTTATTGATAACTATACTAGAAGAAACTTAATTGAGACCGCTACTAGTATTGTAAATGCTTCATACGATGTAGAAAATGTTAATGAACTTCAAGATTATGCAGAAAAGAACATTCTTCTTGCAGTTCGTAACCGTAGTATTTCAGAGTTATTATCTATCAATGAAGCTCTTCGTATGGCACATGATAAATTAGAATTACTTGCTAAAACTAAGAAAGTTGTAACTGGCTTAGAGACTGGATTATATGACTTAGATAAAATAACCACTGGTTTTCAGCCAGGTGAAATGATTATTTTAGCGGCTCGTCCCGGTATGGGTAAAACAGCCCTTGCTTTAAATATTGCTTCTTATGCAGCCAGAGCTACCCAAAAAGCCATAGCTATATTTAACTTAGAAATGTCATATGACATGCTAGTTAATAGAATGATTTCTTCTATTGGTAGAATTGATGCTTATAAATTACAAACTGGTAATATGCAAGAAAGAGACTGGCAAAGATATAATGAAGCATTTAGTGAGTTATCTAACACTAATATCTATATTGAAACGGATACTAGTGCTACAATTTCTGAAATTAGAGCTAAGTGTCGTCGTTTAGCCAGTGCTAAAGAAGGACTAGGACTTGTTGTAATCGACTATTTACAATTAGTAAACTCTGGTAATAAAAGGGTGGAATCAAGACAAGTTGAAGTATCTGAAATATCAAGAGCTTTAAAAACAATGGCTCTAGAATTAGGTGTACCCGTTCTAGCATTATCTCAGTTATCAAGAACAGCCGAAAAAAGGGAAGATAATCAACCAATGCTTGCGGATTTACGTGAATCTGGATCTTTGGAACAAGATGCCGATATTGTAATGTTTATTAACCGTAAGGATTATTATGAAAAGAAAGATCAAAATGAAACAATTGTACCTGCTGAATTAATAATTGCTAAACATCGTAAAGGAAGTTTAGGTACGATAGATCTTATGTTTGAAAAGAGTATTGGCTCATTTAAGAGTGTACTTAAAAATTATGGAAGTAAGGAAGAATCTTAATGTTTAAGAGAGTTGTTTTTACTATTTTTATCACTTTACTGATAATCGGACTTTTTGTCTGCGATTTTTATGCTGATAAAAAATACAGTGAAGCTTCTGAAGTATATCAAGTATATTTAGATGGTCAAGTAATTGGATATATTAATGATGATAAAGAATTGTATAACCTTATTAACCATAAACAAGAAGAAATAAGAAAAAAATATAATGTTGAAAATGTTTATCCCCCCGAAGACTTAATGATTTTTAAGACAAATAAATATAATGTTTCTATTTCCTCAGCTGAAACAATTTATGATAAGATGGCTATTATTGATTCTTTTACCGTTGAAGGGTATATTGTTACCTTTAAAGGGGAAGATAAAGATATTGTCGTTAATGTATTAGATAAAGAAATATTCGAAAGTGCCTTAAAACAATTCGTTTATGCCTTTATTAATGCGGATGATTATAATAATTATTTAAACGGTACCCAACCAAAGATTAATACTACTGGTAAAATAATTGATGCCATGTATTTTGATGAAAGTATAACGATTAAAAAAGGTTATATCAGTGTTTATGATAAGATCTATACTGACGAAACCGAATTAACACAATATTTATTATTCGGTGAAGATTTTAAAATCAAAACTTATACGGTTAAAGCCGGTGATACAATTGCTTCGATATCTGATGCAAATAAATTAAATGTTCAAGAATTCTTAATAGCAAATAGTGATTATAATTCACCAGATAATTTACTTGCTATCGGAGCTAAAGTAAATACCACCCTTATTAATCCGGTTATTACCTTATCTTATGAGGTTACCGAAGTAAGAGATACAAAAATCACTTACGACAAGAAAATTGTTTATAATAATAACGTATCACCAAATTATTCAGAAGTAACAACACCTGGTGTTGATGGTATAACAAGAATTACTGAACAATATATTGTTAAAAATGGTGAAACACAACAAGGAGTTGTTATCACTAACCAAGAAGTAATTGTTGAAAAAGTTGATGAGGTTATTACACGTGGTAGATCAAATTACAGTATTGGTGGTACATATGTTGATGATGGCACTGAATGGGGATGGCCAACCAATCAACCTTATGTTATTACCAGTTGGTATCATTGGCGTTGGGGTTCATTCCATGATGGCATTGATATATCTGGTACCGGATATGGCTCACCAATTTATGCAGCGATGGATGGTGTGGTAATGGTTGCTGCCAACGAAGGTACTAATGGTGGATGGCACGTTTATATTAAGCATGATAATGGATACTATACAAACTATGCACATATGGTTCCTAATAGTTTAGTAGTTTCCCCTGGGGACTTTGTTCAAAAGGGTCAAATGATTGGTCGTATGGGTATGTCAGGTTTAGCAACTGGTACTCACTTACACTTCAGCTTCTGGAAGGGTTATCCATATGCCAGTGGATCACAACATTATAATCCATGCTTATTCTATAAAGGAAAATGTTAATAAAAAAACCGCTATTCAGCGGTTTTTGTTTGTTTCTTTTTAAGTTTTTCACGAATTATTTCATTGACGGTCTTATAGTTAATAAAGTAGTAAATTAAGAAGGAAATAATACCACATATACCAACAACTAAGATAGATAATATTCTAGTCGAATTGATATTAATAACATTATGTAGTAAAAGATTAATCACAATTAATAATGCGATAGAAAAGAATAATCTTGGTAATTTATATAACGTTTCGGTATATAAAAAACCTTCTTTCTTATGTAGGTAAGTTAAAACGATAATATGAGATACTAGATAACCAATAATGGTAGCCACTATAGCGCCGTAGAATGGATATATGCCCCATTTGTTGAACAATAGCATTAATGGGAAGTCTAATATTAAATTAAGGGAAAAACCTAGTATTTCGGAGAAATATAAGATTTTATTTTTACTTAGTGCTTGTAGTGAACTATTAATGGTAATATTAGCGCTATCAAAGAAGGCGACAAGGATAATAAAGCGGAAGATTAAAGGTCCATAGAAGCTTTTTCCATAGAAGATCATCCATATCTCTGGAGCATAAATGCTCATAAAGATTGTTAAAGGTAAAATTATAAACAATAGAACTTGTAATGATTTATTAAAGAAATTATTAACATTATCTTTTTCTTTCTTAACATAAGCACTAACCATATTTGGTATTAAACTGATTACTAGACCAGTAGCAAGAGCGGTAACAATACTTAATAATTTACTTCCCCAAGTAGTAAATACTGATGATATAGTTTCAACATCAATATCCGGATAGTTTAAGAAATGAAGTGCTCGATTCATTAAAATCATATCGGTTGTATTATAAACACTAGTGGTAATATTAACAATAATGAACGGTACACAACATGCTATTAAACGTTTGGTAATAATCCTTTTTTCTTCTTTAGAAGGTTTATCTTCGATCTTTTCTTTGGGGATATATTTATGGCTTTTAATTATCAAATAAATATAGGAGAAGATAGCGCCAATACCAGCGGCTAATACGGAAATACCAACAGCATATTTAAGTGGCAAATTAAATACTTTAAGAGCTAAGAAACTACCCAATAAGATAACTGCAATTCTGACAATTTGTTCAATAACTTGGGATAATGATGATGGGGTTATATACTTATGACCTTGTAAGTAACCTCTTAATATACTAAGTAAAGGAACCACAATTAAATCGAATGATACACATCTTATAACAAAAGTAACATCGGCAATCGTATTACCATGTGATAATTCACCAAGTACTAGTTTAGCAATGGGACCTGCAAAGATAAAACATATAGAGAAAGATATAATACTAAAAAGAGAAATGAACTTTTTAGCAATGCCAAACATGATAGTCTTTTTTCGTATTTCCTCTTTGGCAGTATATTCACTAGTTATTTTACTGATTGCAAGCGGAATACCTGCCGATGATATAATCAAGAAAATATTATATATATTATAGGCGTACCCATATAGAGCACCACCTTGTTCACCAATAATATTATAGAAAGGAACTACGTATAAAAGACCTAAGACTTTGGATACAATTATTGCTAAAGTGGCAATTATGGCACCTTCCATAAATCCGTTTTTCTTCATCTTTACCAGCTCCTATAATATTATTATAGGAAAAAAACAACATATTTACAAGGAAAGAGAAAATGTCAATGTCAAGTTTTAACATACGCACATTTATAGACTTTTATGCGGAAATCTAGTACAATAAAAAAAGGATGATGATTATGAAATTCGTTGTTGATGTCACGAAAGAAAAATATCAAGAATTTCTAAATAAATGTGAATATAAAAACTTCCTTCAGAGTTATGAATGGGGTAGTTTTTGTGCTGTAGGTAAAAACAAACAACCATTTTATTTTGGCGTTGAGGACGATAAAGGAAAACTAATTGGTACTGTTATGATGATTCAAACCAAACTTCTTTTTGGTTACTCATATATGTATGCACCTCGTGGATATGTTTTAGATTATCAGAATAAAGAACTAATTGCCTTTTTTTCACAAGAATTAAAAAAATATTTTAAGAAACATAAAATTATCAATATGGTGATAAATCCGTATATCTCATATCAAGAATTAGATAATGATGCTAATATTGTTGAAAATGGTAATAATAATTATGAATTATACAACTACTTATTATCACTTGGTTATAAACACCGTGGATTTACGAAAAATTATGAATCTTTTGAACCTAGATATACGTTTATTATACCTTTTGAAAATAAAACTTTTGATGAAGTTTATAATGGTTTTAGTAAATCAATGCGTCAAAATATTAAAAGAGCAGAGGATTTGGGCGTTGAAGTAATTAAAGGTTCAGAAAAAGATATCGAAACTTTCTATCTTTTAATTTCAAAGACTGGTGAAAAAGATCATTTTCATCCATATACTAAAGATTACTATTTAAATTTTTATAAAATATTTAATAAAGTTGGTAAAGCAGAAATTTTTGTTTCATATATTTATCCTAAAAAGATATTAAAGGGTATTGCTAAATTAAAAGAAATAAACAAAGATAAACCTAATTCTATTGAAAAATTAAAAATGATGGAAGCTAAATATCAAAATATCAAAGAGGAAAAAATAGCCGTTAATGCCCATATTATTGTTCTTGATAATGGCTATTCAACTGCTTTATATGCGGGGAACAGTTCCGAATACACTGATACATATTCTAACTATTTAACATATTATACAAAGATTAAATATGCCTATGATCATGGTTGTAAATCAATGGATTTATTTGGTGTAACTGGGGATCCTAAAACAACGGTAAAAAATTTAGCTGGTATTTTTGCGTTCAAAAAACAATTTGGGGGTAATTTAGTCGAGTATATTGGCGACTTTGATTTGGTGGCTTATCCTTTCTTATTTAAGATTATGCCTCCGCTTATGAAGATATATCGCAAATTGAGGAGAAGAAAGTGAAAGCATGTGTACTAGCTAGTGGTTCAACCGGGAATGCCACTTATATTGAAACAAAAAATTATAAAATATTAATTGATGTTGGAAAAAATAAAAAATACATTGTTGATAAATTAAAAGAAATCAATGTTGATTACAAAGACATTGATTATATTTTTTTGACTCATACTCATGATGATCACGTATCAGCATTACATACCTTTTTAAGAAATCATAAAGCAACACTTGTTATTAGTCAAAAAATGTTTGGTGAACTTTGTGATTTATCCGATATTGAACATATATTGGTATATGAAGATGATATTGAGATTCCTGATTTGGATATAAAAGCATATAAAATGAGTCATGATGTTGCTGATATTCGATCATTTATGATTACCGAGGATAATAGAACCCTTGTTCATATTACTGACACGGGGTATATTAACGCTCGTTTTTTCAAAATCTTTAACAACAAAGAAGCTTATTTTATTGAAAGTAATCATGATATAGAAATGTTAAGACACGGACCATATCCAGAATGGCTTCAGCGAAGAGTATTATCAGATGAAGGTCACTTATCTAATAAATTTGCCGGCATTTATCTATCTAAAATGATTGGTGATAGGACGAAAGATATCTTACTTCTTCACTTAAGCGAAAAAAACAATACGGAAGAAGTAGCTATCAATACTGTTAAGGAATACGTTGATACAACACACATTAGTTTAAAAGCATCTAAGCCTAATGAAATAAGCGAGGTATATGAAATATGATTAGAATTATTTGTTTAGGAAAACTAAAGGAAGATTATTTAAAAGATGCAGTTAATGATTACCTTAAAAGAATTAATAATTATCATAAATTAGAGATTATTGAACTGAAAGATAATGAGAATATTCTAGAGGAAGAAAAGGAAATCTTAAATAACCTTAACGACAGAGCATTTAAAATTGCTTTAGATATCAAAGGTATTAGTACCACAAGTGAGGACTTAGCAAAATTAATTGATAAAAAGTTAATGGAAAATGCTAACATTGATTTTATTATTGGTTCTTCTAATGGACTTTCTGATAAAACATTGTCAAAAGTTAACATGAAAATTAGCTTTGGTGCAATTACAATGCCACATGGGCTTTTTAGGGTGGTATTATTAGAACAGGTATATCGTTCATTTAAAATATTGAATAATGAGAGGTATCATAAATGAAAAAAGAATTAAAAAGAATATTTTTTGTTTTAATATTATTTGCTCTAGGGGAAGGATTATTTTATAATTTCCTTGAGCTTTGGATGCAAGATAATAACTTGTCTGTTAAAACGGTTAGTACCATCTTCAGCTTATGTTCACTAATCGCTGTATTATGTATCTTTTTGTTCTCAAATTTAATCAAAAAACATACCTTAAAAAAGTTTGTTAGTATTTTGTTATTATCCAAGTCCCTTATTTTGTTATTACTGTTTTTCTTAAATCATACAGGTCAAAGCTTTTTTATTAAATTCTTTGTTTTATTAGAAAGAGCTATTGATACAGAAATAACGGTATCCATATATCCCCTTATGAGTCTAGTTAAGATGGATGATCGAACCTTCGGTAAGAAGGACATTGTTTATAATTTGTTCTATTATATTTCGCTTTTATTATCTGGTATTTTATTAGGTAAGAGTTTTGGCTTCATTAACATGAATTATAATACGTATGCTATTTTAACAAGTATTATTGTGTTTATTGCCTTCATCGTATTATGGAACTTAAAGATTAATGTTAAACCAGAAAAGGAAGATAATAAAAATGAAATTATTATTTTTGAATTAATTAAAAAAATCACCACTGATAAACCATCAAGCTATTATTTCTTATTTATCATTTTTGGCCAAATCAGTTATTATACAATAACAGGTTTATCAATGACATTCTTAACAGATGTCTTTCATTTTGATCCAACCGTTGCCTCAAATATTAGAGTTTATTTAGGTATTGCGTCAGCTGTTTTTGCAATGATTGCTCTTAAGTATTTAACTTTTAAAAATAACTATGTCAATATTGGTATTAAATATATTACCAGGGCAATTTTCTTTATAATAGCCCTTATTGTTGCCAAAGAAAATTGGTTCTTTATTGCTTTTGCGGTACCAAGATTCTTATCAACTTCTTATACCCATGTTACTTGCGCACCATATATTAATCGCTATGCTGGTAAATATCAGTTAGCATTCTGTAATTTAAGAGAAATGGTTGTTTATTTAGGTAACTTTGCTGGTTACTGGTTATGTGGCGTTTGTTATAAGTTTGGTATTTGGTATAATTGTTTAGGTGCCTTAATCTTCATCATTTTAATGGTGGCAGCAGCGTATGCAGCCCTTTATTATCGTAATAAGGAAGCAAAATGATTGGTAATCAATGGGATCAAGAGTTATCCGTAATTTGGCATAGTCCAGGATTTAAAAAATTCTATGCAGGCATTCTCGATTTATATAAACAAAAGACGATTTTTCCTGCGAAGGAAAACATTTTTAATGCGCTAAAGTTAACTGATTATAACAATGTTAAAGTTGTCATTATAGGTCAAGATCCATATCACGGAGTAGGGGAAGCGCATGGTCTTTCTTTTAGCGTTTTGGATGGCATTAAGATACCACCATCACTCCAAAATATATATAAAGAACTTGAGGATGATTTAGGTATTAAGCCCAAAAGCACTGGTAATTTAACCGGTTGGGCTAAGCAAGGCGTTTTATTATTAAATGCCGTTTTAACCGTTGAAAAAGATAAAGCATCTTCCCATAAAGGAATGGGCTGGGAATTATTCACCGATTATATTATTAAAAAACTTAATACAAAGGATGATCCAATTGTTTTTATCTTATGGGGTAATTTTGCCAAAGAAAAGCGCAAGTATATAACTAATCCCAAACATTTAGTTATTACTTCCGCACACCCAAGTCCTTTTTCAGCTTATAATGGCTTTTTTGGTAGCAAACCATTTTCTAAAACAAATGAATTTTTAATTAAAAATAAAAAAGAACCAATCGACTGGTCTAAGTAATTATTCCGCGATTGGTTCTTTTATATCATATGAAGTTTTAACTTTGATATTTGTAAAATTAGCAATAATCTTATTAATACCGGTTAGTTGTTTGATTAAAACATTGTTATATTTATTAAAAAATCTTTCGTTAGCGATAATGTTTTCGGATACCTCGCTAATACTATCTAACATTTTTTTATACTCTTTGGTATTTAAACTTTTATATGAATCTTTAATTTCTTTCATTGTATCAAAATATTTATCAAGTTCTTCATCGAGTTCATAAGTAGTCATTTTATCAACTTTTAATTCATTAAAATCTTTTAGATAATCTTTCTTTTTAATATGTTTTTTAATTAATTTATAACAGTCCTTCATTAGACTGTGTTTTTTGAGTAGTAATTCATCAATACTAGATTGAGCTTTATCCATCTTGAAAGATGTTTCACTAATTTTATTATAACCAGTAATAAACACTAATACTACGCTTATAATAATCGTTAAAAATAATACTACTATAAATAAATATTCCATAATAATACCTTTCTAATTTCACTTATTATTATAAGAAATATTTATTTTTTTAACAACCCTTATTAATAATTTTTCGCAGAAAACTCTTTTAGATAATTGATTGGATCAGGTAATTCAACATAATCTAAATAAATAATTCTAATTAAATACCAGGCATTATTATTAGTATCCTTAATGATTAAATGATCTTTTCCAGCTTCTTCGATAACACCGGTAAATAGTTTGTTTTGCCAATCTTTACTATCAGGAAAAGACACATAAACATTGGCAATATGTCCCTTATTAAGTCTTAAAATGTTTTCAATATAACTTTGTTCACTATAACTGGGTTCTATATCGGTTGATACCCTTTCAGTTGGAAATGTTGGATTTTGGTAAAAGTTACCGTTCATATATTCACCTCTGTACATTATATGTAACCATCGTCAAATAATTGATAAAGTCCATGTTTTATTATATAATTAAAGAGAATAAGGGAGACTAGCTTATGGATGCAAAAGAGTTAAGAGATACCATTATTGAAGCTCTAGTATTTGTCTTAGGTGTTTTTTTAGTAGCCATGTGTTGCAATCTCTTTTTGTTGCCTAATGATTTTGTTGTGGGTGGTTTAACAGGTATTTCCGTTATTGTTAATGAATTATTTGGTTATGATCCAGCTACATTTATCTTTATTTTTTCAATGCTTTTACTATTTGTTAGTTACTTTTGTTTAGGCAAAGAAATAACGAGAAATAATACTATTGGTTCTTTTTTATATCCAATTATGATTTATGTAACGACACCAATTTGTACGGTTATTTTATCAAAGATAACGCTTAACGAATTTTTGGTAAAAGTTATTCTAGCAGGACTATTATACGGTTTAGGTAATGGGCTTATTTATAAGCACAATTATTCAACAGGTGGCGGCGATATTATTATGCAGCTAATTAGTAAATATTTTCGTGTAAGTACTGCCAGGGCTTATCTTCCTAGTCGTATTGTGATTATAACTATCAGTGGTATCGTATTTGGTTTTGAAACATTCTTATATTCGATGATTGTTGTATTATTAAGTGATTTTGTTGTTGAAAGAATTGTTATTGGTGTTTCTCATAGTAAAGTGTTCTTCATTTACGCTAATAAAATTAATGATGTTAAGAAAATTGTTACCCAAGAGATTAAATCAGGGTATACTGTTTTAGATTCTAAGAAAGCTAAAAAGAGTCATGGTGAGATTTTAATGGTTGTCGTAATGAATAGGGAAGCTCATCGTCTTAAAACAAGAATTAAAATGGTTGATCCTGAAGCCTTCTTTATTATTAGCGATTGCTATGAAGTATCCGGTGGAACTTTAAAAAGTTCATTTCCTTTTATAGGGGATAAATGATATAATTAATATGGAGGGTACATGAAGTTTATCGAATTTAAAGATGTTACTAAAACTTATAGTAATGGAATAACAGCTTGTGCTAATATGAACGTTTCCATAGATAAAGGTGAATTTGTATTTGTAATTGGACTTACCGCCTCTGGTAAATCCACTTTTATTAAAATGCTTTATCGTGAAGAAAAGCCCACAAAAGGTACCGTTTTAGTTGGCGGTGTTAATGTTGGCAAACTTCGTAATCGAAAAGTATATAAATTTCGTCGTAAAGTGGGAATTGTATTCCAAGACTTTAAATTATTACCAAATTTAACGGCATATGAAAATGTTGCTTTTGCTTTAGAGTGTGTTGGTATGAAAGGAAAAGATATTCGACCAAAAGTACTTAAAGCACTCGAAAGAGTTGGTTTAAAAGAAAAAGTAAGAAGTTTTCCACGTGAATTATCTGGTGGTGAACAACAAAGAGTTTGCATCGCAAGAGCAATCGTTAATGAACCCAAATTACTTATTTGTGATGAACCAACAGGTAATCTAGATCCTAAAACAAGTCGTGAGATCATGGAAGTTATTTCCAACATTAATAAAGAATTGGATACTACAGTGGTGATGGCTACCCATGATAAAGATATTGTTAACCGAATGAAAAAAAGAGTTTTAGTTATTAAAGATGGAACCTTAGCGGGTGATCATGCGAAAGGAAGTTATAAGGCCAATGAAAGCAATTAGAATTTTTAATCGTAGTATCCGTGATGCATTTAAAAGTGTTGGTCGTAATTTTTCACTTTCAATGGCCAGTATTTTGTGTAATACCATTACTTTGATAATTGTAGCAGTTGCTATTATTATTGCTGCTAATATTGAAACATCAACCAAATCAATTGAAAGTGAAATGAATATTTTAGTATATTTAAAAGCTAGCGCAAGTGAAGACGATGCGCAGAGTTTACTTGCTGAAATAAAGAACATTGAATATGTTAAAGATGTTAAATATGTCTCTAAGGAAGAACATAAAGCACAAATGATGGAATATTCCGAATCATTTAAAACCATATTAAATTATTTGGATGAAAATCCCCTTTTGGATAGTTATATTGTTTATGTTGAAGATATTAAAGATTTTTCAGAGACATCAGACGCAATTAAGGCGCTTCCCAACGTTGAAACTGTTAAAGATGGTGAAGGTGTTGTAGAACAAGTTGTAAGTGCTTTTGATATTGTTGAAAGAGTAACTATTGGTATTGTTATTTCTCTTATTTTGGTAACGGGATTCTTAATTAGCAATACTATTAAATTAACAATTTATTCTCGTAAAACCGAAATTGAAATAATGCGTTTAGTTGGAGCAAGCAACCTTGCTATTAAATTGCCATTTGTTTTTGAGGGATTCATTATTGGTTTAATTGGTTCTATCGTTCCTATTTGTGTAACAATATATGGTTATGCTATTTTATATAGCGAGATGAATGGACAATTATTTAGCGAAATGCTTCATATGATTAAACCATTTAATTTCGTATTCTATGTATCATGTTTATTAGTATTGATCGGTGTTGTAGTAGGCATGCTTGGTTCTGCCTCTGCTGTAAAAAGGTATTTGAAGATATGATAAAGAGAGTAGCAAAATATACTATTTTATTACTTCTTATGGTATCGTTATTCATACCTAAGGTTAATGCTGCAGCAAATACTTTAAAGGATTTAAAGGATGAATTAGCGGCTTTAAAAAGACAAAAGAGTGCTAATGATGCCAGCAAGAATAGAACAAAAAGTGAAATCGATGCGGAAAACAATTTAATAGCCACTGCTTATAATAAAATAGAACAAGCAGAAACGGATATTGAGACTGCTAAAAAAGAAATTGATCTTAGTAATGAGGAAATTGAAAGATCAAAGACAAGAGCTGCTAATATGTTGGTTTTTTATGAAATTATGGATGGCGATGATTCTCTCATTGAATATATCGCTGGGGCAGAAACAATGACCGAAATGGTTATGAGAACCGATGCTGTGGCTTTAATCCTTCAATATAATCAAGATCAAATTAAAAATTTAGAAAACTTAATTGATTCAAATAAACAATTGCAAATTGATTTAACTTTAAAACAAGAACAATTAGAAAAAGATATCGAAGATTATAAAGCTAAAGTAGCGTCTTTAAAAACTGATTTGTCTAAATTAGATGAATTAGCATTAGATATCAATGATGAAATCAAGGCGCAAGAAGAATTAATTAAATATTACGAATCAATTGGTTGTAAAGACAGCGATTTATTATCTGCTTGTGTTGATATTACAAATAACTCACGCTTTTATCGGCCGCTAGCTCGTGGATACATATCATCTGATTTTGGTTATCGTTCATTCATTTTAAATGGTAAACCATATAGTGATTTCCATGGCGGTGTTGATATTGCTGGTAATAGTGGCGGAACACCAGTATATAGTTCGACAAATGGTACTGTTGCGGCAATTATCAGAAAAGCATCATGTGGTGGTAACCAAGTGTTTATTCATTCAAGAGTTAATGGTAAAGCTTATACACTTCAATATGTTCACTTATTAGAAATAAAAGTAAATGTTGGTGATAAAGTTAATATTAATACCATCATAGGTACAGTGGGTGGCGGTGGTGTCACTCTTAAAAAGAACGGCGGTTGGGATACTTGTTCAACCGGATACCATTTACATTACACTGTAGCAACAGGCTTCTATCTCGGTGGTGGTAGTGAAGGATATTCAAGTTATTCAACCTTTACAGCACATAAATTTAGACCACCAGAGATGCCAGCTTACGGTAAATGGTTCTATTCAAGAGCGTAAAAGTGTTATGTTATATAACACTTTTTTGATATAATAATATTGTTAATTAGTGGAGGATGTTATGACATTTAAGGTTATCGAAGACAAAGACTTTAACAAATATGCTAAGCATTTTAATGAAAAGAACTTCTTTCAAACTAAACAAATGGGTGATTATTTTATCAGTAAAGGTAAAAAAATCTACTATTTTGGTGTTTTTGAAAAAGACAAATGTCTTGCATTAGCAATGGTTAATGAAGCATTCTCTTTTCTAGGTAAAAAGAGCTTTGATTGTATAAAAGGATATTTAATTGATTTTCAAAATATAAAATTAATGGATTTTTTTACTAAAAGTATTTTTGAATATTTAAAGAGCGAAAAAATTTTTCGATTAACAATTGATCCTAATTATGTTCTAATTCAACGAGACATTAACGGTCAAGAAGTTGATGGCGGTATTAATAATACAAACTTAATAAAAGAATTTAATAAAATTGGTTTCACAAAAAGTAAAATTGATTATCAAACAAGAGTTAATTTCTGTTTGGATATTAATGGTCAATCAATTGAGGAATTACATGCTAAGTTTCAACCAAATACTAAAAATATTATTAATAAATGCATTAATAAATATAAATTAGAGGTGAAAACCATTGGGTATGATGATTTACCAACTTTTTGGGAAATAACCCAAATGACAAGTCAAAAAAAGAATTTTAATGGTAAAAATTTAGAGTATTATCAAAGAATGTATAAAGCATTTAAAGACGATGTGGTTTTTAATGTTTGCTATTTAGATGGAAATAAATATTTAAATAATTTAAAATTAGAGAATAAGGAAATTGAAGAAAAGATAAGCAAATTATCTGATTCTAAAGCAAATGATAATAAAAGAAAAGATTATAATATTATCATTGAAAATAATAAAAAGAATTTAATTAAATATGCCGATTTAAAAGATAAGGTTATTCCTGTTGCCTGTGCTATGTTTATGTTATATGGTGATGAAGTAGTCTATTTATTTAGTGGATCTAATCCCGATTATATGAACTTTAACGGCCAATACTTAGTTCAATATAATATTATTTCTTATGCTTGTGAACATGGATATCGTCGTTATAATTTCTTTGGCATAAAAAATTATGATATTCCTGATAGTGATGGCTATGGCGTTTATCTATTTAAAAAGGGATTTAATGGTTATGTTGAAGAATTATTTGGCCAATATGAATTTATAAAAAAAGGCATTGTTGGACTTTTATATAAAGTCTTTAAAAGATAATAATCTGAGTACATTTTAATTGTTATATGTTTTTTTGTGTGCTATAATTATTTTGAATATAATAAAGGAGCATGGCTTTGAAATATACAGAAGAAGAAAAACAATTGTTGAATGAAAATCCTGATTTTGAAAGCCAAATTCAAATTCTTGAAGAAGAACACAAAGAGAATTTGAAAAAGCGCGGATTAATTAAAATTGCCGGTGGTATACTAATTGCTATTACCACACTCTTTTACGTGGCTTATGCTTCGATTTATGTTTACCGTCCATACGGTGGCCATATTAGCACCGATTTATGTGAAATGGTTAATTTAAAGATTGATGATAGTCCAATACCTAATTTAAACATTACTGAAGGCGATAATTGTATTCCCATTTATAATGTTGACTATTATCTAAATGGAAGACCAACATTTAATATTGATTTATACGGTGATCGTAGTGTCATTTATAACCGTATTAATCAAACTGATGAAAATGGTAAATGTTTAATAAATTGTGATGCTAATGGTGATGGATGGCCAGACTACAATATTGATTTAAATGGTGATGGTATTGTCGATATTAACATCATCAAGGATTCAAATTCAAATAAGAAATCTTGTGATGTTAACTGTGATATTAACAAAGATACGATTCCTGAAACAAACATTGATACTAATAATGATGGCAAACCAGATGTTAACTTAACTGAGGGTGATGATTTTATCAAACCAGTTTATAACATCGACTATAAAAATAATCTAATACCAACATTTAATGTTTTAGAAAATGGTCAAGTTAGGAATCCGGTTAATGATGCTTCCGAGGGTAAAACTTGTAAGGTAAACTGTGATATTAATAAAGATGGATGGCCAGAATATAACATTGATATTAAAGGTGATGGATCTTTAATATTAAATGAACTTATCAAAACTGGTAATAATACAACTGATTACGAAAGAAATAAAGCTAAAGACTGGAAATGCATTATTTCTAAGAACTTAGAAGGTTGTCAAGATAGTTATAAAACCAATAATAATACTTATATTAATATTGATACTAATGGTGATGGACTTCCTGATGTTAATATTTCAAATGACGGCGGTAAGACTATTCAAAATGAATTAAACAAAGAAACAGTTATTGATGGAAAAACATGGGTATTAAACAAAGACGTCAACAGTGATGGGTTCCCAGATTATGATATTGATACCGATGATGATGGTAAACCTGATTTAAATATAACTGATGGTAAAACCAATAAATGTATTAAGAACTGTGATACTAATAATGACGGTATTCCAGATTACTTATCTGAAGTTAACCAAGATACTCGTCATAAGGTATCAATCACTAATTTGAATTTAGATATTGATTATGATGGTATTTGTGACGTTAACTGTGACTTAGATGGTGATTTATATCCTGATATTAATATCGATGTCAACAATGACATTATTCCGGATATTAATATAGATTATAATCACGATAATAAACCTGATTTTAACGTTGATACTAATGATGATGGAAAGCCAGATAAAAATATTGATGCTTATGGTGTAGGTGTATGTAACTTTAACTGTGATGGTAAGAATCCAGTTAATAGAGGTAATACCTGTACTAAGAACTGTGATACTAATAATGATGGACTTCCAGATAAATACGTTGATGTTGATAATGATGGTGTGTGTGATTTCAACTGTGGTAAAAATGGTAATGAAAACAAAGATAAAAACAACAACTATTATTTAGACGAAGATGAAAAAACAAGTACTTTATTAGACGTAACGCATAATGGTCGAAATGCCGTTTATGTAACCAACCCAATTGATATTAAAGAATTAGATATTGAACCAGGTTGGGATGGCACCTATGTATTATTAATTAAGAATACATCAAATTATGCAGTTAATTACCGTATATTCTGGACAAAAGTAACCAATAATTTTACGACCCTTAATAATTTAGACTATTTCATTACACGTGATGGTACAACATATATTCCAGATGCTAAGGCACCAACAAGTAACATTTTATTAAAAGATAGTGTTATAATTAAATCGAGATCATCATTAAAATATGTCTTGAGGGTCTCATTTAAAGAAACAGGGGTATTACAAAACGAAGATGCTGGTAAAGCATTCTACGGACAATTGAGGGTTGAGGTTATAAAATAATAAAAGGGAAAGAATGAAAAAGACTGGTGGAAAACTAAAAGCTATTATTAAATATATTACAACCGTTATCACATGGTCTGTTTTTGTCATTCTTGTTTGCGCGGCTTTATTCCTGTTTTATTATTTTATATCATTAAGAATTTACGAAGCTAAAGGTGCCGCATATCGACCTGCATTATCAATATATACAATAGTCAGTCCTTCGATGGAGGATAAGATTAAAGTATATGATGTAGTAATTAATAAAAGAGTTGAAAAACCCGAAGATATTAAAGTAGGGGATATTATAACCTTTATATCTACATCCTCAATATCTAGTGGTCTTACAATAACCCACCGAGTTATTAATCGTTTCCAATCAAACGGAACCTATTTCTATGAAACTAAGGGTGATAATAACAATAGGAAAGATTCTGCCCCAGCAAGTTTCGACAATGTAATTGGTAAGGCAGTTATGAAAATACCTAAGTTAGGTAGAGTACAATTCTTCCTTTCTTCAGGATTGGGTTGGACATTAGTTGTGGTTCTTCCTTCGTTATTTGTCATTATTAAAGATGTTATTAAATTAGTTAAAATTTCACAAATGCGTAAACGTGCTAGACTTGCCAATATGAACTTGGTTAAAGAAGAAGATAAGAAATATGCGGCTCTCTTAGAGGAAAGAGAAGCTCCGATAATAATTAAGAAAAAATAAAATTGACAAGATAATTAAAACAAGTTAAGATAAAAAAATGTTAGGAGGAACTTATGAAAGTTAATGATACGATCGTACTTGATGATAATCAAAGATATACTTTATTAGAAATGACAGAATTAGATAATGAAACCTATTTTTTAGCAATAGGACTTGATGAAAAGAAACAACCTGATTATAAGAATATGATTATTTTAAAGGAATGCCAAGATATTGATGGTATTTATGTTGAAACCGTTGCAAATGAATCTTTGATTATTAAACTAACAAAGATATTTGAAAAGAAAATTAATGAGGAGGATAAATAATGGAATTAAAAGGAAGTAGAACTGAGGCTAATTTAATGGCTGCCTTTGCAGGCGAAAGTCAAGCAAGAAACAAATATACTTATTATGCCTCAAAAGCAAAAAAAGATGGATATGAACAAATAGCTGCTATCTTCGAAGAAACTGCTAATAACGAAAAAGAGCATGCTAAGATTTGGTTTAAGGAACTTAATGGTGGTGATATTCCATCTACACTTGAAAACCTAAAAGAAGCTGCAAATGGTGAAAACTATGAATGGACTAATATGTATAAAGGTTTCGCTGAAGTAGCTAGAGAAGAAGGTTTTGATCAAATAGCTATGTTATTTGAAAAAGTTGGCGAAATTGAAAAGCACCATGAAGAAAGATATAACGAACTAGCTAGAAAAATTGAGAATGATGAAGTGTTCCATAAAGAACAAGAAGTAATTTGGATTTGTCGTAACTGTGGTCATGTTTACTATGGCAAAGATGCTTTGAAGGTATGTCCTGTTTGTAAACATCCTGAAAGTTATATGGAACTTAGAGCAACTAACTATTAATAAAGAATCCAGGTCTCTGGATTTTTTTGTGGAATTTGACAAGAATTTAAAAGATTGTTATAATGGTAACATAAGTTACTATAATGAGGAGATGATTGAATGGCTAAAGCGATTGCGCTTACAAAAGAGAACATTGTTAAGTCAGCAGTAAAACTTATTAACGATGAAGGATGGGAAAATCTAAATGCCAGAAGTCTTGCTAAAAAGATAGGTGTTAGTACTAAGCCTTTATATCGCATCTATAATAATATGGATGAAATTAAGACGGATGTTTTAACAGAAATTTATCATCAGTATGGTGAATTTATTAATAGCCGTATTGATAGTAAAAAAGCTTTACTTACATTATGTATTTCTTATGTTGAATTCGCTAATAGTTATAAAAACTTATTTGTAAGTTTATTCCTATCTGATAACTTAAAATGGAAAAAGATTGAGGATGTTTTTGATGAAAAATGGAATCAATCCACAATTATTAATCTAGTAAACAAACATGGTTTTTCGTTTGATGAAGCAAAAGAATTATTCCTTTCAATGTGGCTTTATTCGAACGGACTAGCAACTTTGATTGCGACTAATCAAATTAAGTTGGATGAAGAAAAAATTATGGTCAGACTAGTTAAAATGTACAAAAATCTTGTTAAATAAAATAGGTAATGCTATAATTTTTATAGGAGGTTATAATGAAAAAAATATTAACAATATTGGTTTGTTTATTATCGGTATTATGTTTAAATGTAAATGCTGCTAAAACAACTAAAAGCACAATGCCTGCTGTTGTAGAAGGTAAAGAAAAGGTTAAAGTTTATATCTTTACTAGAGAAGCTTGCGGTTATTGTATAGCTGCTGAAAACTACTTAGATAGCATTAAAGACACTTATGGTGACTATTTCGAAATGGTAGTTTACGAAGTATATAATTCAAGTTGGAAAGTAACTAACAAGACTTATGAAAAAACAATGCAAAAAGTAGCGGAAACATTTAACACAGCTGTAAGTGGAACACCATATATTGTAGTTGGTGATAGTTATGACATTAACGGATGGAATGCTGAAACAACTGGTGATGAAATAAAGGCTACTATTCTAAAAGAATATGTTAATGAAAATTACAAAGACGTTGTAGCTGAAAAACTTGCTGAAGTTGAAGCAGAACCAGATCCACATGCTAACGATACAATAATTGTTATTTGCTTTGCAGTATTAGTTATTGGCGGCATTGGTTGTCTAATCTATTTCGGTAGAAAAAACAAGTAATTATAACAAAAAAATAAGTTCAGGAAACTGAACTTATTTTTATTTTAATTTAAATTATAAGCATTAACTGAATATACTCTCGAACCATCTTCTTTAATAAAGTAACGTTCTTTTAAATATTGATCTTGTTGTAATGTAGTACTGTCTTTTATTTTAAATGTTTCATCAACATATAATAATACTTCAATGCTATATCCTACAACACCAATACCATCTTTGTTAGTAATGGCTGTAGCATTTATTTTAATGTTTTCCGCAGATACCATGAAGGTAGTTTGTTTTTGTAGTTTATCTAAATCGGCATTGAAGATAGCCTCAATTTTTTCAATATATTTTTTCGGTAACTGCTCAGCATGATTTAATGTTAAATTACGATCAATTGGACATCCATCATTATCTTTCGAAATATCATAAGCTATAATTGAATTACTATTGCCTGGTGTCATTGATCCATATGTACATTTTGGTTTAGGATCAACTGGTGGATCAGGTTCATCATTCTCGGTATACTTTTTTAACCCATTTTGTAAATCCAATTTTAATAGATTAACATAATTTAGTGAGCCACCATTACCATCTGAAACCTTAATTAATGAATATTCAACTCCATATTCTTGAATTGTTGTGTTTTTTAAGTTAGGTAAATAAAGAGCTAATTTATCAGGGTTATAACCAAACACTTTGGCATATGATTCAATTACTATATCTACGAGTAAATTATTATATATATCAAGTACACTGTCATAATTTTTGCTATACGTAATAACGTTATTATCATATGTTAGATTAAATGTGTGAATAACATCATTATCTTGATATATTTTAACGATTATCGAACTATTATCACTTATAATATCAACTTTGCCAAAGGTTTTATTCATTTCACCTTCATAAGCCTTGAAATTATCAACAAACGTTGTCCATTTTGTATCGACTGGTATAACTGTTTCACTTTTGATAGTTAAAGTAGTATCTACGACACTTTGATTGCCGTTACCATCAGTTAATACAATTTGAATTTCATGAGTTCCTAATTCCGTAATGTTAGCATATTTTTCATCAACGAATTGGACGTCACAGTATGCACTATTATCAACACATGAGGTATAGAAATTTTCAAGTGCATATGTTTCACCTTCATTTATTGTTAATGGTTTAATATCAGCCATTGGTAATATGGAATCGATAACGGATGCAACAACTACATACTCATTTTTTTGACCATCAACATTAACGGTAACCAAGATATTATAGACACCTAATGTTTTGTTATCAACATTATCATAATTAACCGTTACATAGTCGTCTTTCATGTTCTTATAGACATCAAACAATTCTTTTTTCTCTGGTAATTCAAAATTTTGTTGTAATGTGATATCCTTTTTAATTTCATAAACCGGTTTCATGGCATTCTTTATAAGAAAGACAATACCTATTATGATACCGATTGCTAAAAAAATACCGAGCGTTATTAATACAATTTTAGTTGGAAATGGGGAACGGGTCTTCTTAATTTTCTTTTTAAAATATCTTCCCATATATACCTCCTTACTATGAGATTATCATACCATTAATAATTAGTTTTCTCAATAAAACGGATTATATTTACAAATCGTTTAACATTCATTTCAAAAGTGTTAAAATAGTTTTTGTTCGGGGAGAATATTATGTTTAAGGATGATAAAAACAAATACCAATTAAGTGTTGAAGAGATTATTGCTTTGCAAGAATTTCTCAATAATAAAGTAACCATTAATGTTGATATGACGGAGGCGGAATTTCGTAATTTATTATCTAAATATAACGAAATTGATATGCAGTTTGATGGCCAAGTTTTAAAACTTGTAAAAAAAGATCATAAAGATAAGTAAATCCTACATAATTGCTTGCATCCAAGCATATTTTATGTTATTATCATAAATGCAAATTTATATATTTGTAATTAAGTGGAGGGGAAAAGCGGATGCCCATACCACTTACATGAAAAAAATTTTTATAGGAGGTGTTTTTCGTGGCAAAAGAAGTCGTACAAAGAATAAAACTACAAATCCAAGCAGGAAAAGCTACACCAGCTCCACCAGTTGGAACTGTTTT
>JAEEGL011241383.1_pt1 | contig 30419 bp, 25 predicted proteins | sample 9134231 | NCBI WGS metagenome assembly JAEEGL01 (sample SAMN16246548, study PRJNA631951) | gut metagenome | biome: gut microbiome; feature: rumen; material: fiber-attached | host: Bos | place: Iran: Karaj | collected 2018-10 | reverse complement strand
GAGGCCTCAACGAAATGGAAAACAACGGCTTTTCGTCGTCTGTCATTCAGGGAATTTTGTCGTCTTACAAAGTAATTGCCAAGTAGTTATGTTTTCAGGAATCGTAGAATGTACGGGCAAAATCGTCGCGATAAAAAAATATGCCCAAAACATAGATTTTACCGTTGACTGCAAATTTCGTAACGAACTATCAATAGACCAGAGCGTTGCGCACAACGGCGTTTGTCTTACGGTTGTGGAGGTCAGCGATAACGGCTATGTCGTAACGGCTATGAAAGAGACGTTGGAAAGGTCTAATCTCGGAGTCTTAAACATTGGCGATAAGGTAAATCTCGAACGCAGTATGCGTCCTGATTCTTTGCTTGACGGGCATATAGTTCAAGGTCATGTAGACCAAACAGGCATTTGCACAAAAGTTGAAGATGCTGACGGAAGTACTTATTTTACAATAGAATACGACCCTTCACAGGGAAACATCACGGTTGAAAAAGGCTCTGTTTCGGTTAACGGCGTAAGTCTTACCGTTTGTAATTCCGAAACCGGAAAATTCCGTGTCGCAATTATTCCCTACACTTTTGAAAACACGAATTTTCATTGTCTCAAAGTAGGCGACAAGGTAAATCTCGAATTTGACATTATTGGAAAATATATTCAAAAAATCGCTTCGGCATATCTCAAAAATATACGCTGAATGCTTTATAAAAGCAAAAAGGCGGCAGGGTTTCTTAAAAAAACAACCCGCCGCCTTTTCTTTTATAAACAAATCTCTAAAACCTTAAACATCATTTAACGATTATAATTATTACAAAATCCGTGCAATTTTCAAAAAAGTAAGAAAAATAAACTATTTTTTTTAAATATCGTATTTATATGCGAAAAAAATTCTAATTTTGCAACGTTTAAATAAAATATCATAGGAAATTATGGCAGAAGAAAATTGTAAATACAAACGTATTCTTGTTACATCGGCTTTGCCGTATGCTAACGGTCCTATACATATCGGACATATAGCGGGAGTTTATGTTCCATCGGATATTTATGTAAGGTTTCAGAGATTAAAACACAGAGACGTTATCCACATTTGCGGCTCTGACGAACACGGCGTGGCTATCACAATGAAAGCACGCAAAGAAGGCGTTACCCCTCAGGATATTATCGACAAATATCACGCACTCAACAAAAAAGCATTTGAAGATTTCGGAATTAGTTTCGACATTTATTCGCGTACCTCATCTGAAATTCATACCGAGACTTCGCAGGAAATTTTCAAAACACTTTACGACAAAGGCGTTTTTGTAGAGAAAACCACAAAACAATATTACGACGAAGAGGCTAAACAGTTTCTTGCTGACCGTTACATTACAGGCACTTGCCCTCATTGCGGCAACACAGGTGCGTATGGCGATCAATGCGAAAAATGCGGCACAAGCCTTGACCCGACGGATTTGATAAATCCAAAATCTGCAATTTCAGGCTCAGAACTCGTCTTGAAAGAAACCAAACATTGGTATATGCCGCTTGAAAAATATCAAGAGTTCTTAGAAAAATGGATTCTTCAAGACCATAAAAATTGGAAAGTTAACGTTTACGGACAGTGTAAGAGTTGGCTTGACCAAGGACTTCAACCCAGAGCCGTTAGCCGCGACCTTGATTGGGGTATTCCTGTCCCCGTTGAAGGTGCAGAAGGGAAAGTTCTTTATGTTTGGTTTGACGCTCCTATCGGTTATATTTCTTTTACTAAACAGTTAACCCCCGATTGGGAAAAATATTGGAAATCACCTGATACTAAATTAGTTCACTTTATCGGAAAAGATAATATCGTTTTCCACTGCATAGTTTTTCCGTCAATTTTGAAAGCGGAAGGCACTTACATTTTGCCGGACAATGTTCCCGCAAACGAATTTTTGAACCTTGAAAACGATAAAATTTCAACATCAAGAAACTGGGCTGTTTGGTTGCACGAATACAACGAAGATTTTCCGGGCAAACAAGATGTTTTGCGTTACGTTTTAACGGCTAACGCGCCCGAAACCAAAGACAACGATTTTACGTGGAAAGATTTTCAACAGCGCAATAATTCTGAATTGGTTGCAGTTTTGGGAAATTTTGTTAACCGTACGCTCTTGTTAACAGAAAAATATTTTTCTAACGTTGTTCCTCAGCCGAATGATTTTACGTCTTCTGACAAAGACGCGTTGGCGGAAATCGCAAAAATCAAAGACGATGTTGAAAAGAGCCTTGAAAACTACCGTTTCCGTGAAGCGTTGAATTTTGCTATGGGCTTAGGACGTCTCGGCAACAAATACATCACCGAACAAGAGCCTTGGAAAGTTTTCAAAAACGATCCCGAAAGAGTGAAAACCATTCTTTATGTAAATCTTCAAATAACGGCTGCAATTTCCACAGTATTAGAACCTTTCATACCGTTCTCAATGAAAAAATTGCGTGGATTTTTAGGTTTGAAAGAAATTTTGGATTGGGACAATATTGATGGTAGAGAACTTTTGAAACCCGGCTCAGTGCTCAACAAATCATCGCTTCTTTTTGAACCGATAACAGACGAAGTTGTTGAGGCTCAAATCGAAAAACTCAACCGCACGAAAATTGAAAATATGAAAAACAATTTTCAGCCTGCCCCGCAAAAACCGTTAATCAGTTTTGACGATTTTCAGAAATGCGACATTCGCACGGCTACGATTCTCGAAGCGGAAAAAGTTGCCAAAACCACAAAACTTTTGAAACTGACTGTTGATACCGGCATTGACAAACGCACTTTGGTTTCTGGCATTGCAGAGCATTACGACCCGAAAGAAATCATCGGCAGAAAAATCTTGATGATTGTAAATCTTGAACCGCGAAAAATTAAAGGCATAGAGTCAAAAGGTATGATTCTCTGCGCAGAAGGCGGCGATAAGAGTCTGCATTTCCTTAACCCTGACGCGGAATTGGAAAACGGCTGTCAAATAGGATAAAACGGCATTATTAACACAACATACGTAAATGAACAAAATGAATGATACGGTTATTGAAAATTTCATTGTACATTTGCAACGTAATAACAAACTAAAATTTAAACAAAATGTTTTTGCATGATGTTTTTCGTTTTTACTTTTTAACTCTAAACTCCTAAACCTTTTGTGTTTTTGTTTTTGTGTTTAATGATTACTATCGATAGCAACCTGAAATCAACTTTTAAATTAAGAAGAAATTGTCTTTTACGGCAATTTCTTTTTTTTTATCTTTGCAGCAAAAATATTTACAATGAAAACATTTGAAGAACTTTTATCACTCGTTAACCGTGAAATCGAGAACTTAAATTTTCCCTCACAGCCGGAAAATTTTTACGCTCCCGTCAGATACATTCTTTCGCTCGGCGGCAAACGTATGCGCCCTGTTTTTACGCTTATGGCATGCAATCTTTTTTCCGAGGACGTTTCTAAGGCTATAAAACCCGCACTCGGATTAGAAGTCTTCCATAATTTTACGCTTTTGCACGATGATATTATGGACAACAGCAATCTCCGCCGCAAAAAGCCGACCGTCAACGCAAAATGGGGCAACAACATCGCAATCCTCTCCGGCGACGGCATGAGTTATATCGCCTCAAAACTCGTTGCAGAAAGTCCTAAGGAAGTAAAAGACATGGTGCTTGACATTTTCTTTCAGACGGCGTTGGAGGTTTGCGAAGGTCAACAATACGATATGGATTTTGAGAAGACAAATGATGTTACGCTTCAACAATATTTGGAAATGATTCGTCTGAAAACTGCCGTTTTACCGGCGGCGTGTCTCAAAATCGGCGCGTTAATCGGCGGCGCAAATGATTCTCAGGCACAAAAAATCTACGATGCCGGCATAAAAATCGGTTTGGCTTTTCAATTACAGGACGATTATTTGGACAATTATTCCACACCCGAAATTCTTGGCAAACCCGTTGGCGGAGATGTCAACGAATGTAAAAAAACTGTTTTTTATACTCGCATGAATGAAGTCGTAGAAAATGACAAAAAGCAAGAATGGATAAAATTTTACGAGAATAAAACGCTGGCGTTCAACGACAAACACAATCAGGCAAAACTTTGGTTCAGAAAATACGGCGTTGACCTTTACTGTAAAGATTTAGTAGACCATTATTACAACGAGGCCTACAAAATCCTTGATTCAATGGATGTTAACAATATTTCCGTATTAAAAAACTTTGTTGAAAAACTCCGCGTAAGGATTTCTTAAAAAAAATGGTGATACTCGGAATTGACCCCGGCACTAACGTTATGGGTTACGGTGTAATCGAAAGCGAGGGTTCAAAAATAAAATGTCTTGCCGTCGGAGTACTTGATATTCACAAAGTTGAAGATAAGTATTTGAAGTTAAAGATGATATTCGACAGAGTTACCGGTTTGTGCAAAAGTTTTCAGCCCGACTGCCTTTCGATTGAGGCACAATTCTACGAAAAAAATGCGCAGTCGATGCTCAAACTCGGTCGTGCTCAGGGGGTTGCGATTGCGGCAGCGGTAAACTTCGGCGTTGAAGTTTTTGAATACGAACCCCGCAAAATAAAACTTGCCGTTACAGGTTATGGAAACGCTTCTAAGGAGCAGATTTCCAAGATGTTAATCGGCACACTAAACTTAACGGAAGTCCCTGACAAGTTTGACGCAACTGACGCACTTGCCGCAGCCGTTTGTCATCACTATCAAAAACGTTTACCCGCAGCCGCAAAAGGCGCAAACACTTGGGCGGCTTTTATCGCAAACAATCCGAACAGAATTGTGAAATGAAGTTTTTTTATACACTTGTATTAACGTTTTTGTGGTTTAATGTCAACGCACAATTTACTCAGTATCCGTCATTTAACATAGTAAAAAAAGCCTGCGGCTTCGGAGAAAAAAAATTGTGCGTTTGTAATTTTTGTGCGTTTTTGATAGACCAAGACGGCGAAATAGAATATTTAACAAAAGGGAAACCGCTCACTTCGGCAGAGGTTTCGTGCGGTGGTGCAGAGTTGAGCGGAAAGTTTTTCGCAATCGGTTATTTAAACGGAGATTTGGACGTTTTTTTGGGGGCATATTCTTTTTCCTTAAAGAATATTTCATTAAATAACAGCAAAATAAATGATATTTATTGCAGCGATACTTTAATTGTTGCCGCATGCAATTCAGGCGTTGCGGTTGTAGATGTCAACAAAAAAGAAGTGAAAAATTTTTGCGAATTTTTGCAGCCGGTTTTAAAAGCGAAAATCATTGATAACCAACTTTTTGCTCAAACGGAAAATGCCGCTTATGCTGTTGATTTTTTTGATTTGAATATTGAGGATTTTTATCGTTGGAGAATCAGAGACCCCTTTTTAACTGAAAATAACGACATTGATTATTATAAAACACTGATTAAAAACACATTAGCAAATGATAACATCAATTTTTTAAACAATTCGGCGGACGGAAAAATTTCACTTGGCAAAGAATTTTGGTCGGAAATTTATAAAGGCGAAATTAAAAATCTAAAAAATCCTTTCGGCACAGATTTTACATGCGCGTTTTATAATCCGTATAATTCGTCGCATGTTTTTCTCGGCGACTCAAACGGCAAACTATATGAATATAAGAATTTTACGGTAAAAGCCGAATACGATTTGCACGAAAAAATAATTGACATGGATTGTAATACAGCAGGCGATTTGTTTGTCTTAAAAGAGAAATCTGTTTCTGTTTTTGACCATAACGGTGTATGGCACGAGGGAATAAAAATTTCTAACGCCAAAGCAATAAAAAAGATTTCGGACAATGTGTTTTGGTTTTTGCGTGAAAATCAAGGAATTACAGCGATAAATTTCAGTGGTACGCCTCTTGACTTTTCTGACGATGTTATAAAAAACTTTTATCCCAAAACTTCCGCCGGACAAAATATCGGCTCTTTTGTAACGGACGTTTCCATAGCCAACGACGGCAAAATTTGGGTTGGCACCAACAAAGGCATTTGCACTATTAATAACGCCGACGACGTTTTTAAAGACGGCGTTTATTTTATAAAACCCATTGTAACAGAGTCTTCCGAAAAAGACGGTAATTATTCACAATACTTACTAAACACAAAACACGTTACGGCAATAGAGAGCGACGGCAAAGGACGAAAATGGATTTCGACTTTGGGCTCTGGCGTTTTTGTGGTCTCGGAAACCGGCGACGAGGAGATTTTGCGGTTTAACTCAAAAAACTCTGCCCTACCCTCCGACACGGTTTATTTTATGAAATATTGCGGCAAGACAGGCGAAGTTTTTTTTGCGACATCTTGCGGATTATGTTCTTATATGACTGATACTCAGGATAGTCAAAATGATTTGGACAATGTAAAAATCTATCCTAACCCGGTTAGAGAAACTTACAACGGCGAAATATTTATTTCAGGTTTGGAAAATAACTGCGACATTAGGATAACTGACATTGCAGGAAACCTCGTCTATAAAACCGTCAGTCAGGGCGGAAAAATATCTTGGGACGGTAAAAATTTAAATTCAAACCGTTGTGCAACAGGCGTTTATCTAATTTTTATAACGGGATTAAACTCTAAGAACACAACAATAAAAAAACTGTTGATAATAAGGTAGTTTTTTATTTGCGGAAATCAGAAAAAAGTTTTACCTTTCGCCTTGTTTATAAAGGATAAAAGTTATGAAAAATCTTACAATCAGTCATAATTCTATAAAGCAAAGCCTTTTGAGCAGTTTGATTAATTCACAAGATACTGAAAATCAAAGGTATAACAACATTAAAGCAAGTCTATTGAACAATGCCTCAGTTTTTCCGGTGAATGAAAAATTTGACATCAATAGTTTCAAAGACAGTTTAACGGTCTTTTTTACCGACACCTTGAAAATCAAAACCGAAAAAGAAACTTTCGGAGATGACATTTTTGCATTTTCGTTTTCGCCAGTAGGTTTTGGGCTGATGAAAAAAAGCATTGTTTTTATGCTTTATGATTTTCACCTTTATATAAACGATGTCCCGCAAAAAGAAATCGAAAACGCCAACTACACCGAAAACAAAATCACCGGGCTGCTCACCTCCGGCAAGACGGAGCAGATTTACACTTTTGCGGAAGATTATATTTTGAAACTTTATCCGGAGGAAATCCGCGAGACTGCAAAACCACAGGGACGTTATTTTCTTAGCGATGACATAGGAGTATCCTCTATTTTGGCAAGTCATATAGAAAACGGAGAATATATTTTGGCAAAACTCGATATTTTCAAAATTGAACAGTCGAGGTCAAACGCTCAGATTTCGGAATCTGACAAGGCTTTTTATGTTTTGACAACCACAGGGGCATATCTAATTGTTTTGGATAAAAATTTACAAGAAAAATACATCGAAACCCTCTCTAACGAGGAAATGAAAGTATATTCGAGAATCGGCAGAGATACCGTTACCGCAGGCTCTACAAAATGGGTTACACACCGCGACAACGATTTTCTTTTTGACGAAATCCAAACGCTTAACAATAAGACAAAACAAGAAAAACTTTTTGAAATATCCGTTTTGAATTTTAACAACGGCGAAAAAGAGCGTGCCGGTTTTTTTGCGAAAATTTTAGCAAATGAAACTACTCTCCCATTTGACTTTTTTGCCGCTTCTGTCTTAAAATTCAGCGGCGGACTTTCTTCGGGCAAAATTGACGGTGCTGCCGCCGGCGAATTGATAGAAAAAGCAAACTCTTTGTTTTCGGAAAACAGTTTAGAAATAAAACTCAAAACATTTCTTTCAAAATTCGATTTCGGCAAAAACGAAATTCTGAGTTTGATTTATGTAATTTCGCGGATTAAAAACATAATTTCTGACACGGAAAAATTCAGGGAAATTCTTCTTTTGTTACGAGATAAGTATTTTAAGATAGATAATTCAGAACTTAACTGTGCATTTGTAGAGTTGGGAATCGCAAAAAAATTGGTCTGCGTTTTGGAAAAACAAGCGGCTCAAAAACTTTTGGAAAACGTTATTGAAAAGGTTTCGTCGAAAAATTTTCCTGATATACCTAACGTCTTAAATATCTACGCATTAAAGGAAATTATTAAAACCGTTAAAACCGATAAAGAAAAACTGAAATACGCAAAACTCTGTGCTTTGGAAGACCCGACAGACCTAAAAAGTTTGGAACTTTGGGCAACTCTTGCCGATGAAGAAACAGCAAAACGCATAAAACTTGCCCAAACGGTTTTTGACAAGGAAAATTTTTATAACTATTCATTCTTTGAGACACGGCACGAATATACGGCGAAATTTTCGTCTTTTTCTTTGAAGGATTTTTCTTGGGCAGTCCGTCGCGGCGGAAGATACGCCGACCTAAAAACTTGGACACAAAAAGTTGCCGTCAACGATGCCGTTTCTTCGGTTTTGAATTATGCAGAAGAAGTAAACGCGGAAAATTATCCTCAGTTGCACGCACTTTTTGAAGAGTGTAAAGCGTTTTTTGAAATGCCGGAAGTAAAAATTTACGTTATTTTCAACCGCAATCAGGGAGTTTTCTCCAACGAGGTTGCAGAAGGGAAATACATTGTTGTAGACGGCGAAATGCTTGATACTGACAACGACAACTACATGAATTATCCGCAAATGTCTTTTCTTTTAGCAAAAGAGTTTGCTAATTTGAGTTTTGGATTCTCAAAAATGTTTTCGAGGGCGCAATTCAGAAATTTCACGGTTTCAGGTTTGCCCGCGCTTGATGTAGTATCGCAGTTTGCCCCTGAGCCTAAATTTTTGTCAGCAGATTTAAAAACGTATTTCAAACTCATAAAATTCAACGCTTTGTTAAAGAACAGCCCGTCGTATTTCGATTTTGACATCACGGACACACAACTTTGCGCTGAAATGTTAGAAAAAACTTTGGAAGTAATCGGCTTTGAGGGCGTAGATAAGACAGTAAATGTTAAGGAAAAAGAGTATTCAGCAGCGATTTTTACTGCAAATTCTATCACAGATTGCGCGGCTTTGATGTTTACTTGCGACTTAATTTTTAGTATAAAGGCTCTAAATGCTAATGAAAAGCCTCAAAAAGATGATTTTTTTAAGCGTTTGAGCGGTATATTAAAATACTATTTATCAGACGATTACGAAGAAAATAAAAAATATTTGCAAAAAAAGTAAAAAAAAATTTTGCAGAATCAAAAAACCTACTTACCTTTGCAACGCAAAAAGCAAAAGACGGTGAGTCTAATGCAAAAGACGATGGTCCTTTCGTCTAGAGGCTAGGACGCAAGATTTTCATTCTTGTAACACGGGTTCGATTCCCGTAGGGACTACAAACGGTCAGGGTTTATTGGTGGAATCCTGACCGTTTTTTGTTTGTAAAAAAATTAAAAGCAAAAAAATGTTAACGCTTGAAGAATACGTAGAAAACCATACGACAAAAGAAGACGAAGTTTTGGTTTGGCTAAGACGGAAAACCAATCTCACTACAACTATGCCCAGACAACTTTCAGGACAAGTTCAAGGCAAGTTGTTGGAATTTTTTTCCCGCATGATTGCCCCGGAAAATATTCTTGAAATCGGAACTTTTACCGGTTATTCAGCGTACTGTCTTTCAAAAGGCTTGAAACCGGGCGGCAAACTTCACACCATCGAAATCAAAGACGAACTCGAAGACCATTTGAAAGATTTTTTTTCGAGGGCGGGAATTTCCGACAAAGTTGTCCTTCATATCGGCGACGGTGCGGAAATTGTCAAAGAGTTTGGTTTTAAGTTTGATATGGCTTTTATTGACGGAGACAAACGTCAGTATCCGCTTTATTACGAAAATGTTTTCGACAAAATAAACGTAGGCGGTTATATCCTGATTGACAACGTTTTATGGTATGACAAGGTTGTTTCTCAGGTCAAGGAAAACGATACTTACACCAAAGGCATCATGGCTCTTAACGACATCGTTGAAAACGACAAAAGAGTAGAAAACGTACTTTTACCGTTAAGGGACGGCATTATGGTGGTTAGAAAAATCAGTGATTAAAAACTTTTTTTTGAAAATATAAAATGCTATGAAACGTCTCGGAAAAACTTTTTTAACAGCGGCTGTGTGTTTGATTGCCGGTGTTTCGTCCGCGCAAAAGACCATGAGCGGCATAATTTATGATAACGAACACAATCCGCTCAGCGGCGCAATGATTATTATTGAAGGAACAAAAGTTTTAACGCTTTCAAATATGGAAGGTCGTTATCATCTTGTTGTTCCGAAAGAATATGAAAACAATGTTGTAACATTCCGTTACAGCGGCTTTTTGGCACATACCGAACCCGTTACGGAAGGCACTAAAAACATAACTTTGGAACTTGAAGTATTAAAAGAGTTCAAAGATATTTTTATCAGCACGCAGAAGCGTTTGCAGTCAAATGTAGAAGTGCCTATTGCGGTCTCAGTTATCGACCAAGCAAAATTGGACGAAATCAACACTACCCAAATTGATGATGTCAGCGGTATTGCTCCGGGTTTCAACGCTATTATTCAGGGTCAAAACAAAGGAGGTTTATCTATCCGCGGCGTTACTTCCGATGGTTTGGAGAGTTTTTTTCAGCCGAGAATTTCAGTATTTTTCAACGGCGTGTCTTTGTCGCGCTTACAAAGTTCGATTGTTGAATTATTCGACATGGAGCGTATAGAGATTGTAAAAGGTCCGCAAGGAACGCTTTTCGGACGCGGTGCTGAAATTGGCGCAGTACATTACATCACAAAACGACCTCAAAAAGACACTTCGGCAATGGTGAGCCTCAATTACGGAGGTTACAATCAAAGGGGCGCACAAGGTATGGTAAACCTTACAATAGGAGAAAAATTTGCTAATAGGTTTGCTTTTTCTTACGATTACCATGACGGTTACATAAAAAATTACGCCGGCGGTACCTTAAACGGAAAAAGCGTAATCGCCCTTAGAAATACGTTAAGTTATTTTCATGACAAAAAATCAACGCTCAATCTGATTTTGGATTACGAATACGATGATACGCCGGGTATATGTTTTAAGTCAAAATCCGTTGCACCTGAGGGCGGAGACACTTCGCCTTTTTCAGCGGCATATCTCAACGGCGGCGAAGATTTGTGCGTTAAGCGTCATTTATTCGGTTCTACTTTGGAATATGACAGGGAACTTAACTCGCAGTTCAATTTATCAAGCACCTTTGGTGTAAGAGGCGCGTATGCCGACGAAAATTTTGACGGTGATGGTTGTTATCTTCCGCTTATGGATTGTCAAGAAGTGGCAGATGCGTTACAATTCAGCGAAGAATTTCGTCTCAACTGGGACAACGGTAGCAATATGCATGGTTTTATCGGCGTAGGCGCGATGTATGAATATTGTAAACACTATCTTAACATTAATAGTGCGCAGAGTTATTTGTATCCCATTTGTGTAGCACCGTCAATGAAAGAGAAACTTTCCGGCTTGCCTACTCAGGTGGCAATGGGTGTCGCCGGTGCTATTAAACAGGCTCTACCGTCATTACAGGCAATGGGACTAACGCTGACAGATGATATGATTAACGGAGTTTCAGAAGCGATAGAAACACAATTAAATTCAAGGCTTGACTCTTGGTTTGAGGGCTCAACATGGAAACAAACGCCTAACTTTTTCGGCGATACAAGGTCTACGATAGAATATGTTTTGGTAGAGGCACTCGGAGGAGTTTTAGGCAGCAAAGAGATGGCACAACAGATGGTTGGAGGTTTTTTGCCGATGATAGAAGAATCTTTGACCGATATTAAACAAATCTCCAATATTCCGATGGACGACACTTATCACGAAGACCAAACGAATTATGCACGAAATTTTGAAGCGGATATTTTTGCCGATTTCAACTGGAATGTTGTAGGCAACTTGTATTTTACGATTGGTTTGCGCGGCACTTACGAAAAGCAAAAATCGGGTTTCTATTCCAACTCTATGACCGCGCCGATAGTTGGAACTATGGTTTATGAAAGCACTCTCGGCGAAACACTTTGGACTGATATGAACGATTTTTCATGGGTGGGACGTTTTATAACCAATTATATGATTAACAAAACCAACAACATTTACCTTTCTTTTTCAAAAGGCAGACGTCCGAGTGTGTCTTATTTCAAGTATACAAACGCGGAAAAAAGTGCAACCCGTCCAATCACAAAATTACGTGATGAAGAGGTTTATAATTATGAGTTAGGTTTGAAAGGAAGTATTTTCAAAAATTCGGTTTCTTATGCTTTGGCGGCATTCTTTTATAATTGGAAACATTTCCAAAACATGTCGGCACATAAGACAAAAGACGGTGCATACGTTTACGACAACAACGATAAAGGTATAGCAAACTGCGGCGGAGTAGAGGCCTCAATGAAGTATTATTTCAAACGCTACGCAACTCTTTTTGCCGATTACAACTATTTTCACGGCAGGTTTGCCGACAAAGACGAAGATGGCAACCCGCAACAATTAGCAGGAAATAGTTTCCGTCTTAGCCCTGAAAGTACTTTTGATATGGGTGTTGACGTTAATATTCCGATAAGAAACAAATTCACCGTTTATTTCCGCCCGAATTATACTTCAAAGAGCGAGATGTTTTTTGAGGACTCGAATATACCGGGACTTTCGCAGGACGCATACGGAGTTTTGAACGCAACGCTCGGTATCAGATTTGCAAAGAAACGTATGAATTACGATTTTGCGCTTTGGGGCAAAAACATAACAAACACTGAATACATTATCGATGCCGGCAACGCCGGACAGACAATCGGTTTTCCGACATTCGTGTCCGGTGCACCCGCAAATTTCGGCGTAAAATTAACGGTAGGATTCAACAATTAGGAGAAATTTTTATAAGTATTTCTCCATATTCCACTCTAAATATAGCGGCAAACTTATTGTCTTGACACCTTCAACATCGTTTTTTGCGATGTTTTTTAACGAAAGTTTGTAGCCGGTGCTGACACGGAATTTTTTGCAAAATTGTTTGTAACTTTTTGCTTGCGTGTTAGTAGCGGCTTTTACTTCAACGGGGATAATTAAGCCGGAATTTTCAAACAGAAAATCAAGTTCCGCACTATTGCCCGACCGCCAAAAATATGGTTGATGCCCCGCATTAATCAATTCTGTAAGCACATAATTTTCGGTAATTGCACCTTTGAAAGTCGCATGATAATCGTCGTTTTCAAAATAACTTTTATACCCCATTCCAAGACGGCGGCAAAGTAACCCTATATCAGATAAATAGACTTTGAAATTTGTGGCTTCTGCGTAGGCTGAAAGCGGAGTGTCGGCATTTTGGACAAGTTCTACGAATTCCGCGTTTCAGCATACTCTTTCACCGCCTCCGGCATACCGCCGACAATGTAATATTCCTTTAAAAGTTTTTCAAAATCCTTAGCATACGAGGACGGAATTTCGCGGTCAACAGACCAGTTAGAAAACGTTTCATAATGTCGCAAATTTACAAAAGTCATACGACTTTTGCAAGTTTTTTTACAAAAGTCGTATGACTTTTGTAATTGTAAACGATTTTTCGTGACACTGCCAATATTTTCTAAAAAAGAAAAACCGAAAATGTGTAAATTTACACATTTTCGGTACTTATGGATAATTTGTACAAATTTTACAATTTTATTCCCATTACGGTAACATCGTCTATCTGACCGAGAGATTGTTGCGCCATCCAATCATCAAGGGTATTTTCAATCTTAACCTTTTGTTCTGCAATGTGAAGCGGCGATACCTCTGTAAATAATTCACGCAGTTTAGACGAACCAAAACGGCGGTTATACGGTCCTCCGAACTGATCGCCGTAGCCGTCCGAAAACATAAATATTTCATCACCGTCTTCGTAGTCTATGGTCTGCCGTTGAAAATTAATCAACTTAGGATAACGTCCAATAGGACACTTGTCAGCAGGATACTCTGTTAAAACGCCTCCTCGGACAAAAAACAAAGAATTAAAAGCCCCAGAAAACTGCAACTGCTTTTTCTGTTTGTCAATCACAATCAAACTAATGTCGAAACCTTCGCTACTACCGCCGCCCATCGTTTTTATCACATTGGAGCGCAATACTTCAAGGATATTCTCCGAGGTTAACTCTTCGCCTGAAAGTTCACTGATGGTATTACGCAAATAAGACATCGACAAGGTACTCAAAAGCGCACCCGCTACGCCGTGTCCCGTACAATCACCGACAGTGGCTATCGTTTTGCCATCTTTTTCAACAGCATAGAAAAAATCGCCTCCAACGACGTCTTTCGGACGGTAGATTACAAAACACGTGTTGAAAATCGTATGAATATGTTCGAAAGGCATTATGGCAGACTGCGTATGTTTAGCGGCGTTGATACTTTCCATTGTTGCCTGATGCGCAAGTTCGATGGTACGTTTTTGGGATTCGATGGTCTTTTCACGTACCACTCTGTCCGTAATGTCATGAATTATTCCCTCAAAACCTGCTATTGCGTTCTCGCTGTCAATCCATGTAACAAGATTAGCTTCAACGTATTTTTCTTGTCCCAAAAGGTTAACGACCTTATTAGAAAAACCGTCAATTCTGCCTATCCTTTTTATTTCGTCAACAAAAATATGGTAGTCGTAATCAATTTGACACAACGTATCAAAGAAATTTTTCCCGATAACATCTGTCTTGTGTTTGTAACCGTAAAGCATACATACCGACGGACTTACCTCCACGATTTTACCCTCGTTATCGGTTTTTACGTAAACATCGGTAAGGGTGTTGATAGTGTTCTCAAACTGACGTGTGCGTTCGAGAATGGTTTGTTCGTAGTGTTTGCGGCTTGTGATGTCTCTAACCACGCCGATTACGCCCGCTATTTGACCGTCGTTGTTTTTGTATGACAACTTGGAGGTGGAAATCCATTTTTCATTACCGTTTTGGTCGTTAATCTTGCTTTCAATATTGAAAGACGGATTTGCAGTGTTGATAATATGTTGTTCAAATTTCTCGATACTCAAACTGCCTTCAATTCCTAACTCAGAATCGGTTTTGTCAATGATTTGGTCAACGGAATCAAAACCTAAGGATTTGGCATACCTAAGGTTTGCAACCTTGTATTTTAAGTTTTTGTCTTTGAGGTAAACATCAGCAATCAAGTTGTTGATAAGAGTGTTCATAACGTTGTTCTGCTCGCTAATCTGTTTTTCATAGCGGAGAGTCTCGCTGATGTCATGAATTATCGAAATACAGTCAATAGGACGGTCGTTGGAGTCGCGCAAAAACGACGACAAAACCTCGGTCATAATACATGTACCGTCTTTTTTGAGCATCGGAAGACGAACCTTATCGTGTCCGCCTCGGTCAAAACTGCGTTGTCCGGTTACATAACTTGTAACAAGATCCATAATCGGCTGACGGACACTCGGGTGGAAAATATCTACACAACGTGTTCCGATAAGTTCTTCCCAATCATAACCCGCCATATATTTTATTGACTTGCTGACAAAAGACATTTTAAAAGTCCTGAAATCGTACCTTAATATCACATCGGCTGTGCTGTTGGCTACGAGGTCAAGGTTTGCCATCGCTGCTTTCAAGGCGATTTTGTCTTTTTCTTCTTCTGTTTTGTCGTTAACGGAGACAATATATCCGTCAGCATTACGCTTGGTGTCAAAAAATGACGAAATACTAAGCCTTAGAACTTTTTTATTGCTCTTGGCAGAGGTAATTTTGACATCAATATTCACTTTGCTGCCAAAAGTCTGCGACAAAAGTGTTTTGATAATTTCTATATCTTCACTGCCGACAAAGTCGAATACATTAGCATCTTGATTGTCAGGAAGTTCTAAGATATTATTAAGAACTTTGTTATTATAGACGTTGTTAAAATTTTTGTCTACGATAACAAGACCTTCGTCCAAACTATGCAGAATGGTTGATAAATAGTCGTCGAGTATTTCCATATCGTTGTGATATTAAGTATTATATATATTTTTGTCGCCACAAAAATAATGCAAATTTCGATATTTTTGAATTTTTGATAAAAAAATCGTTTAATTTGCTGTTAAATAAAAGATTCGCAACAACAATAGTTATCTAAGAAGTGCGTCATCAATCTTCGGCGAAATTGTTTTATCGTTGAACCACGGGAAAAATTCGGCTTTGACTAACCACGCAAAACTAAACGCCCAAAGCATTACAGCCTCGTTGATAAGTGTCCAATAACCCGGAAAACCGCAACATGATGCTATAACTTGGTTCAACATAAAGACAACTATCACACCAGCACAAATGTAATATATCTTGTTCCTTAATTTTTTTTCAGGAGTCATTTCGCCGCCATTGCTTTGCGTAAAATTGTAACCCACTAATATAGCAAAACTTACGAACATCACACATGCAAAAATGCAATGAATTTTGAAACTTGTTGCACAATCCAAACCCAAAAGACCCGTTATTAAAATATCATCGTGTCCGCACGGAAAAACAACAATACCTAATGCACACAAACCGGCTATTGTAGTCAAAATTTTGTCTGTGGCATTATAGCCGACATACGACAAAAACAAAACTGCCATTGAAAACAACACGCCAATCATACAAATCTGCGAGTTAGCGTAATATGTCATACTTATTGAATACCACCATTTTGGATTTACGATGGCTGAATTGTCGCCCAAAAGTCCAAAGCCAATAGCACACGGAGCCAAAAAGAATCCTAACAAACCTAAGATTCTTTTTTGAAAAACCATTAATTCTTTTTTTTCTTTACTTAACATGATATAAATGTTTAATTGTTAATATTTTAAATATGTTATAAAATCGAAGTCAATTCTAACAATCGGAGTGCATTTTTATAAAGAATTGCCTCGCGTTGCTCTTGTGTGAGATTTAAACGGTTGAAACGGCTGAGTTCGTCTTCGTGATCCCACATCGGATAATCGCTGCCGAAAAGAAAATTTTCGTAGCCGTGTTTTTTTATCATTTCATCGGCTTTTTCAACCGGAAGTTTCCACAACGTGCTTGACGTATCGAACCAAACACGCTGACCGATAAGATATTCAGAGGCTTTGTCCCACTCGGTATAGCCGCCAAAATGAGCCGCAACAACAATCAAAGACGGATGTTTTTCTATGACATGACGAATACGTTTCGGTCCAGAAAAATCGTATCTATAATCTCCCGCATGAACTAAAATCGGCATTTTTAGTGCTGAAATCACTTCGTAAACAGAATCCATTTTCAAAGTATCGACTTCAAACTGTTGAAAATCTGGATGAAGTTTTATGCCTTTTAATCCGGCGGCTTTTATTCGTTTGAGTTCGTCGTCAAAGTTTTCGTAATCGGGATGAATAGTCCCGAAACCTACAAATTCTGTGTGAGCATTTACCTCTTGGATAATATAATTGTTGATTGACTCAACCTGATGAGCGACAGTTGCGGTAGAATGAACGATGTACTTTTCAACACCAATTTTTTTGCCGCTTTCAATCAGTTTTTCAGGTGAACCGTCGTAACACATTGAAACATTATAAAATCTGCCTATATTGCTGCTCGCTTTTACAGCAATTTTTTGCGGGTAGATATGTGCATGAAAATCTATAATCATAATATCCAAAAATATCGCAAATGCTTTTCCAAAATATTTCTTTTGCGTTAATTATAAAAGAATATTTTTAGATATTTTTTATTGCGATAATAGTAAAACTATTTAAATTTTTCAGCACAAAGGAAACAATTTTTTTTGAAATTTTTACGATTTTTCAACAAAAAAATGTATAGACCCAATTAAAACCTTATTTGTGCAAAATTTTGACCATTTTATGTTTGGATTTGTGCAGAAAGGAGGAGAAGATGATGCAATAATATTACCGTGGGTTCACACCCACGGCTATTATATATCACCCCTACGGGGTTTGGCTTCATAAAACATTACATCTTGATAATACAAGAATAAATGCATGCATTATGCTCCTCGCCTCTTAAAACGCACTATTTTACATATTTTCGCTCCGCAAAACGCACTATTTTACAAAAATCGCCCTATTTCACCTCATACTTGAACGCGTAAATGCTGTCGCGTTGGTTTTGGACAGTGCCGGGGAACTCGTGGCGCGTGCCTAAATCTACGACCGTTACATTGAATTTCACAGGCGCGGTGCGGGCAACGTCGTGCGAGTGATAACGAACAACACGTATTGTGTAAACACCTTTTGTTGCCTTACTCCAATATGCGTTTTCCTGCGGGTTGTTGACGTGCTTCTGACCGTTGGGTAAATATTTGCCGTTGCGGTCGGTGTAAGTCATATTGGCATCAAGATCGAATGTACCACTGCCGCCACGACAACTTGTGCGGCTCTTTTCCACTGAAAGCGTATTGCCGCAGGGGTCAATTATCTGCATATCCAAATCGGCGTGGCAGTACCATTGGAGGTTGATTTTCAGTTCGCCGGTTTTGCCTTTGAGGTCGCTGATGTTGTCCTGTTGTTTTTTCTTCAACGGAACTTCGAGCACCGGCTCAGGAACTTTACGGTTGACCGTAGCATTATTATAACCCTCCTTGGAGGCTTCAAGGTTCACATTGCTATTTTTCGGAATTGTGATTGTAACAATGCCGCTCAAGTCCGCTGTGTAATGTTTGCCGTTGTGCTTTACGATTGCGCCCGACAATGGCTTTTTGGTGTCGGCGTCAATTACCTTAATGGTTTGGGTTTCAACGTCTTTTTTCAGCGGAATCACGATTGTTTCGCCCACCTCATCGATTGTGGTATTCAACTTTTCAGTAATGTAATCGGTTTTAGACGCTTCTAAATCAATTGATTCTCCATCGCTAATTTTTATTTTCACCTGACCATTATTGTCCGTGGTGTAATCCTTGCCACCAAATTTTACCTTTGCGCCCGGGATTGGTTTCTGGGTTTCGGCATCAATTACATTTACAACCTTATCATAACTGATTTTGCTGAGCGGAATAGTTATCACATTGTCATTAATATCGGCAACCTTGCCTTTGAAATTGCCATTCGTATAACCTTTTTTGGAGGCTGTGATTGTGATTTCATTGCACAAATCCAACTGCAACGACGCCAATCCCTGATTGTCGGTGGTCTGTGTCTTGTCCAAGTATTTAACTTCGGCATCCGGCAAGGGCTCTTTGGTTTCGGCGTCGATTACTTTGACGGTTTTGTCTGCTAATCCGCCGCTCATTCGTACAATTCTGTAATCGTCTTCGGGATAATTCTTGAATTTGTCGCCAAAATTCACCGCCTGACATTCTTTTTGGGAATTTACAAAAGCCGAATCCACCGACCCGCCAAAAAGTACGTACCACAACGGCTGGCTGATGCCCTCAACATCAAATTTGGCTGCATTGTCGGTTGTAAGCGACAAATCCACAGGAGTTTTGCTGCCAAACGTGGAGACATCGAGATAATGAAAACCACAATTTTGCTGAGCCGCTATCTGTCCCGCGTTGTCCAAAATCTGCACGTGTACCGACCTTTTTATAGGAATCAGCAACAACAATGGCAATAAAAACAGAAGTATCCACCATGGGAATTTCCTATCTTTTACCACCAAAACATATTCTTGGCTTGTGCCATCTGAAACAAATTGTGTCATATCAATGAGGTTTTTCGTTGTTTAATTTATAGGTTGCAAATATAGATTATTTTTTTTATGTACGCAATTTTGCAGACGGTTTACTTAACCAAGAAAAATTTTATTATACAATTTTCTTATCCTTGATATGTTTTTCGTATTTTTCGTCGTCGAGTATTTCGTCGTATTCGTTTTTCTTGGCTTTCTTGATTGTGATGCTGTCGTTAACGTTGGTGATAAAGGTTTTGAAATCGGGAGAATCTTCTACCAAACGGTTTAAAGTGTCCCAATCAATAATTTCACGATAACGGGCGGGACAAATTATTTCGGAATCTTCAATATTTTCGGCGTCAAGTTTGATAATGCCTATGCCAAATGAGTTTGAAAGCCTTTGAAGTTCCGTTTGAAATTCAGCATCTTCGTCGATTTTCAACGCCACAAGATAGCCTTCGTTTGCCCACGATGAATTTGATACCGCCTGAAAGAAATACTCTCGGAGATGTGCAAAATTCAACTCTTTTTTCATCTCAAACGAAAACATCTTTATCGAATTGACATATAATGATTTCTGCAAGTTGGTTGTTGATGTTTCATAATCGTTAAAAGGATAGTAAACACCTACCAAATCGGGGTGCAACCACTTGTTGAAACCTTGAATCTTTTTTGCCGAGTTTTCGTGAAAGATGGTCTTAGTATAGCACTTAAAATGCTGATTTGTATTTACATATTTCACTAATAGCGGATGAAGGTCGCGCTCGTTGTAAGTGCTTGTGATTTTTTCGGCGGCAATTTCCTGTTTTTCAACGGCTTTTTCTATGTCGGCTTTTTTCAAGTCGTTGCCACGCAGCATAAACAGTGCGGGACGTTTGGAAACCTGAACAAATTTAGATTCTTCACCGTTGTCGCGGATGTCAACATAGAGACGTGCGCCGATAGATGCCGACGGTGTTTTGCCCGTAGTGCCAAGTTGCTTGTCCAAGCCAATCTCAACGGCTTTTTTCCAAATAGCGTCAGGTGTTAGAGGCGCGTTTTCCTTTGCCAAAACATCATAGCAAAGGTCACTGAATGTGTATTTGTTTTTCATAATGTGCTTATTTTTAAAGGGCAAGGATAAAAATCCTCGCCCTGAATGATATATTACATCGTTATTATAACGTCTTTACCAATCAATTGTTTAAGTTTTGCGCCAATTTGTTCATTGGTGTATATGTTTGTCCAATGTTGCTCAAACACAGGATTGTTTCGGTCGGCAGAACCGTTGTTATCCACGTCAAAAACCACAAGACGTTCTTTGTCGCAAATAGCCATAAGTTTCGAGCGCAACATACGCGCATACGACAGACATTGAGAAAATGCGTTGATTCGCTCTGCCATTGGCGACATATCTAATTTTGCCTCAATTACCAACGGTGCCGATGCAAAATGTTTTTCACCCTGTGGTAAAAAAACAAAGTCGGGAATCGCTTTTAAGCCGCGACCTGCCTTTTGCGATAATTGTCGTGTGTAGTCATTGTCGCTGTAACCAAGGCGGTGGAGAATAGGAATGAGTATTTTCTCTTCTACGTCTTTTTCAATCTTGATTTCGCCAAAATCCATTGCGGCGGTTTCAAACAACTTTGGAAACATATCTACATTATCACCTCGCTCCTTCACATATCGGATTATTTCTGAATAGTCTTTGGGAGATAGTTCTACTCCATTTACACCTTGAAGGTTTTTCCTAACAATTGGAATTTGCGACAGGTAAGCATCTTCTCGCAGTTCCTTGATTGTTATTGGTGGAATTTTAACACCTTCGCATACTGTTGTGCGGCATTGGTAGTAGTCGAAAGGATTGAAAATGCCGTCAGTATTTGCTCTCCAAACAGAGTGTATATAACTGCGTGGCGAACGACAGTAGATAACGATTAAATCGCCTCGTTTGGTTTTCTCGTTGCATTGCCAAATATGTTCGGGATTGCCATCGGTTTCTGCACCAAGAGTGTCAAGAAACTTGAAATCGCCCGGTGCTGCTCCCACAAGCCAAACATTTGTCGGGTTTGGAAGTTCGGTAGGTTTTGGGGAATTAACAAGCATTGGCGCAAAATCGTAGAGACAAGCGCAAAATTCTGCATCCGAAAGGTTGTTTTCTTTCTGAAATTCGTTCCAAACCTGACAGATGTCCCAATAATACATCATATACTGTATATAGTCCTTTGTGCGTGGTATTGGTGGCAACTCGATGCCCAAGAGATCGCAATTTCGCATAATGACAGGAAACCGTGTTTGATAAAACAGCGGTTTGTACATTGATGGATTATTGATGTATAATGCCATAGACATAAACATCATCTGCCAATTCTTGTCGCGGTAACGATTGCTTGGCAAAAGTACACGGTCTTCTTGGAATTGAAGTTTGCCATTTTCGTCAATAATGTAGTCTACTATATCGAAATCAGTAATGAATTTTTCAAATTCCTCACGTGTCGTAGTTTTTTGAGTTGGCGTTTTCATACAACTCATATTTGTTTCCAATATTATGAAAGCATCACTGTCGTAATCAGAAGGAAAATCACCATGTTTGTTTTCCATATAGTCGGCAATTTCCTGAATTTTAGCATATTCAGGATTATCACCCAAATCAAAAAGAGCAATTGCTTTCTTGCCTTGTTCGGAATCCTTGTAGAGATTCCATATATCTGGAGTTAGCATAATTGTATTATTTAGTGGTTAATTATAAAACAGAAGTTCTGTTAATTGATTAATCTTCTTCTTCCGGGACTCCAAAAACAGTGTCGTAAAAAGTGAGATGTGGACGTGAATAACCAGAGCCACGGCGGAAAACAATCCGTAAATTATCGCCGCTCCATTCCCATCTGTAAAAAGCGATTACTCTCGGATTTGCACCTTCTTTTACCAATGTGTAATTGGAATTTAGTTCTTCAATAATTGATTTACACTCTTTGGAGGCTGCCATACGACCTGCATGGTTTTGTTGTACATCTACATAGGTAACAATTTTATCTTGATTGTAGTGTACATAAATATCAGCACTTTCAAAAGCCATGAATTGAGTCTCCAATTTTACTTCATCGTCGTCTTGATATTCAAGAAATCTTGCTCCTTTGGCTTTGAGTTTTTCTACGAAATCTTTCATATTACCGCCCATTTCAATTTCCCAAAATTTACCATGTTCACCGGTGTTACTTTGCGCTTGGGTGAACATCTGAGAGCGTCCGCTTGCAAATTTTATCTGAGAAACAGAACTTTTTTTTACTACATTTACTAAACTTTCACCTGGATACGAATATTCGATTTCTTTATCTGTAATTTTGCTGACGGTACATCCTTCATTTCTGCCATCAGAGAAATAAATAGTGTCTGTTTGCGCTTTCAAACTTAATGAAATCTGCGTTAAGGATAACAACAATAAAATTTTTTTCATTTTTATTACTTTTTTTTTCTGCAAAACCCCGAATCAGAACTGGTTAATAGTGAAAATTTATAAAAAAAACAATGCGCGGGTTTTTGGCTTTAATGCCCGTCCCGCTCATTGAGGCTTTGGCCTTGCCCGACAGTTCAGAACGAGCAACGCCTCAGCCCACGCAATATATGTACAATACCCCGTTGAGGTGTAGATATACATAATCCGTAGGCATCGCCGTTGCTTTGTCTTAAACTGTCGGATTGAAACGGCCAAATTTCAATGAGTCAAGAACAAAGCGTTTAGCAACGCCTTTGTTTATTAAATGCCGCCTCCGCTATAAAAATGCGAAGACACGGCAAATATACGGATTATTATCATACAATGTACATAACTGCGTGAAAATTTTTATTGTTTTTTCATATAGACTACACCTGCATCAATTTGCAGATTATTTACCGACAATATCATCATCACAATCATCGACGCTTTGTTAGGATCGTCGGAGTTAACAAAGTAAAACTCTTTATCTGTGTAGTCAATCGGCTGATAACGCTCTGTAAGAAAATCTGTTAACACCGATGATTGCGCATACGAAATGTTTGGCATACCATAAGTTACGCTTTTGAGTTTCGAGGTTTCAGGATCGAAATTATAATGCATTAAATATGTTTTTTTATCGGTGTACATCAGTTCTGTATCGCTTTCATCTTCGAGCGGACGAGTTTCTTTTGCCTTGACATCGTTCTTTGTGAGATTAAAGTCAAGAATTGGTTCTTTGTAAAGGTTGCTGACGGGTTTTACCGTTACTTTACACTCCTTTGTCTGACCGTCTGCTGTGGCTGTTACAACAGTTTGTCCTACATGCTTTGCTGTAATTTTTCCGTTGTCAGATACAGTAGCCACAAATGGGTCAGACGAAGAAAAAGTTGCTTTTTGATTAGCAGAAATAGTTACAGTGTCGCCGTGTACCATTGTTACACTAAGTTGAGAAAGTGCGAGTTCTTCTTTCTCTTCGTCCTTGCTGCAAGAGGTCATAACTAATGAAATAATCATTGCAATGCTCATAAATTTAAAAATTATTTTTTTCATTTTTGTAAAATTTTAATTGGTTAATAAATCAAATTATCGACAGCAAAGTAAAGGCGAGGTTGTACCATTTAGCGGTACAGGTTTGGATTTTTTTATATATTTGCAAAAAAAAAATTGACATTATGGCTACCACAACACAATATCGAGAATATATTTGGCTGATTAACACCATAAAACGGGCAGGACGTATCACTTTTGCCGAACTTAGTCAAAAATGGGCAGAAAGTGAATTAAGCGGCGGAATCGAACTCAGCCGCACTACCTTCAACCGTCATCGCGACGCTGTTTTGGATATGTTTGGGATAATTATCGACTGCGACAAACGCGATAATTATTCGTATTATATTGCTAATCAAGAAGTTCTTGATGAGAATACAGTTCAAAATTGGATGTTTTCAACAATTAGTGTTGGCAATATTCTCAGCGATGGTTTGAGCGTTCAAAACCGAATTTTGCTCGAAAATGTTCCCTCGGACGGGGCGCATTTGCAGACCGTTATCAAGGCAATGAAAGAGAGTGTGATGATTTCTGCCGAATACCGCCGTTATGGTGCTGAGGAACCAAAAAAGTTTTTGATGTCGCCGTATTGTGTAAAACTTTTTCGTCAGCGGTGGTACGTACTTTGCCGCCACAGAAACGGATTATTTGGCGTGTTTTCGTTGGATAGGTTTGTGCGCGTGGAGGTTTCGGATCAACATTTTGACATCGCCCCCGATTTCAACGCGGCGGAATATTTCAGCGAATGTTTCGGCATTGTGAGCGAGGTTAATGCACCTGCTGAAAGGATTGTTTTGAGGGCGTTTGACAGTGAGCGGTATTTCTTACGCGACCTTCCGCTTCACCATACGCAAAGGGAAATTGCTACAGAGGATGATTATTCTGATTTTGAAATTGTTATGCGCCCAACATTCGACTTTTCGTCGTACTTGCTTTCGCGCGGCATTATGCTCAAAGTAATTGAACCTCAATGGCTCGCCGATGAGATTTACGAAATGCACTTGCATGCGGCGGAGATGTATGAGGAGCGGTGATTTTTAAGGGAAGTGCCAAAAATGTGTAAAAACACACAAAAATAGGTGCCAAAAATGTGTAAATTTACACGGTTTTGGCACTTGACTGTTTTATGATATGAAAATAACCATTATCTTTGCGCCAAAATATTTGATGCTATGGAAAGAGATATTTTTGATAAACTTCGTCAATGGAAAGACAGCAAAAACCGCAAGCCGCTTTTGTTGCAAGGTGCGCGTCAGATTGGCAAAACGTGGATTATGCGCGAATTTGGCAAGCGCGAATTTGAATTTGTCGCCGAGTTTAATATCGATGAAACTCAGAATTTAAAACAGGTGTTTGCCCGAAGCAAAGACCCGAAACGCCTTGTTGCAAATCTTTCGCTCTATACCGACGTGCCAATACAACCCGGGCGGACGCTCATCATCATCGACGAAATCCAAGAATCCGAGGACGCTCTCAATTCGTTGAAATATTTTGCCGAAAAAGCACCCGAATATGCCATAATTGCGGCGGGTTCGTTGCTCGGCGTGGCGGTCAAGAAGAAAAATATGGCTGTTCCCGTAGGCAAAGTGCACGTTGTCAAGATGTTTCCGCTTACATTCCGCGAGTTTTTGCGCGAGGCAGACATCAAGACGTTTCAATATTTGGAAAATCTCTCCACCCTCGACCACTTGCCCGAAATCATATTGTCGCGGCTTTTGGAGCAATATCGGCGATATTCGGTTTGTGGTGGTATGCCTGAGGCTGCGGCAGCTTTGCTTAATGGCAGCGGAATGGCGGCTGTTGACGAAATTCTCGACGATATTTTGAATTTGTACCAATTGGATTTTGCCAAATATGCTTCGCCTGTGGAGGTCAACCGAATAAGCGCGATTTGGCATTCGTTGCCGTCGCAATTATCCAAAGAAAACCGCAAATTTATTTACAGCGTGGTGCGCACAGGTGCACGCGCCCGCGAATACGAAGACAGCCTTATTTGGCTTGAACAGGCAGGTTTGATTTACAAGGTTCATAACGTTTCCGCCCCGAAAATTCCGCTGAAAGTATACGAGGAGTTGCCGGTTTTCAAGGTTTATGCCTTGGATTGCGGACTTTTGAGACGGTTGGCGCACCTAAAATCAGAAGTCATATTGAGCAACAGCGACGAATATAAAGAATTTCGCGGTGCAATGGCGGAAAACATTGTCCTTCAATCGCTTGTAACCCAATCTGATGGTATCCCCAACTATTGGACAAGCGGCAACCTCGCCGAGGTGGATTTTCTAATACAAGATTCCACCGACATTATCCCAATCGAGGTAAAATCCGGCACTCGCATCAGCGGCGGCAGCCTCTCTTCTTACCGAAAAAAATACAATCCACGTTTGCTTATCCGCCTTTCGCTCAACGATTTGCAATTCAACGGCGGCTTGCTGAGTGTACCGCTGCCAATGGCGGATTGGATGTGGAGGGTGATGGGGATGGCGAGAGGATAAAAATAGTACAACAAACAATCATAATTTCAATCTACAAATATACCATTAGAAATTTCGTTCGTCATCCTGACTACAACCATAATACAGGTTACTAAGAAAATAATTTGAAAATTCTATTGTGCAAATACTTACAATAGCTCTAGCTTTGCTATAAGCGTAGTATAATTAATTGTCGATAATAGATATGACTACTTTACATCTCATCTAAAAAGAATCTTTGAACTTGATGTAAAGTTCGTCGGTGAAACCCATTTTACTGAGTATCTTTTTCAAGTTATTGAACATTTGCAAATAACTCAGGTTGTTTTCAAAATAGTATGTGCTATTTAGTTTTTGACAACGAATTAGGTCGTTTGGGTTTTCTTTTAAGCGCAGTACATCATAAAAGTTTGTTACAAATTCCTCTGGTTGCAATTGGTACAATTCGCCTATTACATAGTTATAGAATTTAATTCCTTTATATTCGCTCCATAACAATTGTCGGTCGAAGAAAGTTGCATATTCAATCGGCTTGTTAGTTGGATCGTCTATTTCGAAAATATTCAGTTCTTGGGTTTCTTCCGTTCCAATAATTTTTGGCAATTTCCAAACTTTTAAAAATTTAAGCGCAAGAAGTTCCGAACGCTTTTGATAGTTTTCTTCATTCCACACTTCAATTTCACTCAGAAACCTATTAAGCCATAGGCGACTGAATTTGTATCCTTGCTCTTTGTTGTCAATATTCATCTCCTTTTTTTCAAGGAAAGTCTTATTCCCTAATTTTCCATTATTACCTGACAAAGTAAGATTACCTATGGTGTGTAAGTGGAGGTTTAAAAATGTATCATATTCAGTATCCGACATCTGTTCTTTCCATTTTGGATCGGGATTTTGAGGAAAGATATGTTCAATTGTAATATCAGCATTTTCAATAATAGGAACAATCTCATTATTTTCGAAATTCTCCAAACGGTCGAGAATATACGACCTCATTTTGGATTTAGAATTGTATAAATCTTTATCTAATAATGTTTTTTGTATTTCTGCATCAGATGGCATCCTTACTTTTCCTGTTCGTGTAAGCACGTGTTTATAAAGCGATTGTTCATAATCAGCAGTGTTAATTTGCCTATAAAGGGTCATAAATATTTTGTTCAAAGCATTTGTGGGCAAGTCCAAAATAAAGCGACGGCAGGCATATGTTTGTAAAAATCTCAGAATATTGATAAATGTTTGTTTATCTACAACATTTGTGTTGTAGTCATTGAATACTTTCAACAGAAATGGATAAGAAACATTAATTTCGATATGCCTTATATATTTCAATTCTGTCTTGATTTCCTTATCTTCTACGATGTCAGGATTAATCAAGAATTTGTAGAAAGATGAATATTGCAACAATTCTTTTAACACAGGCTCTATGTCGATGATTTCAATAGGAAATTTCTTTTTGAATGAAGTGTAAACAGCATTTTTATTAGAAATCTCGCCCTGTTCCATTGTGAGATAGTCTCGTATAAAGTCAGATAGAAATGATACTGAGTTCACCTTGGTGTTCTCTTCTATGGCTGACCAATAATTTTGATAGTAACGTGTTTGAATTGATGGTTCAAGGCCCATCAACACATAGTTTCTAATCAAATCAGCCTGTGAGAGATCTAAACCAGTGGAGTTGAGACTTTCAAATATTTTTTGGGCATTGTCTTTGCCTCGTTCAAGTCTTATTTCTACAAAAAGTAAACGCCTAAATCCCTCATAAATAATATTTTTATTTTCACTATTTATTCTTTCTCTGAAAAACAAATAGTTGTTGATGATATTTGAAAATTTAACATCTCCTACGCAAGTTTCATTTCTGAGCAATCGAGAAAGGTCTCTACTATTATTGGATGTTGCTTTAAGTTTTATCTTGTATTCGTCGTTTTCTGCGTTTTTATTAATAATATAGTATTCCCATATTTTTTCAGCAAATTGTGTGTCTTCGTTTTCACGAGCAAAATTATACAGAGCCAACAGCAGTAGCGTAACGGTGGTTAATCTTTGTTGACCGTCAATAATAACATATTTTTCAATTTCTTCCGTTGTATATTCGTCGTTGCAGACATAGACAATGCTTCCAATAAAATGCATACTAGGTTCATTTTGCTGAGATTTGCCCACACTAATTTATCATCAAGTAATTGCTTACAGTTTACTTCTGTCCAATCATAATTACGTTGATAAATTGGAATAATAAACTGTGTATCTTGATGTTGCATAAACTTACTTAAATGTGTTGGTGAAGCCTTCATAATCTTTAAAATTTTTGTTTTAACTTTGACAAATATAACAATTATTTCAATATGCCAAATCTTTTATCATATATTTTTTTTACATCTTAGTTATTATCCTGATTAATAAGGTTAACAACAACCTTAACCATTGTGTCTTTCTCCTCGGTGCGGCTTTCGGCAATCATTAGCGTGAGGGCAACAAGAGTATTGTCGGCAATTCTCTTAGAACCGTCGGGATTGTAAAGTATGTGGTTGTTGTCCATAAACCACAGGAAAAGTGTTGCGGCAATACGTTTGTTGCCGTCGCTGAAAGAGTGGTTTTTGGTAACAAGATAGAGCAACATCGCCGCCTTTTCCTCCACCGAAGGATAAAGTTCTACACCGCCAAAGGTTTGATAAATCTGTCCGATGGAACTTTTGAACGACTCGTCTTTTTCGTGTCCGAACAGCGCACTTCCACCGAATTTGGCTTTCAACGCATTGATAGCCGCCATTGCGTTTTCGTAAGTGGCGTGGAAATGTTCTGCCTTGGTTGTCTTGTCTATTTTCAATCGCTCATAGTCGTAATTATCCAACGTGTCGAGGGCATAGTTGTAGTTTAAAACAACGTCGATAAGAGCCGCTGCATCATCGGAAGTGAGTTTTTCCTGTGTCTTTATCGTGCGACCAAGAACGTTTACAAGGTTGCTCAAATCATCGTATTTCTGTTTTGAAAGGTTGTTGTTTACGGCGTAACCTTTGATGAGGTAATCTTTCAAGACTTTGTTTGCCCAAATACGAAACTGAGTGCCGCGTTTACTTTTAACGCGGTAGCCAACGGAGATAATAACGTCAAGAGTGTAAAAAGGAACAGGTTTCTTTACATTATTAACGTGCAAAAAATGCACGTTATTATCTTTTGAAAGTTCACCTTCCTTAAAAACATTGATAATATGGCGTCGAATATTAGACTCCTCTTTATCAAATAGTTTTGCCATTTGGTTGGCACTAAGCCATACAGTTTCATTCTCCATACGGACATCGATTTGCATCTGCCCATCGGCAGTTTGGTAGATTACTATCGGGGCGTTATTGGTCATAGATGTAACGTTTTAGTTCGTTTGCGAACTTACAAAAAAATTATCAAACAATCACAATCTTTTGCGTTCTTTTCTTTACCTTTGTCCTCGCTTTGGAAAGAGTCGCCGTGATATTTATGCAGCCCTCAGAAAGCGTTTAAACGTTACAATTTTCCAAAAAAACACTTCAACACTCTATCACGCAATATCTTCCGTATTTCCTTAACGATTCGGCGAAAGATTTTTCGCAACTTTTGTCGGGAAAAATCCAAAGAACTTTGGGCTTGCGTCCGATGATTTCGGGTTCGGGTGCACAGCCGTCGGTGAAGATTATAATGCCGTCGTAGTGAGATTTACTTTCGCGAAAATAGTTGAAAACAGGCTGAAAATCTGTGCCGCCACGTCCTTTTATTTTGATGTCGGTTTTGGCTTTTTTTAGCGGGAAAATTTCCCCTAACTGAGTGTCAAACTGCACAGTATCAATACTTTCGATACCGTATTTAAAGAAACGGTTGATAACAGAATAAAACTTCTGCAACATCTTGGTTGATATTGAGCCGCTAACATCAACAGCCACCAAAAGGTT
>JAEEGL016406359.1_pt1 | contig 30420 bp, 31 predicted proteins | sample 9134231 | NCBI WGS metagenome assembly JAEEGL01 (sample SAMN16246548, study PRJNA631951) | gut metagenome | biome: gut microbiome; feature: rumen; material: fiber-attached | host: Bos | place: Iran: Karaj | collected 2018-10 | reverse complement strand
CACATAAGAAAGGTATAGTATAAAACCGCAACGGCCGTGATTCGGAAGCTAAACGTTAAGGCGTTAAGAAATTCGGCGGAGAAATGGTTAAAACAGAAAACATTATCGTTCGCCAGAGAGGAACCAAAATTCACCCGGGTAATAATGTAGGTATCGGTTCTGATGATACATTGTTCGCATTAATTGACGGACAGGTTAAATTTGAGCCTCACAGACGTGACAGAAAACAAGTTTCTGTTTATGCTGTATAGTTTTAAAATTAAGTAATAAAAGCCCTTTTTGTCACAAAAAGGGCTTTTATTTTATATGTAATTGCCCTCATACTAAAATTGTTGTATAATTAATTTTATGAAAGCCCTATATTAGAGGAAAATCAGATGAGTGAGATTTGTAAGAATTGGACACAATGGCTAAAGAAGAATAGATTTGCCGGTCAAACACCTGAAATGATAGAACAGACGACACGCTGGCTTGAGGCAGTAAGGGATGTAGTCTTGGTTTATGCTGATATACAGCCGACTGAAACTGTTTTGGACATAGGCTGCGGAACAGGTCTTTTGGCTTTTAAAGCACTCGAAATGCAGCAATGTAAAGGGAATGTTATATTTTCCGATATGTTTCAGGACTGTCTTGACGACTGTAAAAAAATATTGGATGAATCAGGTGTAACAGAAGGGTACGAACTTTTAAAATGTCCTGTTGAACATATAGCACTTCCTATGAGTACAGTACATAAAGCAGTTATGCGTTCGGTACTTGTCCATGTTGTAAATAAACAGCCTGCGATTAATGAAATATACAGGGTTCTGAAACCGGGTGGAAAATTTTGTGCTTTTGAACCGATTATTCGTTCAAATACACGTTATTGGGAAATATTGGATCCTAATTATATAGATGATTACGAAGATTTTAAACGTGTAGAAAATGAAATAATGGATGATCCGCTTGATTCGTTATGTAATTTTGATGAAAATACTTTGAGAACAAATTTGGAAATTGCAGGATTCAGTATTCCGGAGGTTAAGTTGCAGGAGGTTCGCTCAAGTTATGTTGTTCAGCCTGATATGGTAAGAGAATGGTTTGTAAATCCGCCGTCTCCGTCACAACCTTCAACAAAAGACAGATTCCTTAAATATTTTGATTTTCCGAAAGTTTCAAAGTATATGATACAGGTAGAAGATTATCTGACAGGAAGAACTTTATCTTTAAAAACTAATGCAGTATTCATTAATGCAACAAAATAGAAGATAAGAGATATTTTTGCCGCCGGTTAATCTGTGGATATATGTTTGTATTAGGGAGTGGTAAATGTTTGAATTTATAAAAAAAATATTTTCAAATAAAATCTCGGATGAAGAATTTGACAAATTGGTTGAAGAAAGTGAAGCAGTACCATGTCCGAATTGTGGGATTTATGTTTCCCGTGAAATATGGGAAGAGGAACACCAATGCCCTAAATGCAAACAAAAAGTTGATAATATTTCAAAAGAGAATTAAGGTAATTTATGAACAGACAAACAGCAATAATTATTCCGGCAAGGTATGGTTCATCAAGACTTGAAGGAAAACCGCTTCTTAAAGCCGGAGGTAAATATATTATCCAGTGGGTTTGGGAAAAGGCAAGTAATTGTAAAGGAATTGACCGTGTAATTGTTGCAACCGATGACGAGCGAATTTTTGGTGCCTGCAAAGAGTTTGGTGCTGAAGCAGAGATGACTTCAACCGAACATAAAAGCGGAAGTGACAGAATTGCGGAGGTTGCAAAAAGACATCCTGAAATCGGTTATATAATAAACGTTCAGGGTGATGAACCTTTAATCGAGCCGGCTAATATTGAGCTTGTCAGAAAAGGTATAGTTGAGGATAATTCCGCTGATATTTCAACTTTGGTGCGTGAAATTACTGATGAAGATGAAGTTAATAATCCGAATCTGGTGAAATGTATTTTTGATGTAAATAATTATGCAATGTATTTTTCACGTTCAAAAATACCTTATGAAAGGAATGTTGGAAAGGCTAAATTTTACGGGCATTTAGGTATATACGGATATAAAAGGGAAGCTTTATTCAAAATGACATCATTAGAACAGACAACTTACGAGATGGCAGAAAGTCTGGAACAATTGAGGGCATTACAAAACGGAATGAAGATAAAAATTGGCATAGTCGATAATGTTCCCGTAGGAATCGATACTATGGAAGATTTTGAAAAATTTAAATTAATTGTAGAGGGTGTTTGTAATATACAGGAGAGTGTATGAAAAAATTATTATTATTTCTCGGTTTTACAATGTTATTTTCAACCGGATGTATGAAGTATTCATATAATATTGATTTAGACGACAAAGGAAATATGACCGTATCCGAAGCTCAGGCTGTGAATTATGCGATGCTTGAGTCTTTCGGTGATGTTGCAAAAAAAGAATATAATAAGGGCATAGCACATGACAAGAAAGCTCTTGAAGAAAAAGGATATAAGGTCGAAGATTACGATGACGGGAAGTTTGTCGGAATTAAAAAAATAAAAAATTACAATGTCAGTACATATACGGTAAAAGATTTGCCGGATGGCTTTAAGCCGGTGCGTGACTTGCCGCCTGTAGCATGTCAAAGAGGATTTTTCAAAAACAAATGTTCATTTAACTTATCATACAATATATCCCGTATGGGAATTGAACAAAATGAAAACATCAATTCGACTGAAAATAATGTACTGTCAAATGCGGATTATATAAAAGCTGCCGGAATGTCGACGGTTAAAGGTTCTGAAATGGCTCCGGCTGCGGAATTAATAATTAAAATTCCTCACAAAGCAACAAAACATAATGCTCATAAGGTTCTTAGTGATAAAGAATATATGTGGAATTTAACCGATGATGATTTGTTTGAGATTAATCTGGAATATGAAAGAATTAACTGGCTTAAGATTCTTCTTGTATTTTTTGCAGGATTGAGTATTGTTATTGCAGTTGTTTTGTATAACAGAAACAAAAATACCGGCTGGTAATTTGTAATGAAGATTTGGGAGGTATAATTGAATCTAAAGACAAAAATAACCGAGCTTCATTATGATAAAAATGCCGGCGGACTGCTGTTCTCTTTGCTGAAGTTTTGCTCCGTATTTTACGGAACAGCAAGCAGGCTTAAAAATCTTTTTTATGACAAAGGAATAATTAAGCCAAAACGGGTGAATGCTTATGTAATATCTGTCGGTAATTTTACAACAGGCGGTGTCGGAAAAACTCCAGTTGTTGCTCAGATAGCAAAATATTTTGTTGAAAAAGGCGAAAAGCCGGCAATAATTTCACGCGGTTACGGCGGAAGATTGTGTAATAAAACCGTTCATGTAATATCAGACGGAATAAATCTTTATTACAAAGCCGATATGGCAGGTGATGAACCATACTGGCTTGCTGTTAATACTGACGGTTGTGCTGTTCTTACATGTTCAAATCGTTACAAAGCGGCAAAATATGCGGTGGAAGAACTGGGTTGCAGCAAAATTATACTTGATGACGGATTCCAGCACAGAAAACTTTACAGGGATTTTGATATTGTACTAACGGACTCGGAAAAAATGTTCGGAAACGAAAATCTGCTTCCGGCAGGACCTTTGCGGGAAGGAACGGAAGGATTCAGCAGAATAGACAAACTTGTCATTGTAAGCAAAAACACCGAACATAAAAGGGCTGAAAAACTTGCATCCATAATGCAGAAAAAACAGGGAGTAAAAACAACCCTGTGTAAAACAGAGCCGGATTATATATATAATATTGTAACAGGCGAGCATCTGGAAAAAGGTGCGGAGATAACTGCCGTTTCCGCTATCGGTCAGCCTGAACAGTTTTATAAATTTTTGGAAAGAGATTTTGTAATAAAGCAAAAACTTAGTTTTGACGACCATCATAAATATGCTCAGAAGGATATTGAAAACATAAACGGTATTATTGTAACAACGGAAAAAGATGCAGTTAAGCTTGCGTTACTCGACAGAAAAGACATTTATGCCCTCAAGCTTCGTACCGTTATTGATATGGAGCAGTTGTTTAATTAATCTGTCAAATTTTTTAATTGTAACAATTTCGTAACAATTTAGCAATTTTAAAAATATGAAATACTTATAAAGAGTATAGGAAAATATAAAACGAGAAAGAGGATACGGTACGACATCTGCTGCTGTATAGATATCGTATTGTAAATTTTTGTAACAATTTATACCAAAAACCTAAAGTTATTTTAGTATTTACCGATAACATTAGTAAGTAGGTTAGTATTGTTATGAAAACCGGAAAGGAGTAATTTATATGGCAGGAACAGTTGAAGCTAAGATATATAGTTATATCAGAGCTAACTTAAATGAATTAGTTAAACAAGAAAAAGCTGATGGCAAACCTTTAACTTATGATGGTGTAATGACTTTGATGATGCAAAACGGCAGTGCTACGCAGGCAGACTGGAATGCATATCATAACGAAGCCAGAGGCAAAATGTGGGAAGGAAATGATGTTTCCTGCTTGAAAAAATTTACTGAAGAAATTATGACAGGCGGCGGTAGTATCTCAAATACTGCTAATGCTTCAAAAACACCATCTGCAAGACAGACCGCTATGAATAAATCAGCAAAAGAAAATGCAGTTGTAAGCAATACTCTTTATTCAACAATAAAAGAAGCTAGAGATATAATAGCAAACTATCGGGAAAATCCGGATATTAAAAACCGTATTGCACAAAACGGACATTATGTTCTTGAACAATTCGGTGCAAGTAAATCAGTTGAAACTGTTCTGAAAGAAATGGATGAACTGTTGGCTGCTACTTCTGATTTAAAATCAAGATTTAGTAATGATAAATACTTTGCTTTTAAATTTACTGATATTACAGGACAGCCGTTTGACAAAGCTGCTGTTGAAGAATTTACAAAAATAGCAGATGCAAGCGCTCAGCAGGCAAAATTTGGAATCAGCGGTGTTACGGATAATGCTGAAAAATATACAAAAGCTTTTGCAGCAGTATTTGGACCTAAAATTACAAGCATAGTACAAAATGCAGCTAATTTTGTAAAAGAAAGAGAAGATAATGCTCTTAGAGATGCAGTAGGGACTGCTATCGGATACTTTGTATTCGGAGCAATAGCGAAAGAAGCTGCAGGAGCTTCCGCAACAGCAAAAGTTGCTACCGCAACACCTGTGGCAGCAGTGGCTTGTAAAGATGGTAGTGATGATGTTCCGAGATCTGATATTAATAATACACTCGTTGCATTCCAAATAAATATTATGAGTACGGATTCTCTGGCAGTTGCTATTGAAAAACTTACTCAGGTCGCTAAAAGTCAGGAATTCACTTTGAATGCTTTATTAGATGCATTTAACAAATTCCAGACAAAATTTGATGCAAAATGTGATGATGATAAAGACTTCCATGATCAGGTAATCAAATTGTTACAGGCTATTAATACAGGTATTCAAAAACTGCCGTCAGAATTCCAGACTTATTTTACAGATATGCTTAATGCAATCGGAGCTAACGGTGAAAAACTTGATGAAATAATCAAACTTCTAAATGTTTTGAATAATAATGCAGAAAAAATTAACACTTCTGTAAAAGATGCAACCGAAAGACTTCTTGCAGCATTGAAAAATCTTGATTACAATATGACAACAGGTATGACGGCAATTCTTTCAGCTATTACAAAGAATGGTGCATCTCTTGAAGCAATTAACGCAGCTGTTGCAAGAATTGAAAATATGGTTGGCGATTTGAAACAACTTACTATTAAGTATGGTGAAAGCGGTACTATATTAGGAAATGCAATTCTAGCTGCTATCGGTAAACTCGACTTCAGAGTTGATGTTGACCTGAGCGGTGTTGAAGCAATGCTGAAAGAACTTTCAAAAGGTCAGCAAAAAATTGATGCAAATATAAGCAACTTGTCAGCTAATATTCAGCAGATTGGTACCAATATTATCAACAAAATTCCAAAGAGTGCTCCTGATTATTCTAAGCAGTTACAAACAATCATTAGTTTACTCAGCAGCATAAATCCGGGTGCAGTTGACCTCAGCAAACTGGAACAACTTTTAGGTCAGGTTGTTTCCGGTGTAAACAACAATACCGATTTGCTGAAAAATATTTCACATCAAAATGATGTAATATTAGACTTGTTAAAATCATTTAAAGCTGATGTTGGTCGCAAACTTGATGGTTTCGAAGCATGGTACCAAAAGATTTATGAAAAGATTCCTGAAGGCGGAACAAATACATATAACATTGATTTGAACGGTGTACTTTATAAACTTGATGAAATCCTAAATGCAATTAAGAAAATACCGACAACAGATAAAATTACAGTTGATATTACAGGGCAAGTTACTTGTCAGTGCAACTGCGGTGGTGGCAGTAGCGGAGGCGAAGTTCACGAAGGTGTACTTGGAAACCTGGAAGGTATTCTCGGATAATCAAATCAGAAAAAATATATGCAAAACGGCGGTTCTGTTTGAACCGCCGTTTTGTTTTATTAGTTTATACAGAAAAATTTTATTCCTGTGGTTTAAAATTTTTCGCAGCTTCTCCTAAGTTGTATTGGTTATAAATACTTTTATATAAACTTGCTGCTGCCTGTGCATTATTTTTAGAAGTATATTCAAAAACTTTTTTATGTCCGTTTTGGTTTATTGTTCCGTCGATATTTCCTGTTATCGGAGTATCAGATTTGCTGAACATATCCGCAGCAAGTATGGTTGAAGCATATTCTCCGATATCAACTTTTCCGTCTTTGTTTATATCAAGAGGTTCGGCGGTAAAATCATTGTCAATTGCCATATTGTTATCTATATCTTTTACACTGACTTCTTTTCTTCTTCCGAGTTCTTCATAAGCCGCACCCATAAGAGCCTCTTTATCAACTTCGCCCGGTTTATGAATATTTGGCATATAACGGTATTCATATTCTAACGGCGGCAGAGAATTTAAGTATGCATCATGTGCATTTGTATAGTTTTCCAGTTTTTTAATATTTTCTTCCGCAGCAGCCGGTGTTCCGCTAAAATCAAGAATAGGTGCAGATGAAGCTGCCGGATTCATCATGTCTGCCGCAAGAGGTTGCTCGAGATAAGAATAATAATTATTAACCGCATTCCTTCCGTATTTTTCAGACGGGTTTGTAATATTTTTGTTATCGTAGTTCCCGTTTGCACCGTCAATTTTGGCTGAACCGTTATTAATTTCAAACATAGAATACCTCCACACACATTATATATTTATATAAAAACATTTATGGTAATAAAATTGCCTGTTTTGTAACAAATTTTAACAATAATAATTGTTTTGGGCACGATAGTAGTATAATATTTAGGATGGGAGATTAGGGAATGACAGAATACGTTTACATGAACGGAGAATATATAGAGGCAGATAAAGCCGTATTGCCTGTGCGTACGCATGCTTTTTTGTATGGAACATCCGTATTTGAGGGAATAAGGGCATATTATAATGCCGAAGAAAATCAAATGTATGCATTTCGTGTTCGTGACCATTACAAAAGACTGCTTGCAAGTGCAAAAGTTATGTGGATGGAAAGCCCTTATAATCTCGATGAATTTGAACAAATTACCAAAGATTTGCTGAAAAAGAACGGTTATAAAACGGATGCTTATATTCGCCCGACATTATACAAGTCTGCAATAAAAGTAGGCCCTACATTAACCGATAATGAAGATTCTTTTTTGATATTTACAACTCCGTTCGGAAATTATTTTGATTCGGACAGGGGATTAAAATTATGTGTATCAAGCTGGAGAAGAACTTCGGACAATGCAATTCCGCCAAGAGCAAAAGTCAGCGGTGCCTATGCAAATTCGGCACTTATAAAAACCGATGCTCATGAAATGGGATTTGATGATGCTGTTGTTTTATCCGAATCAGGACAGGTTACGGAAGGTTCTGCAATGAACATATTCTTTGTATTTAACGGAGTTTTGACAACTACAAGTATTACGGATGATATATTAATCGGTGTAACAAGAAATACCGTAATAGAACTGGCAAAAGAATCAGGCATTCCCGTTGCGGAGCGTCCGATTGACAGAACCGAAATATATAATGCTGAAGAATGTTTCTGCTGCGGTACAGGGGCTCAGATTGTTCCTGTTGAAAGTATTGATCACAGGGTTATAAGTGACGGTAAAACAGGAAAAATAACCAAACAAATACAGGATTTGTATTTTGATGTTGTAAGAGGTAAATCAGAAAAGTTTAAGGAATGGTGTACGCCAATATATGATTAAATTTTTTGGAAAATGCATGGAAAATTTATGGAAAAGTATCCTGTATTTGGCTGCAGGACGTTCAAGAATTATTCATGTTATATCTCAGGCGGCAGCAATAAGTTATGATTCTCTTATAATATCTCTTGTGATAGCATTTGTCTCAGCAGCCGTTATTGCAATACAGGTTTCAAAGCAATTTCTTATGAGTGGTGCGGAGGCATATATTGGCGGTTCTATAGCGATTGTTATGATACGTGAAATTGCTCCCGGATTTGTTGCGCTTGCTATAGGTGCAAGAGCAGGAACTGCGATATCTGCCGAAATTGCGAATATGCAGGTTACTTCACAGGTTGATGCAATAAAAACATTAAAAGTTGATCCTGTAGGTTTCTATTTTGCACCGAGAATTTTAGCAGCAGCAATAACCGTACCAATGGTTGTAATGCTTGCTGAGTTTGTTGGAATTATAGGAGGAATGCTGGTATCACATGCGACTATAGGTTTGCATCCTTCAAGGTATATACATTCGGTATGGCTTTGGTTAAATGCAAGAGATGTTTATATAAGTTTGTTTAAGGCATTTATATTCGGAACATTGATAGCACTGGTTTGTGCAACTCAGGGATATGAAACAAAAGGCGGTGCTAAAGATGTCGGTGAGTCAACGACAAAAGCGGCAGTCTTGTCGACAGTTTTTATGCTAATAGCGGATTTTTTGATAAATATTGTATTTTATTTGTAGAAAGGATATAAAATGTTAATCAGCCCAATCAGTTCAGTAAAAATAAATACTAATTTTAAAGCAGAAATAAAGCCAAGTGTATCATTAAAAGAAGGCTTTGATATGATGGAAAAATGTGCGGATTCAATGTCTATGAAGGATATGAATTCCGTAAAAGAATTTATTGACAGTCTGGTTAAAATTAGTGAAACGTCAAGAATTAGTGAATTTAAAATTGATGTAGATAAAAGACGTCCTGAATATACATATTTGCGTATAAACGGCAAAAGGGTGAATGGCGGACATAATGAACGTCAGACAAACCTTCTGGATTCATATATAGTAGTCCAGGGTACAAAAAATTATGCATCAAAACTAGAAGAATCATCTCCTTCCGTCCTTGATTATTTAAAATCTCAAATTGAAGAAACAGAGGAAAAGCTCTATCAACTTAAAGAAAGATACGGTGAAAGATTAAAGGCAGAGCTTCAGCAGGCAAAGAAAGTAATTTTTGATGATGTCAAATAAAATAAATTGCCTAACTTTAACTCTCATGCTATTATAGAGTTATTATACTGGGAGAGCTTATTTTGCAAGATACTAAAGATCAGGTATTATACGAAATGATATCAGAGTGGCTTTGCGAGTACCACTCAACAGACGATAATAAAGTAAAGGCAAGAACAAAGGCTCTTATCGTATCCCGTATGCTGCCGATTGTTAAGAGAATTGCCCGTACAATTGCAAGACGTTCTTATGACCCTATTGATGATTTGGTTCAGGCGGGCTCTATCGGTTTACTAAAGGCAATTGACAGTTTTTCATCAGGCAGAAATGATAATTTTAAGTATTATGCAGGTAGTCTTATTATCGGTGAAATGAAGCACTATATTCGTGATAAGCTGAATACCATTAAAGTCCCCAGACATATTCAGGAATTGTCTTATCGTATTAATTCATTTATCAGTACTTTAACGGCAGAAGAATTGAATGAATTAACAAACGAATATGTAGCAGGTGCATTAAATGTATCTCCCAAAGATGTTGATTTCGTAATGCAGGCAGACAGAAGAAAATTTACGGTTTCTCTTGATGGTGCTTATAAGGCGGATAATTATAACCTTGGTTATGAAGAAGTATTTGCTGATAATAATTATAAAGAGATGTCCGAGTTAGAGGATGCAAGATTAATTCTTGAACTGGTAATTGCAAGATTGCCAAAAGAATACAGAATACTTGTTGAATTGTATTACCATGACGATTTGAATCAGAAGGAAATTGCGGAAAGATTGAATATATCACAAATGCAGGTATCCAGAAAACTCAAAAAGGCTTTTGGAATTTTGCATGAAATGATAGCTGATTCTCAGTTGGGAAATTCGTTAATGGGGATTTAGGTTATGGATATAAATACATATATAATGATTTGGGTGTGTATTTTAGGATTGTGCATGGGGAGTTTTTATAATGTAGTTATACTCAGATCTCTAAGCGGCGAAAGTATTGTATTTCCGCCTTCAAAATGCCCGAAGTGTAATCATAAATTATATCCGTGGCATAATATTCCGGTAATTTCTTATATATTTTTAAGAGGCAAATGCCATTTTTGTAAGGAAAAAATCAGCATACAGTATCCGATTATTGAGCTTTTGACAATGATTCTGTTTCTGATTTCTTACTTGAAATTCGGTATAAGTTATACAACACTGTTTGTTATATTTTGGGTATCTTGTCTTTTAATAATGACCGTAACGGATATTAAAGAAAAACTTGTTGACTGTAACATAGCAATAATAATGGCAATAAGCGGTCTTATATATGCATATTTTCAGGGCGGTTTTCATGGTATTTTCCATGCTGTTCTTGGTGTGGCTGCAGGTGCAGTTATAATGGAGATTATTGCACGTTCGGGGTTTTTGATAGCAAAGACAAGGGCAATGGGCGAAGCTGACAGTTACGTAGCAGGGGCTTTAGGTGCCGTATTTGGTATTTTTAGTATAGTAAAAGTTTTGCTTATAAGTCTTTTTGCTTCAATGGTGTTTGTAATTCCCGTTTTTCTGTATAACCGGTTTAAACAAAATGACAAACTGACTTGTGTGTCATCACTTTTATTCATATTATCGGTTATTATTTTCAGATTTTGGATGCAAAATTATTATACCTATGCCTTTCTTGCGGTTACCGGTCTTTTGCTCGTATATAGTGTTCTTAAAGGTATAAGACAGGAGCAGAACAGAAATTATCTTCCTTATGTTCCTGCACTTACGGCTTCTGCATTGTATTTTATTTTCTTTTTAATGTAATATGTAATTAATTATGACCATATCATATCCTACACAAAACAGAAATTATTGTATTTTTAGTCCTAATGTGACAGAAAGGGCAAAAAAGGGTGGTGCAGAGCTTGAAAAAATCAGGCAGGAGCTTTCAGCTCCCGTGAATGATGAGCAGGTAACAGAAGACTTGTATATTTTGAATCTTATGCTTGATAACGGAGTGGATAAAACTAAAATTGCCGGCATGTATCCTGAATTATCAAAGTATAATAGTACAACATCACCCAATATTCAGACTTTTTTAGCGGGAATATACAGGAAAATAAAAGTTCCTGACGGATTTGGGCCTTTGGTTAAAATGTTAATACAAGACTCAATTAATCCTCCAAAAAATGCCGGATTTGATCCGACTGAAGAAATCGGCGGTGCAATTCTGGACTATCTGGCTTAATTAATAAAAAAATTAAGATTTTAATTAGTTATTTAATAAGCTCCAAGATTTAAAAAAGTATATTGCTTAATAGTGACGGTTGATGTTAAATGAAAGTATGAAGAATAAGCATATATTAATAATTATTTTGTCCGTTTTAATTCTGGTTGTGTTTAACAATGTATTTTTGTCTGCATTTACCAAAACAAATTCATATTTTCTTCAAAGAGATATTGTAAATAATACAGAACTTGCACCGCAACGGTTGTTTGAACGTACCTGGTGGGTAATAGGCAAAGAGTATTATGAACCTACACTTAATCATCAAAACTGGAACAGATGGAAAACCAGATATCAGGGCAAAATTAAAACTCAGGAAGATGCTGAAGTTGCAATCGATACCATGCTTGCAAGTCTTAATGAACCATATACACGATTTATGCCAAAAAAAGAATTTGAAGATTTGACAACATCAATATCTTCAAAAATATACGGCATAGGTGTAAACATCTATAATAATTCGGGAAGAACAGAAATTTTTAATGTTATGCCCGGAACTCCTGCTGATTTTGCACAACTAAAGAACGGTGATATTATTACTGCCGTTGACGGTAAGGATATTGCCGGCATGAATGTGTCTGATGTTGCTGCTATTGTCAGAGGACCGGAAAACAGCATAGTAGAATTAACTATTTTAAGGGACGGTAAAAAATTTACCAAAAAAATTAAGCGAAAAGAAATTAAAATTAAGTCTGTAAAAACATCTATTCTTGATAATCATATAGGATATATCAAAATAACAAGTTTTATGAGCGGCACAACTCCCAACGAATTTATAGAAGCATTGAATACTACTAAGGATGCTGATTCTTTAATTATTGACCTTCGCGGAAATACCGGCGGATTGCTTGACAATGCTGTTTTTATTGCAGACAGATTTATAAATTCAGGAACTATTGTAGATATAATATACAGGAACGGATATAAAAAATCCATAAAAGCAAAGGACGAAGGGAAACCTTTGGATAAGCCGGTTGTTGTATTGGTTAACGGTATGAGTGCAAGCGCAAGCGAGATATTGTCAGGAGCATTAAAAGACTCTCACAAAGCAACATTGGTCGGTAATAAAACTTTTGGTAAGGGTTTGGTGCAAAAAATTGTTCCGCTGCCAAACCAAACAGGTGTAAATGTAACTGTTGCAAGATATTTAACTCCAAACGGAACCGATATTAACAAACTCGGTATTCAGCCGGATATAGAAGTCGGTTCGGATATTGATTTTCTTATCGAAAATAAAGTCGATGAACAGCTGGAAAAAGCTAAAGAATTATTGAGTAAAAAGTAAATGCAGAGAATAGAGGAAGAATTAAACAAATTAAGGCAAGCCGGCCAGTTAAGGAAAATTCCTGATATAACAGAAAAAAGTGACGGGAAAATTGTTACCGGCGGTGTTGAATTTGTGAATTTTGCTTCTAACGATTATCTTGGGCTAAGTACAAAGTCCGAGTTGAGAGAAAAGTTTTTAACTGATAATCGTTCATTAATGTCAGCTGCATCAGCCAGATTATTGACTGGCAGTTCAATTGAATATAAAGAGCTTGAATCGACTGTAGCAAATATATTTAATAAAGAAGCTGCTTTAATTTTTAATACCGGCTATCAGGCTAATTTAGGTGTCATATCAGCTCTTATCGGAAAAGGTGATGTTGTTTTTTCTGACAAGTTGAATCATGCAAGCATCATTGACGGAATGCGATTATCAGATGGAGATTTCTTCAGATATAAACATTTTGATTATGACAGTTTGGAAAAACTTCTTCAGTCAAAGAGGGGTGAATATAAAAGAGCAATAATAGTATCTGAATCCGTATTCAGTATGGATGGTGATATTGCGGATATAAACAAACTTGTGGAATTAAAAAATAAATATAATTGCTTGCTGATGATAGATGAAGCACATGCGTTTTGCTGCTGCGGAAAAACTCTTGCCGGATTGAGCAGCGGAAAAGATGTTGATATAATTACCGCAACATTCGGCAAAGCGGTCGGTTCTTTCGGTGCATTTTGTGTTTCAAACGGTTTGATTATTGAATATTTAATTAATAAAGCACGTTCTTTTATTTTTTCCACTTCAATTCCGCCTGTAAATATTGCTTGGTCAAACTGGCTTTTAACAGAACAAAAGGATTTTGTAATAAAACAGAAGAAAAAACTTGAGCAGCTGGTAAAAGCCGTACATGCATCTTTAAAGCTGCGAAGAATAAATACACCTTCTTCAACTCATATTATACCTGTAGTAATAGGTGATAATGAAAAAACTCTTGAACTCTCTGAAAAATTAAAGGCTATGGGATATTATATCCCTGCAATACGTCCTCCGACAGTTCCGGCAGGAACATCAAGACTGAGAATATCTTTAACGGCAGACTGTAAATTAGGTGATTTTGAGCAGGTTTTAGAGAATATAATTAGTGCTTAGTATGTCGGTTGTTGAAAATTTGTATGCTTCCAATGTTCCGGAGAAATATGTTGGCGGAAGTCCGGCTTTTTCTTTTAGTGAATTTAAAAAGATTTCTCTGTCAGGCAGCTGTTCCCATACAATCGGAAGATAAGCAGCTCTTTTGTTCCTGTCGGATATAATTATTCCGTGCGGATATATTTTAGACAAAAGATCTTTTTCTCCCTTAAAATCAATTCTTTCAATTTCAGAGAGTAAAGAAACAGAAAAATCCAACGAATTTATTTCTTCGGCAGTTACCGGTTCAAACCTAAAGTCTTGAAATGCTGCATTTTGAGTGTTATCTATAATGTCTGCTATCAGAGGTTTTTTTGGATAAACCGAACCCATACATCCTCTGAGCTGATTGTTAGATTTTATTGTTACAAAAGATGCCCCGAGTTGTTTGAATACGGTAGGAACTTTTTCCGGTAAAGCCGGTTTTTCTTCCAATGTATTTATTATTGTTTGCTTAACTGTATCTAATATATATTTTGAATAAAAACGTTCAATATAATCATTTTTTGAGCCGGTATATAAGAACCAGGCACCATATCCTACAACACGTTCTTTACTGTTATTTATATCTCCGGAATTGTACATTTCCGTACGAATCATCGAGCAGGAGTTGTTGTCAGCAAATTCAACCAGTCCCTTTATGCCTGTAATTCCGCAAGCTTGTTCGGGAACAAGACATTCGTGTTTCCCTGTTTCAATAATTGTTGCCGTATAATTATCTATTTGTCTGCATTGTTCTTGCGGAAAATAATGGCTTAAATCCGATGATATTACGAAAGCGGAATTTTCCCAATATTCAGCAATAATATCTGCAACTAATCTGTAATCACATTTGCCGATTAGCATTGGAACTATTTTTAATCTTCTTCCGAGTTTTTTTAGATTTTTAACAAAGTCGGCTGCATTTTGCCTTTGCGGATAAAAAATATTTTGCAGAAACGGAAGTTCAACTTCAATTGCATGCTCACCGTTAAATGGTTCATCATCAATTGTGCAAGGATATTTGTCAACAATTTCTTTTATCAGCCTGTTGTTTACTTCAACACTGCCAAGCGGTGTTTCAAAATATGTATATTTAGGCAAAACTATGTTATTAAAATTATTGTGGTGAGAGGGGGCAATTATAAAAATATTTTCAGCCGCTTCCAAATGCAAAAAACCGCTCATTGCTGCATGACCTGAAAAGATGTATCCGGCATGCGGTACAATAATAGCTTTTGATTTAAATTTTACATCCTCTTGTTCTTGCTTATACATTTCCAGAAGATTATTTAAATCTTCGGAAGATGCCGGATAAAAACTTCCTGCAAATTCAGCTTTTTTATTCATAAAGTTATTATATGATAATATAAATTTGTTGGCAAAAAATTTTTAATTAATTATAGAAGTATTTCCTTATACTTTTCGACATTTCCTACAGCTTTTGCTTTGGGTATGAATTCTACATTATAGTTTTCCGCAATAAATTTAATTCTTGGAGAGGCTGAAATTATAATAATTTTTGTTTTGTAATAGGCAGGCAATTCTTTAATCTGTTCAACAAGCCACTCTCCTGCCAGTTTAGGGGTATAGTCTTCTTCCATTTGTAAATCGGTAAGAATTATGTCATACGGATTTGTATTATTTTCTAAAATTTTAGAATATGCTTCTCCGGCAAAGTCAGCAGTTTCAATTATAATTTGACTATCTGCATTCTTTAAAGCATTCGAATGAAAATCTCTCCAGCCTGATTGATCATCAACAATCAAAATTCGTTTCATAAGCCCCTTTTCATGTTAAAAGAGGTCAAAATTGACCTCTTGAATTTTACGTTAAACAATATTTAAACTATGCTTCGTCATTTTCTTCATCATAAATCGGATAAACATAGTGTTCTCCGCAGTTCGGACAAACAACTTCCTGTTGTTTTCCTTTTTCCAGCTTTGCAACTTCAAACAATGCTTTGCAGCCGGATTGTGTACATCTTATAGCCCAACTTGGTCTGACTAATTTTGCCATTTTTTATCTCCTATAATGTTATTAAATTTAATTTTAGAATGGTTTTGTTTGTCCCAATTTTGCTCTCAGTTCTCTGAAACGCAGAATGTCATCATTAGATTTCGGTGTTTCTCTGAACAATGCCTGAGATGTAGGATGAACCATTAAAACGTAATCCATATGAATCTCTAAAAAATCATATCTTTTTGGCGGTTGATTAGAGTTTTTAGGATATATTTCCACATTTGTAACCGCTAAGAATCGGCGTTCTTTATCATTCAAAAGGTCTGTCAGTTCTCTGTTTGTATCAGTATATTTCGAAACATGAACGGTTCCTTTTATATCATGATCAGTGGTTAAAATAATTACCTCTATAGGTATAGTATCTGTATTTTTTGCCATTGATTTTCCTCTCTTACTTATTTGATTTTATAATAATTTTGTTAATGTGTCTAGTAGTGTCAATAATATGCAGATATTTTATCATTAAAATTTTCCTGCATATTCAAGTTTTTCGGCACTGTAATTTATCAGGTATTCTATTGCATCACGAGGTGTTTCTGCAAGATAATATAATTCGGCAGTTTCGGGTTTTGCAAACTTATATTCGATAATATTATCAAAAAAAGCTGCCAGATTATTGTAAAAACCGTTTGTGTTAAGAATAATTATAGGTTTTTTATTATATCCCAACTGTTTTTGCACAATCATTTCAGAAATTTCTTCCAGTGTTCCGAATCCGCCGGCAAGTGCTATTACTCCCTCGGAAATCTCGTCCATTTTTGCTTTTCGTTCTCTCATTCCCGATGTTAAAATAAATTCCGCACAATCTTCCGGATTGCCGCAACCTAAATCGTAAAGTCTTTGAGGCATTACACCTATAATTTTTCCACCGTTATTTTTAACTTCCGAAGCACAAGCATACATCATGCCCAAACGACTTCCTCCATAAACTATATTGAATCCGTTTTCTCCGAGTAATTTTCCAAGCTCAGAAGCATCTTTATAAAAACTTGAATCCAGTTTGTTTGAGGAAGATGCAAATACACAAATATTAGTCATTAATTAAGTTTTCCCCCTATCAGATACCAATTGGAGCAACACAGTCCGGTACCTGTTCTTGAACAGTCTTTATCCTGTATTGAGTTTTGTTTATCTTTACAAAACGGTTCAAATTTGTCTTCATATATATTAAAACCAAAGACATCTTTTCCCCAAACATTAGGTCCGACTTGTCCGTTAACATCATACATTAACAACCCTAAAATGCCATCTTGCGGCTGATCATAAAATTTGTATGCTACAGTTGCTTTTTTATTTGTTTGCTTGAAGGTAGAAAATCTGTAGTCTGTATTTGGATAAGCACCGTTCATATATGTAATTTTGTATGGAATTATATCTGTTTTAACTTCAGGTTTTATAGTGTTTTCAAATGTATTGTTGAAATCAAAATTTTCGGTATCTTTTTGTGAATTAATTGTGTAAAAAATATTTGCAAAATCGCCCTGAACACGTTTCCAGTTAGATACATTTTTTGCCTGCATTGTATCATCAAGGGATAGCGGTGCAACTAAGAAAGCTACAATCAAAAATATTACAAATAATATTGAAACTTCAACAATCGTGAAGGCAGTTTTTAATTTTGAATCTATGATTTTACTATTGTTTTTTTTATTTGATTCCATACAAAATTTCCTTTAATTATATTATTACGTTTACTTATTACGGACGTTTATCCTGCAATATCAATATTTTTCTTTTCCTTAATCAGTCCGTCATAAATCCATTCGGGAATAAAATTTTTACCAAGAATTATCTGTCCGTTCATTATGTTAGGTGCGTGAAAATCAGAGCCGCCCGTAACAATAAGTCCGAGATTTTCTGCCATAGTTGAAAAATATTCAACAATAGCAGGAGAATGTTTTCTGTGGTATGCTTCAATCCCTCTCAAACCGCAATTCATCAGCTCCTTAATGAGTTTTTCTGCAATATCAATATCGTAGGGATGAGCTATAACCGGAATTCCGCCGGAGTCATAAATTACCTCTACTGCATCAAACGGTGAAACTGTTTTACGTTCAATATAGACGGGAGAGTCTTTGTGAATATATTTGCTGTATGCTTCCATAACATTACTCGTTCCGCCGACATTTGTTATTGCTTTGGCAATGTGCGGACGTCCTATACTTCCGCCTTCTGCAACCATTTCTTTTACATCTTCAAAAGCAATTTTTATACCTTCTTTTTTTGCCAATAGTCTTAAAATTTCTTTTGTTTGTTTAATACGTGCAGTCTGTTGAGCTTTCAGCATTGCTTTAAAATCCGGTTTTGTAGCATCGGGAAAATATCCCAGAATATGAACTTCGTAATCTTTGTAAAGAGTATTAACTTCAATACCCGGAATAAGTTTCAGGTTTAAATTTTTCGATTCAATATAATCTTTTGCGACATTGTATGACAGAACATTGTCGTGGTCGGTTAAAGAAATGACTTCTAAACCGGCTTCATTTGCCAAATCTACAATTTTTTCCGGAGAAAAAACACCATCTGAATAATAGGTGTGTATATGAAAATCACCTTTCATTATACACCTCCGATTTTAGGTTTTATGATGTCATTCGGATTCCTCATAATTGCCTCTTTCATTATTTTCATTATTTACAGTAACATTAATTCTTTTTATCTGAGTTGATTTTGTTCTGTCAATAAGAACTTCAACTCCATTAATTTGGGCAATTGGCGATTCCGAAATTTCATATCTTTCCGGTAAACTCGTGGAAAGACGTCTCAGTGAGGTTTCAAATTCCATACCGATTACACTGTCAACCGCGCCGCAAAATCCGGCATCAGTAATGTATGCCATTCCGTTATATATTTTTTCATCAGCTGTAAGAACATGCGTATGAGTTCCAAAGAAACATTTTATTAATGCATTATCTTCTGTATTATAAGTATTAGCTAAATATTTTGAAAAACAAATTTTTTCTGCTGTTGCTTCTGCATGAAAATCTATAATAATGTGTTCTGTACCGGCTTCTTTTAATTTATTAATCTCATCAATCACAACTTGCCAGGGGGAGTCAATCGGAGGCATGAAAACTCTGCCCAATACATTTATAACTGCAAGTTTTTGACCTTTAACTTCAAATATCTGCGAACCTCTGCCTTTTGTTCCTTTCGGATAATTTATAGGTCTGATAAGGTTATTTGCTTCATCAATGTATTCATAAATATCTTTTTTGTCCCAGATATGGTTTCCTGATGTGAAACAATCAATTCCTGATGAAGATAAATCATCATAATTTTTCTTTGTAAGTCCAAAACCGTGTGAGGCATTTTCTATGTTTACAATAACAAAATCCGGTTTCTTTTTTAGTGAGGCAATATATGACTTTACGGCAGTGCGTCCTTGTCTGCCGGTTATGTCACCTAGAAATATTAGTTTTATACTATCTTGTTCGTTCATATTCATTTGTGATTCGTGAGCCGTGAATCGTGATTCGATTTTAAATCAATCCCGATTCACCATTCACGATTCAAACCCTATTTTGCTATTTCTGTAGTTCTGAATTCTCTTACAACAGTAACTTTAATCTGTCCCGGATAATCAAGTTCATCCTCAATTTTCTTTGCAATATCTCTTGCAAGTTTTTGGGAAGCCAAATCATCAAACATTTCAGATTGAACAATTACTCTGACTTCGCGACCTGCCTGAACTGCAAAGGATTGTTTAATGCCTTCATATCCGTTAACGATTTCTTCTATTTTTTGCAATCTCTTGATGTAGATTTCCAAAGTGTCTCGTCTTGCACCCGGACGACCTGCGGATATGGCATCAGCTAGTTTTACAAGTACCGCTTCAATTGTATTAGCTGTAACATCATCGTGGTGAGCTTCAATTGCATGAATAACTTCTTGTTTTTCACCATAACGGGAAGCAAGTTCAACACCAAGCTGGATATGAGTTCCTTCTTGTGTTTGGTCGACAGCTTTACCTATATCGTGAAGAAGTCCTGCTCTTTTTGCAATATAAACATTTGCTCCGAGCTCTGCGGCTAACATTCCTGCAATATGTCCGACTTCAAGAGAATGTTTTAAGACATTCTGACCGTAGCTCGTTCTGTAATATAATCTTCCGAGGTTCTTAATAAGCTCTTTGTTCAAGCCCATTATGCCCATGTCGACTGCGGCATTTTCACCCTCTTTCATGATTTTCTTTTCAACTTCTTCTCTTGACTTTTCAACCATTTCTTCTATTCTTACGGGGTGAATACGACCGTCCTGAATAAGTTTTTCAAGAGCAAGTTTTGCAATTTCACGTCTTACAGGATCAAAGGAAGAAAGAACTACTGCTTCCGGTGTATCATCAATAATTAAATCTACACCTGTCAATGTTTCTAATGTTCTGATATTTCTGCCTTCTCGTCCGATTATTCTTCCTTTCATCTCATCGTTTGGAAGTGATACAACAGAAACAGTTGATTCAACAACCTGTTCAATCATACATCGCTGCATTGTTGTCGTAAGAATTTCTTTTGATTTTTCTAAAGCATCTTCTCGAATTTTAGCTTCATTTTCTCTGATTAACTGCATTTGTTCCTGTGCCAAATCACTTTTTAATTGTTCCATCAGCATCTTTTTTGCATCTTCAGCACTTAAACCGGAAATGCGTTCAAGCTCAACTGTTTGTTTTTGAACGATTTCTGCAAGGAAGTCCTCTTTTTCAATAAGCTGTTCTTTCATTTTGTCGAGTTCAACTTCTTTGTCGGTTACTTCCTGAATTTTATTTTCCAGAATATCTTCTCTTTTGCTTAATTTGTTTTCAATTTGTGCGAACTCTCTTCTTCGTTCTCTTTCATCTTCGTTTAATTGTTCTCTTTCATTATGCAAAGCTTCTTTTGCTTTTATTAAAGCCTCTTTTTGCATAATAGATTCACGTTCTTGCAAATCTTTTTTTGCAATGTCAGTCTGGGTTCGAAGATCTCTGTACTTCAAACCGAGTACAACAATAACAGCAACCAAAATAACGGTCACTACTATTGCAGCTGTGAGCATTCCGTTCATGCGGCACCTTTTCTCTTTCTATTTTTTATATATACACGATGTTCGGGTACATATAACCTACCCGACAACTATTAATATTCTCTTAATAATCTTTTCTATCGCATATATCTTCAAAAATTTATTATCTACTACTAATAACATAATAACATATATTATTTGTTTTGTATATAAAACGGTAAATATATGTTAAGGGGTAAATATATTAAATGGTAAATTTATTTTTTTTAATGTGAGTATATTATTATTTCAATTTAATCCTGTAGAATCACCTACCCGGTTAATAGTTTTGGTATGACAATTTAGGTTAAATATAATTATTAAATCTTTTTCATACTTCCAGCTATTCTTAATTCCAAGAGCCATTGTGGCTCTTTTTTTTCGCATGAGCAAGTTAAATCAGCAAAAAGTAAAGCGGGGGTATTATTTTACCATCCCGCTAAAAGCTCTCTTTATATCCAATATGTTTGTTTAATGTTATTTATTATTCCATTACAGCTTCCCAACAATCTGAGCAGATTGTTTCGTGTCCTGCATGTTCTCCAAGTTTACGGTATTTCCAGCAACGTTCGCATTTTTCGCCTTCTGCTTTTGTAACCCATACCGTTATATCATTTTCGGTATATTCATTCAGGGTTTCTTCCGGTTTTGTATCTGATACATAAGCCTGAGAAACAATGAATATATCTGCAATATCTGCTTCGTTAGTCTTCAGAAGTTTTGCATCTTCTGATTTAATATAAACAGCAACTTCCAAAGAACTTCCTACTGTTTTTTGTGCTCTTAATGGTTCAATAGCTCGTGTGACAACTTCTCTTGTTTTCAGTATTTTTGTAAAATCTTCTTCAAGCTGCGGATTATCCCACTCTTTATTTACCCCTACCCAGCCTGCAAGAAGTATGCTTTCCAATCCTTGTCTTTGGTTTAGAGGAGTGTTTTGCCACATATCTTCTGCCTGGAACGGCATAACCGGAGCAACCATTCTTACCAATGCCTGATAGGTTTCATAAAGAACTGTCTGACAAGCACGACGAGAAAGTGATTTTTTACCTGCCGTATAAAGACGGTCTTTTACAATATCAAGATAGAATGAACTTAAATCTACTGCAGCAAAGTTTTGAAGACATTGGAAATATTTATAGAATTCATAATTTTCAAAGGCTTCGGTAACTTCCGCAATAACTTTATTAAGTTTGTGAAGTGCAAATTTATCAATATTTTTAAGTTCATCATATTTTACATAATCGGTTTCCGGATTAAAGTCGTGAATATTACCCAGTAAAAATCTTGCTGTATTACGGGTTTTCTTAAAGATTTCCGCAAGTTGTTTAACGATATTATCACCGATTTTGGTATCATTTCTGTAATCAACTGATGCAGCCCAAAGTCTTAAGATATCAGCACCGTAGTTTTTAATAATATCATCCGGCCTGATGTAGTTTCCTAAAGACTTAGACATTTTTCTTCCGTCCTCACCGAATACAAAACCGTGTGTAAGAACTTGTTTATATGGTGCAATTCCCTGAGTCGCGATTGATGTAAGAAGTGAAGATTGGAACCATCCTCTGTGTTGGTCGGAACCTTCAAGATACAAATCAACAGGTGTATGACCGAGTTCTTCTGCTCTTTTTTCAACAACTGCTCTCCAGGAAATACCGGAATCAAACCAAACATCCATAATATCTTTTTCTTGTCTGAAGTGAGTTTTACCGCACTTCGGACAAACAAATCCTTGCGGAAGCAGTTCTTCTGTCTTACGGTTTACCCAAGCATCCGAACCTTCCTTTTCAAAAATTGATGCAACATTCTCAATTGTTTCATCAGTGCAGATAACTTCTCCGCAATCTTCGCAATAGAAAATCGGGATAGGAACACCCCAAGCACGTTGACGAGAAATACACCAGTCTGTTCGCCCTTCAACCATGTTACCGATTCTGCTTTCACCGCTTGCCGGAATCCATTTTACTTTATGAATTTCTTCCATTGCTTTGTCACGGAATTTATCTACCTTGACGAACCATTGCGGTGTTGCCCTGTAAATTACCGGGTGCTTACATCTCCAGCAATGCGGGTAACTATGAGATATTTCATTTTGGTAAACGAGAGCACCGCAGTTAATCAGCATATCAATAACCATATCATTACCTTTGTAATACGGAACTCCTACCAATTCCGGAATTTGTCCTTCTTCTGTCCAACAGCCCTTTGCATCAAGCGGTGATAAAACTTCAATTCCGTATTTACATCCGACTTCATAGTCTTCAAGACCGTGTCCCGGAGCGGTATGTACAAGACCTGTACCTGCATCTAATGTGACGTGTTCGCCCAAAATTATTTTTGATTTTCTGTTAACAAGCGGATGGAATACTTCCATTAATTCAAATTCCTGACCGTCTGCAGTTTCAAGGAGCTTAAGCTCGCTTTCATCCCATTCGGCATCTTTTATAAACCTTCCGAGAAGATCTTTTGCTACAACATATACATCACCCTTATATTCAAATAACTGATATTCATATCTCGGATTCATTGATATAGCAACGTTTGAAGGAATTGTCCAAGGAGTTGTTGTCCAGATGATTGCATATATCGGTTTTGTATTATTCGGAATAATTCTTAAATTAATTCTTTCCGTTGAGTCTTCATCAAATCTGAACCTTACATATATAGATTTTGAAGATATGTCTGCGTATTCAACTTCTGCTTCAGCTAATGCGGTTTCGCAGGATGCACACCAGTAAACAGGTTTAAGACCTTTTTCAATGTAACCTTTTTTGTACATTTCGCCAAAAACTCTGACTTGTTCAGCTTCATATTCGGGCTTAATTGTAAGGTATGGATTTTCCCAATTACCAAGAACACCTAATCTTCTGAAAGCAGCCTCCTGACCTTTCAAGCTGTTTGCGGCATACTCTCTGCATTTTGCTCTGAGCTCTCCTTCGGTTATTGCGTGACGTCCGCCTTTAATGTTTTTAACAACAGCATTCTCAATTGGCAGACCATGAGCATCATAGCCGGGAACATACGGTGCATAAAAACCATTCATTGATTTATACTTGATAATTATATCTTTTAAAATCTTATTTAATGCAGTTCCGACGTGAATCTTATCTGAGCTCAGATAAGGAGGTCCGTCGTGTAAAACAAAAGAATTTGTTTTATCTTTATTTTCATTGATTTTGTTATAAATATCATTTTCTTCCCAAAACTTTTGTGTCTGAGGTTCTTTGTTAATAGCATTTGCCCTCATTTCTAAAGTAGTCTGAGGAAGATTTAATGTTTCCTTATATTCCATTTTTTTCTCCAATTGTTCCATAATATTATAACCTCTTTATCCCTTTGCGCCTTCTTTGTATTCATCAATATTTGAAACTGTAGCCAATTTCATTTTCTTTGCTTTTATAAAATCACTCATTTTGTAATAATCAAACTGATTTTCCCATCTTGCAATAACAACTGTTGCAACACAGTTCCCGATTAAATTAACGGTTGTCCTGCCCATATCTAATATTTGGTCAATTCCCAAAAGTATTGCAACACCGATTATTGGAATGCCAAAACTCGTTAGTGTTCCTGCAAGAACAATAAGTGAAACTCTCGGAACTCCTGCAATACCTTTGCTTGTAAGCATAAGAGCAAACATAATAACAAGCTGCTGCTCAAATGTAAGCGGATGTCCCACAAGCTGGGTTGAAAATATAACAGCCATTGCAAGATATAATGTTGAACCGTCAAGGTTAAACGTGTAACCTGTCGGCATTACAAAACCTACTATAGATTTTGGCACACCGAATTCTTCCATAATTTTCATAGCTTTAGGAAGTGCGGCTTCCGAACTTGCGGTTGAGAATGCCAAAAGTGCCGGTTCTTGTATTGCTTTAAATAATGCCCTTATTGATATTTTTACAATTTTACACGCAGCAATAAGTACAAAAATGACAAAGGCAGCGAGCGCAACATATAATGACATTATTATTTTCCCGTAGTTCCAAAGTATTACTAAACCGTTGGAGCCTATTGTATATGCAATTGCACCATAAATACCAAGCGGAGCAAAATACATTACATATTCGGTAAATTTAAACATTATTGTTGCCAGTGAATTTAATACGTCAACGACAGGTTTTGCTTTTTCACCGACCGCACAAATAGCGAGTGCAAAAAATATACAAAATACAACAATTTGCAACAAGTTTCCTTCTGCCATAGATTGAAAAATGCTTGTCGGGAACAAGCCCAAAAGTAATTCTCCAAAAGAATTATGATGAGTTGTTGCAGCGGACTGAACGATACTGTTTAATCCGTTATGGGCAGCTGATATATTTCCCATTCCTACTCCGGGTTTGAAGAGATTTGCAAACCCTAAGCCTATAAAAAGAGCAATGGTCGTAACAACTTCAAAATATGCAATTGTTTTTATACCTAGTCTGCCAAGGCTTTTGACATCACCATGACCGGCTATACCAACAACCAGTGTAGCAAACAACAACGGGGCAATAATCATTTTTACCATTCTCAGGAAAATCTCTGCAAGAACGTGCAGTCTGACTGCAAAGTCCGGAAATAACCATCCTGTAATTATTCCTAAAAATAGTGCGGTAAATATTGCTAATGTTAGTTTTGATTGTTTCAAAATCTTTTCCCTTCTGTTTATTAATTATACTATAAACATATAATTTTAGTATTTATCAAAAAAGAGCGGTCAAATGAATTTCATTTGACCGCTCTTTAATTTCTTTATAATAATTAACCTCTGGTTTCAGATAAATATTTTTCCATTGCTTCTTTGGATATTTCTACTGTATCTTCAAGTAAAGTACCGGCTATTGCTTCAGATTGTTGCTGCATTTTTAGTAATTTAATTTGGTACAAAGCTTCGGTTTCCATAACCTTTGCTTCTTGTTCTATATAATCTTGAATTTGACTGCTTGTTCCGGTTATTTCCATAATAAAAATATCCTTCCGTTGATTGCGATATTTATATTATTACACATGTTATATATTTTTTCAATACATATATAATAAAAATGATGTATATGCATGAATAAAATTTGAACAAAAGTTTATAAAAAAATCACAAAACCGTCTTGAAATATGGGTTTGTTTGTGTTATAAATTATTAAAACATGGGCGATTGGCGCAGTTGACTCTGCCGAGAAAAATCCGAACCATTGAGGATTTTTTGAGAGGTAGCACTTGAACCAACAGTCCAAACAAAATAAGGGCGATTGGCGCAGTTGGTAGCGCACTTGAACGACATTCAAGGGGTCACAAGTTCGAGCCTTGTATCGCCCAGTCTTTTTTCAATCAGGTGTGTGTGAATATATGAAAGGAGTTTATTATGAGAATAAATCCCGTTCCAAATTACAATTTGTATTCTAAAACTAATGTGCATTCTTCAAAAGTTCAGCATCCGGCTCAGACATCTTTCAAAGGCTGGAAAGGAGCAGGTGTTGGTGCCGGCATCGGTGCTGTATGGGCTGGTGCAATACTTGCTATGACAGCAGTAGGAGCACCGTATTTACTGCCCTTAATCGCAACTGATGTCGCTATCGGAGGCATAGGAACAGGTGCCATTGCAGGTCATTGTATGCAAAAAGAATTAAAAGGCGATGATAAAAAGAAATAAATTTATTAAAAGTAACAAATTTATTTTTTCAGCAGTTTTAATACAGTGTGATTACATTTAATCCTGCATACAATATTAATTTTAAATCCTACAGGCATGAAATACTGGATAAATACGGTAATGTAATTAATCGTGCCGATACTTGTATGTTCAGATGGGATTTGGATTTTGATTATTTGATAAATTTTATGGAGTATAAGTATCGTGATGCTGATAAGGTTAATATAATTGCTCATGCTTGTTCTGACGGTGAAGAAATTTATTCTTTTATATCAAAATTGATTGACTCTTTGGGGTTGAATAATGCCGAAAAATATTTGCCTGTTATGGCAAGAGATATTGAACCGTTGCATATTGCATTGGCAAAAAAAGCTGAATACAGAATTTCCCCGCAGGAGGAACCCGCAATAGATTATTATCTTGGTGAAAACTTTTTTAAATATTTTAACTATATATCACCAAATATTATCAAACCTGTTTCAAATCTTAGTAAATATGTAAATTTTGCTCAGTCGGATATAATGGAAGATGCAAAAACACTGGATTTTAAAAATACCGTTTTACTTGCAAGAAATTTCTGGCATTACCTGGGAGATGACAATATTTACAAGCTTGCGAGAATTTTATCGGAAAGGATGGACAAATCTTCTACACTTGTAACAGGTGGTTATGATCAACGGTATGGTGTTGAAAATGTATTGCTGGAATGCGGATTTTGCAAAACACGATTGAATCATGTATTCGAAAAGATATAAAAAATCCTTCCTGTTATAGGAAGGATTTTTTTGTTATTTTACAACGATGTTTACCAATTTTTTCGGAACTACAATAGTTTTTACTATTTCTTTTCCTGCGGTAAGTTCTTTGATTTTGTCAGTAGAAAGTGCTATTTGTTCAAGTTCTTTGTCGCTTGCACTTTCATCTGCTTCTACTTTATCTTTAACTTTACCGTTGATTTGAACAACGAGAGTGATTTTGCTTGCTTTGGCAAGGTTTTCATCCCATTTGCACCAGCTTTCATCGTGAATAGAATTCGTATGTCCGAGTTCGTGCCATATTTCTTCTGACATGTGGACTGTAACCGGTGACATAAGTTTTATCAGGGATTCTGCTGCAAAGCTGAATACATTTTTATCTTCCGCAGTGAAATCTTTTTTCTTTCCGAACCACTCATATATTGCGTTTGTTAACTCACGATACTTTGATATGACAGTATTAAACTGAAAGTCATTTGCTATATCATTAGTAATTCCTTTTATGGCAATATGAACAGTTCTTACAAGGTCGTCATTTTCTTTTGAAAGCGGATAAGTCAGACTGTAATCTTTGCTGATAAGTCCTTTTCTTACTCCGTCGCTGACAAGTCTCCATACACGGTTAAGGAATTTATAGCATCCTTCAACCCCTGCATCTGACCAGTCAAAGTCGCGTGCCGGCGGTGAATCGGAAAGAATAAATAACCTTGCGGTATCAGCTCCGTAGTTTTCAAATATTTCGTCAGGATCAACCGTGTTACCTTTTGATTTTGACATTTTTGAGCCGTCTTTAAGTACCATACCCTGCGTTAAGAGATTTTTGAACGGTTCATCAAAGTCTAACAATCCGCAATCCCTAAGTGCTTTTGTAAAGAATCTTGAATACAGCAAGTGTAAGATTGCGTGTTCTATTCCGCCGACATATTGATCTACAGGAAGCCATTTATTAACTAAATTTTTATCAAAACATTTTTCGGAATTTTTTGCATCAGAGTATCTTAAATAATACCAACTTGAGCAGACAAATGTGTCCATAGTATCCATTTCTCTTGTTGCATGACCTCCGCATATCGGGCAAGTAGTATCTTTAAATGTTTTTGATGTTGTAATCGGCGATTTCCCGATAACAGAAAAATCTACATCTGTCGGAAGCATAACCGGAAGGTTTTCTTCTTTTTCCGGAACGATTCCGCATTTGTCACAATAAACGACAGGAATTGGAGCACCCCAGTATCTTTGACGTGAAATCAGCCAGTCACGCAATCTGTATTGTGTTTTAAATTCACCAAAACCGCCATCTACCGCTTTTTGAGTAATTGCTTTTTTTGCTTCGGTATTTTTCATTCCGTTAAATTCGTTTGAATTAACTAAAATACCTTCTTCAACATAAGCTTCTTCTGAACAATCCGAAGGATTTTCAGGATTTTGTATAACAACCTTCATTGGTAAATTATATTTTTTAGCAAAATCAAAGTCACGGGTATCGTGTGTAGGAACTGCCATAACTGCACCGGTTCCATATTCGACAAGAGCATAATCCGCAGTCCAGAGAGGGAATTCTTCTCCCGTAAACGGATTTATACAATGTGTACCAAGTGGCACTCCTGTTTTAACCCTTTCAGTTGAAAGTCTTTCAATTTCTGTCATTTTACGGGCATTTGCTCTGTATTCTTCAACCGCCTGTTTGTTTTCCGGAGTTGTAAGTTTTTCGATATCTTTATACTCAGGAGCAACAACAAGATACGTTATTCCGTGTACCGTATCCGGTCTTGTTGTATATACAGGAACTTCAAGTCCTTCTATTTCTTTCACCTTGAATCTGAAAATTGCACCGTGAGATTTTCCAATCCAGTTAGCCTGCATTGTTTTAACATTATCACCCCAGCCCGGGAGTTTATCTAAATCCTGAAGCAGCTGCTCTGCATAATCAGTAATTTTAAAGAACCACTGTGACAGGAATTTCTTTTCTACAACAGAATCGCATCTCCAGCATTTTCCGTCAATTACCTGCTCGTTAGCAAGAACTGTTCCGCATTTTTCACACCAGTTAACGGCTGCTTCTTTTTTGTATGCAAGTCCTTTTTTGTATAACTGTATAAACAACCATTGTGTCCACTTATAATATTCCGGTTTGCAGGTTGTAACTTCTCTCTGCCAGTCATATGACAGTCCCAGCATTTTTAATTGTTTGGTCATATAAGCAATATTTTCGTCTGTCCATTTAGCCGGATTTGCACCGTGTTTCATAGCCGCATTTTCAGCCGGTAAACCAAAACTGTCCCAACCGATAGGATGAAGAACATTAAATCCCTGCATTTTTTTGAACCGGGCTATAACATCTGTAATTGTATAATTCCTGACGTGTCCCATATGCAATTTGCCTGACGGATACGGGAACATTGATAAAGCATAATATTTAGGCTTATCACTGTCATCCGGTGTATAGAAAGCTTTTTTTTCTTCCCATATTTTTTGCCACCTTTTTTCTATTTCTTGCGGAAAATATGCTTCTTTCATTAATAAAATTCCTCCATTGGGGTAAATATCATTCGCTCTTTCCCCTTAATAAATTTTATCATGAATACAAAATGACTATATTTTAGAATGTTACGAAATGTAACAATTTAGCTCAAAATATTAAAGTTTGGGAACAAAATTGCCGTAAATCATGTCAAAGGGACAATACAAGGAACAACATCTATGGGAATGGCGGCATCGCAAGCTCGCTTGCTAACAATTACAGCACGAATGCACGACGTAGAATACCAGGCACAGAGTATTCAGAACGCCAAGAT
>JAEEGL014106336.1_pt1 | contig 30422 bp, 26 predicted proteins | sample 9134231 | NCBI WGS metagenome assembly JAEEGL01 (sample SAMN16246548, study PRJNA631951) | gut metagenome | biome: gut microbiome; feature: rumen; material: fiber-attached | host: Bos | place: Iran: Karaj | collected 2018-10 | reverse complement strand
TTATGATAAGGATAGTGCCGTTTGTATCGGGTTTTGGCATACCGCCTGCAATGCCTATCTTTGCCTCTTTGTAATAATCAAGGTCTATGCTTTTTGCAACAAAATTATAGGCCTGCTCGTCAAGTCTTGTTATAAGAATGTGTTTTTGACCGTTTTGCATTAAATTTTCGGTTATCTTTATTATTTGTTCGGGGGTCTTGCCCGCGCCATAGATAACTTCGCCCGCACCTTGTCTTAAACCCCTGTGGTGGTCGGGCTTTGCAAACCCCAAGTCATCAAAAGGCTGCGCTTTAAGAACATCCGCCGCCTTTTCAACGCTTGTCGCACCCGTTGCAACATCGTTAAGAAGATTTAAAATTTCGCTTTTGTTCATGCGCAGCCTCCCGATATGTATATTTTAATTATTTGAAATTTCTATAAGATTTTTAAGCGTTTCATAAGCTTCGCCGTTGTCGATAAGCTCTTCGGCTAACTTTATGCCGTCCGCAAGAGTTTCTGCCTTGCCGCCGACATAGATAGCGGCGCCTGCGTTAAGCAGTACGGCATCACGCTTCGGACCTTTTAGATCGCCTTTGAGGATAGAAGTCGTTATCTTTGCATTCTCCGCGGGAGTCGAACCTTCTATATCCTGCTTTGTGCCGCCTTTTAAGCCAAATTGCTGAGGTGTTATCTCGTAGGATTTGAACCAGCCCTCTTTAAATTCGCAAATAAAAGTGGGTGCGGAGATAGATATCTCGTCAAGCTTGTCCGTGCCGTAAACGACCATGCCGCGTTTTACACCAAGGCTCATAAGTACCTGTGCAAGCGGCTCTACAAGCACTCTGTCATACACGCCAAGCAAAAAGCGGGTAGGGCTTGCGGGGTTGGTGAGCGGGCCCAAGATATTGAACACAGTTCTTATGCCCAGTTCTTTTCTTATTGCGCCGACATACTTCATAGATGTGTGATATTTCTGCGCAAAGAAGAAACAAAAACCAACTTTGTCCAACAGTTCGCGGCATTTGTCAACATCAAGCGAGATATTTACACCCAAAGCTTCAAGACAGTCCGCAGTGCCGCAAAGTGAAGAAGCGGCTCGGTTGCCGTGTTTTGCGACCTTTATGCCCGCTGCTGCTATTACCATAGCGGATGTGGTCGAAATATTGAAGCTGTGTGCGTTGTCGCCGCCTGTGCCTACAATTTCCAAAAGATCGTCATTGTTTTCAAATTTTGTTGCGGCATCACGCATTGCTGCCGCACAGCCTGCTATCTCGTCGATAGTTTCGGCCTTTGTGGATTTTGTGGATAAAGCCGCAAGAAAAGCCGCGTTCTGTGTTGCACTTGTCTTGCCCGACATTATCTCGCTCATTACCTCATAAGCTTCGTCATAAGTCAAGTCCTGCTTGTCCACGATTTTTACGATCGCTTTTTCGATCATATACAACATCTCCTTTAAAAAAATACTCCTCTATTATTTTATAACAAAATATTGAAAAATGCAACTGTTTATTTGAAAATAGGGCAATATACTGATTTGCAATAAATAGATTTATGCAATATGCCGATGAAATAAAAAATATTAAATTATTGTATTGACAAAAATAACAAAATGATTTACAATGAAATTAGATAAGTTGTACGAAAATATTTAACGAGGGGGCAAAGTGACCAAAAAGGGGGATGCTTTATGGGTAAGTTTTTTAAGAAAATTGGCAAAAAAGAGGCTTTATTTGTTTTTATGTGCATTTTTAATATGTACATAATTCCCGTTTATATGGAGAGGGATATATTTGCGGGATGGATGAAGCCCGAAGCGGTTTATGTGATGATGCTGCCGATGCTATGGATGTGCGGTTTGGGCGGCATTGTACAGATAATACTGACGGCGGTCTATGAATTTTTATCTGAAAAAAAGAGTGATTCGGCACTTTGGATAAGTCTTGTCTGCGCTGTGCCGCTTATGCTGTTTGCGCCGTTTGGCTTTATGTATGTGCCGTATTTTTATGAATACTGCGTGACACCCGCGCTCTTTTATCTGATGCCTATGTATGCCGCAGCGGGAATGTGGTTTGGCAGACTTCTTTCGGGATGGTACAAGGGTGTAAAGCAGTTTTATTCGGCGGATAAAATTTATATAGGCACATTGGTGTTTGTGTCGGCGGTAAGTTTATTTTATGGTTTGTCATTTGAAATTAATTTTGCGGTATACCTTGCGGCAGCCGTTTTGTTTGCGGCATCAATATTCTACAGTAGGCTTTCGGATTTTGAGTATCTGACGGACAGGCTTGCAAGGGCGATGACAGCGGCATTTTTGCTTTTTATGCCGTTGGGATATGCGGATTTTGCAAACAGGAATATATTTGTGTCCTACAACTCGCCGCATAAGATAGATTTTAAGTCTTTGAGCGAGTACAGCGCAAATGCGGCGGCTATTGCTGTGGGTATAGCGGCTTTGGGCGTGCTGATAGGCTATTATTTAAGGATAATGAAGCTTGGCGGGAATGAACAGCCCGTCAAAAGGACAGTCATATTAAAAAGAGCGGCATTTTTTGTAATGGCGGCAGGCGTATATTTTCTTGCTGTAAAGGCGGTTAATTTTTACAATGAATACAAATATTGGTTTGCGAAGTCTAATGTAAGTGTATGGGATAGCCTTGAAACGGATGAAAATGATATTTTTATGCTTGAAATGGTCGATTTGAGATACAGTAATTCCGATGAGTCACAGAATACAATGTATACCGCTGACAAAAATGCAATAGGAGATTTTGTCTTTAGAGTTAATATGGAGTACGGGATAGAGGATTATGACAGCAGCGGATTGAAAAGAAAAGAATGTATGGGTTACAAAGTGACGGCTTATGACAAAAATTACAATAAACTGTTTATACTGAGAATGGATAGTTACGGAAAAGGTGTTCTTGAAATAAGTGACGGTTACGGAGATAATATGCATTTACTGCTGATACCCGATCAGTATTACGGAAAACAGCCCACAAAGCACGATGTGTACCGCAGTATAATATACAGTCACAGACTAAAGGAAAAGGAGCGTAAGGAGCTTATCTCCAAAACGCATGAAAACAATAATTATACGGTGATATTAAACGATACATATAACAGCGGAGATTTTACGGACGAAGAAAAGCTGGCACTTATAGGATCGCCCGATACAAGCCTTGTTATTCTGTGCAATATTTCAAAGGACGGAAATGCAGAGATAAGAAAAGCGGCTGCAAAGGCACTTGGCAGACCCGAATACAGCGGTTCATGGTCGGCAAGAGACAGGCTGATCCGTTTGTCACGAGATGTTCCGCCTGTCAGAGCATCGGCTTACGAGTCGCTTTCAAGCTATCCCTATTATGAGGTCATAAAACTGCTTTATGAAAAGTCGAAAACCGAGGAAGATGAAAAGGCAAGGTTTTATGCCATTATTTCATGGTCATCTGCTATAAAGCAGCATTTTGACGAGCGAAGCGACGGCTGGCTGTTTGAATACAGCGCGGGGTTTTATACAAACAGGAATTATCAGCCAAAGTATGCAGCCGAAAGACTTATAAAAGAAGAAAGCGAAGTTTGCAAACTTGCATGGTACTGCGCACTTGTAACGCTCGGGAAAGAGGAGTATAAAGCCGAGGGAAAGGCATTATATGAAAAAATTCAAGACGAGGAGATAAAGGAAAAGGCAAAAGGCATATTGTTTGAGTAGGGGGTGCTCAAAATGAAAAGGACGTCGGTTTGTTATCTGATATTAAGTGTTGTTATCTGTGGCTTTTGTGTAAACTATGCGCAAAATCAGTATTTTCAAAAAAAGGCTGATATTATCGCTCATACGGACACGGAACTTCTTTCAAAATATGAAATTGTTCCCGAAAAAACGCTTGAACAGGGCGGTTATATAACGGAGCGGGAGGCGCTTGAATACATTGCCGCCATTGAGGGACGTGAAACGGAATTTGACGAAAATGCCTGTTGGCGCTGGTACTCTATGGAAGAAACAAGACCGCTTGACGGCATGGACGAGGACGACAAGGGACTTATGATGAGTCTTTGCATGGAGAACGGCAGAAACTGTGAGGTACTGTGGCAAAACGAGTTTTCTGCTTTAAAGCTTGACAGTAACTTGACCTACGGCAGCGCATTGAAATATTTTACCCGTCTGATAAGCGAGACTTTCGGCTGTAGCGATCTTCCGGACGAGCTGTATTTTACCGATATTTCGCAGACCTATGAAAGTGCGCAAAACCGCGGTCTTATAACAAAAATTGACTTGTCGTCAAAAAATCTGCCGATACCGAGAAACGAGTTTTATGAGCTTGCGGCAAGGGCAGCGCAGACCGAGATATGCGCGGGCGGTTATTCTCCGTATTATTTTACATACGAAAAGGAAATGGAAAAACGGGCAAAAGAACGGGAAAAGGCAGCCGAGCCGATAAATGTCACGGCGGATGCGGTATGGAATGATGATATTAGCATGGAGTGGAGTACCGACCGTGGAATTTTTGGAGGGCATAACTGGAATACATATATAAAGACGTACACTTTTGGCGGCGCGCTTCTGAATACATCACCGATAATTGATTTTCACAGCATGGGCGGAAGCTTGTCCGAAGAGGAAGTCATATCCGTGCTTTTGGAAAGTTATCCAAAAACACCCAAACGCATGGAAGCAAATTATATCCTTTATCTCGGAAATTATAATTATCCGCAGGAAAAACACGAGATAAAGGCAGAAATAAAACTGCCAAAAATAAAGATGACCCAAAGCCAAAAAGCGCCGAAGATAAAGAAACTTGTCCGCCGCAGTCCTTTGACGATAGAATTGGCGGATGACGGGGATACATTTATCCCCAAAGGCACACTTTGTCTGATGCGCGTATATCCCACCGCCGCAAAAGGGCGCAGGGATGCTCCGTCACGGATAATAGCTTTTAAAGCCTCACAGGATGCGGATAAAGCGCACCCGCTGTACGCCAAGGAATATAAATACAGACTTTCGGGCAAGATGTGTCTGACCTTGCAGACGGCGGAAATAAGCGGGGATGAAAAGCATGGTTTCAAAATAAAGCTTTCTTCGCAGTCGGAAATGGCAGAGTATGAAAGTTAAAGGGGATGCCTTATGAAAAACAGAAAAGAAATTTTATATATGCTGTTTTGTGTAATTAACATATACATAGCCGCCCTTTTGCTGTATCATTTTGATGAGGGCACATATAATTTTAAAAAATATGCAGTCGAAATTTTATCGGGCATAAGTTTTATGTCAAGGCATTGGTTATGCAGTATAGGCGTGCTTATACATAGTTTGGGAACGGCGGAATATGAATTTTTTGCATCAAAAAAGCACAGAAGCCGTGAAGATACGGCGTTATGGATAAGTGTATTAACGTCGGTACCGATGTTTTTGATTAGTATATGCCCGATAATAAGTGGAGAGGGCGACAGATATATTGCGGCACAAATGATACTTCTGCCTGCGGCTGCGGGTGCGGGTATATGGCTCGGCAGGCTTTTGGCGGGCAGATACAAGGGCGTAAAACAATTTTACCTGCCCGATATTCTGTATATTGCAGTCTGTGTTGTTTTAAGTGCGGCGGTTTGTATCGGACTGGAAACGGAGTCGGGGAACTGTGAGTTTGAAAATCCCGGCACATTTATACTTGGGTACACGCTTTTTGAAACAGATGATTTTGAGCGATTTTGTCTTTATGTGATAGCCGGAGTGTTTATATCGGGTTTTTTATACAGCCTGTTTTCGGAGTTTGAATATGTGCAGGAAAGGCTTGTCAGGGCGATTATGGCGGCATTTATTATATTTATGCCCGTTTCGGTCCTTATGTATATAAAAAACTATGAAAGTCTTTTATGGAATTTTATGTATGAACTGCCGTTTGCACAGACTATAGCGGTATTCGCGGCACTTTGCGGTGTACTTGTCGGCTACTATATCCGCATTTTGCGTGTCGGGGGCGACGAGGACTTTGACAAGCGCAAAAGGTTGATAAAAACGGCTGTGACTTTGGCGGTCATTGCTGTGGTTTTCTGTGCATTCAAGTGGAGATTTTTCCTTATGCCAAAGGTAAATGTGTGGAAAAGCATGAAGGTTGATGAAAACGCGATAGTGCAGATAGAAGTTAGCGATGAGGGCACTTATGACGGCAAAATATATTTTACCCGCGACCCCGAATGTATACAAAAAATAGTGGACTATATAAAAACACAGCGTGGTGTTTCCGTCATAAATCTGCCGAATAAAGAGTATTCCGACTGCTATACGGTCACTGCGTATGACAAGAACTATAAAGAGGTATTCTGCATCAGCTCAAGCTTTAAAGGCGAGATATGGGCAGTCGGCAAAGTGGGTGTATATTCTTCCAATGAAATAGTTTTGCCCAAGCAGTATTACGGTATGGAAAATACCGCAAAAGAATCGTATTATGACCTTGTAACAAGCGGCAGACCGATGACAAAAGAAGAAAAGCTCGGCTATATAAAAAATAATGTTATATGGCCGCCGACATATGGTGTATGGTCCAACTTGATAGCCGATGACGACAGGGATATCCGCCTTGCGGTGGTCGGCAAAATAGCGGAAAACAAGGCAGACGAGACGGAAAGATACACGGGTTTAAGCTATGAAGAAGAATGTCTGCTTGAACAAATGATGCATGATGAAGATATAGCTGTCAGAAAAATGGTTTACGGTCTGATAGGCGGCGACGGGTATATGGATGTTTCGGGTGCGGAGCTCTATGAGGCAGCAATAACCGAAAACGACCCAAAGCTGCGTTTTTATGCTGTAAACAACTGGATGGACTATGTTATTTCAGAGAATTATGATTACGGTAAAATTCAGGCGGAGGAATATGTGAGAGGAAGATTTAATGCCTATGTAAATAATATAGACAAACTGCCTTATGCCTGTGCATTGGTAAAATTAGATCAGGGCTTTTACTATAGGTATGTAAAAGAATACCTTGAAACTCTGTCCGATGATGAATACAGCGATATTAAGACGGCGGTGCGGGAAATGTTTTCTTTACCCGAATGGCGTGAGACCGAAAGCGGAAGTCTTGTGCGCACTTCCGCCGAAACTGATTTTGAGCCCGAAGAACAGACAAATGAACCCGCAGAACAAACAAATGAGCCCGAAGAACAGATAAACGAGAACGAAGAAAAAACAAATGTTTATCCGGGCGGTTCATTGACACAAAATATAGCAGGTGCGGATATACGACTGTATGAGAACAAGGAATGAATATAGTTTAAAATTCTAATTGACATCTATGTTGAATTTTGTTATAATCAAAACAGTAAGATTATTAAAAAAATATTAAATCCGCAAAAGGGGGATCAAAATGAAATTACTTGCTTATTTTATGCTTTACGGCATATTGGGCATGATCGCGGCGTTTGTTATTTACACCTTTACATTTGAGCTTGCAAAGCTTATAATATACAAGGCGATAGGCGGGGAATTTGTTTCGTTTGTATTTTTATTCTTCAATATCAAGAAAGAAAACGGAAAGATCGCATTCAAATCCACCAATCCGCAGCTGTTTGCAAAATGTTCCGTGAATCCGCCCGAGGGACTGACGGAGGAACAGGACACAAAATACGGGCTTATAGCCGCTGTTTTGCCGCTTGCAGTCTTTATTTTGTTAGCGGTACTGACATTTGGCATTGCACCTATGTTTGTAAAGGTAATGCTTATTGAGGCCGCAGTTGTTGCCGCTTTGTTTTTCGGTTATATACTTAAAATAGTCATAAACGGCAAGGACAACGCACCTATGGCGGAATATCTCAACAAAACGGCCGAATACAATGCAAAGATGAAAAGCGGTATGCGTCCCGCAGACCTTTAACTTATAGGCGATGAACCCGAAGTAAAACACTACGGCACAGCGCAGGAACTGAATCCTATACTCATAAGATACTGGCATTATCTTGACAGGGGCGAATATGACAAACTTGCGCCTTATATCGAAATTTTCGGCAAAAGTCTGCCGAATTTCAATAACAGCAATTATAACGGCATTATATATGAACTGATATTCTATAAATCGTTTGTGGAAAGAGATACTGTTGCCGCACAGAATTTGATGTCAATGATAGAGGGCGAACTTGAAAACGACAAGGACACCAACGGCCGCCGTGTTTACGCTTATTTCCTTTACTATACCAATAAAGGCCGCGACAGGGCTTTGCAGGTGGCTAAAGAGGGTCTTGAACACGTAGAGGATCTCCGACATCTGGTCGGGGCGGCAGCCGATATGGAGCGAGACCTTATTTTAAAACTTATTGATACAATAGAAAAGGAGAGGTAATAAATGTCGTATACATTTATAATAGGAATAGTAGCACTTATAGCGGGAGTATATCAGATATTTTCGTTTATTAAAGTCAAGGGCAGCGGTGAACTTATAAAAGGCGAGGTAATAGGATACGAGGAGGGTCGTGATAATAAAATGCACTCTATCTACAATCCTATAGTCAGGTTTGAGCGTAACGGCGAAACGCTTGAAATGCCGACCGATCTTTCCGAGAACAGTAAGAAATTTGAACTTGGCGATGAAATAGATATCTATTTTATTCAGGGCAAGAACTATGTAATGCGTGCAAAGGGCAATTCAAGCCTTACAAACGGACTTATCTGCCTTGCCTGCGGCATAGCGCTTATAGCGATCAATCTTATCCGAAATTAAACGGGGGAGTTATTCTCCCGTTTTTATTTTTCAAAAATTTCTATCAGTTTAAATTTTATTTCTACTTTTTTATTGTTTCTCGGCACAAGAGTATAGAAGCTTTTCTGTGTGATATCCGCTGTGTTCTGCGGGTCAAAAGGCGACATGGCAAGAAGTATCATTGTAAATGCAAATAATTTTTTCATTTCATTTCATCCTTTCTTATCAAAATATATTTGTCGGTCAGACTGCCGCTGCTGTCGATGTAAGGCACGGCGGCAGCACCCGTTTGTTCAAGCGATTTTATAATATCGTTCATATCGGTTGCTTTTTTATTGTCCCTGTCATAATAACGCTTTACAAATTGAATTATATCGGTATCTTCAAGGACCTTTGTATCATCGGCGGCAAGCACCCATACATTTTTGCTGAGTTCTTCCCTCTCAATAAAAAGTTTTGTCAGCTCATCGGTCTTGTCAATTGCCCGCCTGTCAATTACACACATCAGCAAATGCCCCGTATATAAACTGCCGCTTGTTTTGCTGTCTGCATCCTCAAGTGCCTTTTCAAGCGTTTTCCCAAAACCCTTATAAAATTCACATTCTGTATTTTCGCCCTCTTTTGAAAGGATGGCTGTTCCTACACTTATACTGTTTTGGTTTATAAAAAGTCCAAGCGCATAATCACGCTGTTCGGGGTCTTTGGCGGCACAGCCCGTTAAGATCAGTAAAGCAAACAGAATTATTTTTTTCATTTTGTCACCTTTTTTATAATCGGAATAATTATTGCAAATACCGTCATCCCAGCATTTGCTGTCATATGAAAAATCTCTCTCGATATATCCGCATTTTTTGGCATACTAGAAATTATCAGCATCAGAACCGAACACACCGCATATTTGTATTTTTTATTTCCGAACGGATAGGCGGCGCAGCGAAGCATACTGCTTAAAAGAAAGTATGCGGAAAATGTTATTATTGCAAGTATAAGCCCCTCCTGCCGTCTTATGAATGACGAGGCATTACCCGAATACATAAGGTCAAGAACGGGTTGGGCAGATGGATAGCCAAATCTTGCCTGCCATACTCCCGCGGCTGCTATACATGGCAGAGCAGCCGATAACAAAGACAAAAATGTTCGCTTTGCGCTTTGTTTTTCATCTTGCGTATAGAATAAAAGCAGGGGAAGAAGCAGTACAGCCCCCGCCGATATACTGCGGTATGGATGATCGGGCGTTTGGAGTAAAGTTTTTATATCGGCATTTTTTGCCGCGGGCAAAAGGCAGACAAGAATTGCAAAAAATACTGTCGGGGCGGTCAGCGCCGCAAATCTTCTGCCTGCATCACTGCCTTTTGAACTGCCGTAAAGTACGACAAAAAGCATGGCGGCGGCAATAAGCCACGAGGGATATTCGGGCAGCAGTACAAGAGCAATAAGTTCGGAATATATCCTCAAAAACATTCCGCCCAAAACCAAACTGACAGCAAAAAACAGGGTTAGAAGCAGTTTGCTTTTTATGTGCATATAGGGCGAAAACACAGATATTATCAATGCGATCCCAGTTCCCGTAATTATTCCGACAAGTCCGTCAGTGCCGCTTTCCATTACGATATGGGGAAAGAAAAGCAGCCCCGTGCACAGAGCGCAGAGCGTTATATCGGGTGCATAAATCTTATTTGTCATATCATCACCTGTTACGATTATTGCCCGTTTTAGGGGCTGTTATACATATTGGGTGAAAATGCGGGCTCGTTTTCGGACTGCTTTTTCAGCGGAAGCCTTATAAAAGTGTCTTTAAATCCCGATTTTCTGCCAAGTGGATAGATGTATGGCAAACCGAAACTTTCAAGTGAACAAAGGTGGATAAAAACGCAGATGAGCGAAAGCATGAAGCCGTAAATGCCAAAAACGCCGCTTGCGGCTATAACCGCAAATTTTATAAGTCTGTAGGCGGAAGTGAGCTGCTGTGACGGGATAGAAAAACCGCATATACCCGTAATTGCCGTAACGATAACAACCATAGGACTTACCAGTCCCGCATCTACCGCCGCCTGTCCTATGATAATTCCGCCCACGACCCCGAGTGTGCCGCCGACTGCCGCGGGCATACGTACACCCGCTTCGCGCAGAGTCTCAAATGCAAGTTCAAGTGCGGTCACTTCCGTCATAGTGGAAACGGGAACACCCGTTCTTGCACCCGCAATATGGAGTGAAAGTTCGGCAGGGAGCATTGACGGGTCATACATAGCGACCGCAACATAAAGCCCCGGCAGGGTAAAGGCGGCGAGCCCCGCAATAATTCTTATCATGCGTACAAAACTTGCTGTCTGCCACGACTGGTAATAGTCCTCCGAGGACTGATAAAAGCTGAACAGCACGGCAGGGGCGAGTATAACAAAGGGCGAATTGTCACAGACTATGGCAATACGTCCCTCGATAAGCCCCGCAGCGGTTTTGTCGGGGCGTTCGGTCATTTGAACAAGCGGGAAAAGTGTGCGCTTTGTTTTTAAAAATTGCTCCGTATATCCGCTGTCAAGAATGCTGTCGGTCTCTATGTTTTTCAGTTTTGTTATTATTCTATTGACGACAGTCATATCAGCCGTGCCGTCAAGGTACATAACGGCGGTGTCGGTAAGAGTGGTTTTGCCAAGTTTAAGCTGAACACATTTTAATCTGCTGCTTCTTATCCTGCGGCGGATAAGTACGGTATTGGTGCGCATACTCTCGGTAAAGGCATCCTGCGGCCCCTGTACGGAAATTTCCGCATCGGGTTTGTTTACGCCGCGGGAGGGGACTTTTTTAGCGGAAACTATTACCGCTTTTTCCCTTTTATCCAAAAATACGGCGGCATTTCCCGAAAGTATCTCTTCTATACAGCTGTCAATATCGTTATTTTCTTTTATATCGGCTGTTATAAGTGCATTTTCTGTGTTTTGTTCAAACAGTACATCCACCATAAACCCGTGTATAACTTGCCGTTCAAGCAGTTCCCTGTCGGATAGGTCATCAAAATAGGCAATAAAAACTCTGCGCCCGTTTCCTGACGTAAATTCGCGCGATACCAAGTCTCCGCAGTCTTTGAATTTTTCGTTTATATATTTTATGTTTTCGCTTAGTTCTTTGCTTACTTTACGCATTTTTTCACCTGCTGTGCTTTTTTTGATTCTATTATTTGTGTTTTGACGGTTGTTTATACCATAATTTTATCAAAAAATATTGACCCTGAATAATAATTGGTCTATAATATAAATAAGAAAAAAGTTTTGAGTTTTGGATTGGAGTGATAAATATGAAAAAAACAGGCGAAGTTCTTGATGAGAAAAAATTGAGTGAGGCTGCGGGCGGTCATGCGTTTCTTGGTGCGGATCTTGCCGAGAGAATATTTAGCAATGAAGTGAATGATATGGCTGACGGATTTGTTCAGATCATTGATGAGAAAAAAGAAGCTTTTGTCAGAAAAATGAAAAATATTTTGTAAAAAACGCCCTGTGCAATGACAGGGCGTTTTTTTATGCCTTAACGGCTTTTTCTTTTTTGTTTTTTGCTACAAGGCTTTCTGCGTAGGCGAAAGCACCGCTCATGGTGTCAAAGAATTTCTCCTTGCCCATACGTTCTTCACAGCCAAAGTTTTGCAGCACCTTATAGGGCTGTTCGTTAAGCTCCGCATAGATAACGGTTATATTGTTCTTTTTGCAGTAATCTATGGTCTTTTTAAGCGAGTCCACCAATGTGCCGTCTATCATGGGCACGTTTTTCATACGAAGTATAAGCACGTCACTGTCAAGGTTCATGTCTTTCATTATGTCCATAAAACGTGTGGAAGCACCAAAGAACATAGGACCTGCGAACTCGTATACCATAATTTCGTTGCTGATGTATTTGTAGGTATCGGTCTCGCTTTCCTTGGAAACGGTGTTTATCTCAAATACATCGCTCATACGCTTGATAAACAGGAACATTGCAAGTACCATGCCAAATTCTATCGCAACAACAAGGTCAAATACGACCGTAAGAATAAAGGTAAGTATAAGCACCGAGAAATCGCTTTTTGTGGTCTTGCGTATAAGCGCAAATTCCTTGAATTCACACATATTGATACTTGTTACTATAAGGATAGCCGCAAGTGTTGTCATGGGTATCATTTTTGCAAGCGGCATTGCAACAAGCATTATTACAAGCAGTGTAACGGCGTGTACCATGCCCGCAACAGGTGTGCGGCCGCCGTTTTTGATGTTTGCGGCTGTTCTTGCAATAGCGCCCGTAGCGGGAAGACCGCCGAAAAGTGCACTTGCGATATTTGCAACGCCCTGTGCTATAAGCTCCTGGTTGGAGTCGTGCTTGTCACCTGTCATACCATCGGCAACAACGGCGGAAAGCAGGGATTCTATACCCGCAAGAATGGCTATGGTAATAGCGGGCTCAACAAGTGCCGAAACCTTGACATTTGTAAGGTCGGGCAGGTGAGGCATGGGGAATTTGCCGCTTATGTTCGCATATTTTGAACCGATGGTGGAAACATCCGTCCACATACCGTTTTTCTGTAAAAGATATACGGCGACTGTCGTAACTATCAGCGCCACAAGAGAGCCGGGTATCTTTTTGTTTATCTTGCCCCAGAATACTATAATAAATATAGAAACAAGCCCGATTATAAGCGCATGGATATTTATTTTTGAAAGATTTGAGAGGTAAGCCGCCCATTTTTCAAGAAATTCGGAGCTGATGCCTTCGATGTTCATGCCCAGAAAGTCGTTTAACTGGGTGGAAAACAGCGTAACGCCGATACCCGTTGTAAAACCGACCGTAATGGGGAAGGGGATGAATTTGATAACGTCGCCCAATCCCAGAAAACCGAATATTATAAGAAAAATACCCGCCATTATTGTCGATATTATCAGCCCGTCAATGCCATACTGTGCTATAATGCCGCAGATAATAACAACAAAAGCCGCTGTGGGGCCGCCTATCTGTACACGGCTTCCGCCTAAAAACGAGATAAAAAAGCCCGCGATTATCGCAGTTATAAGACCTATCTCGGGCGATACTCCCGATGATATGGCAAGCGCTATCGAAAGCGGCAGTGCAACTATCGCCACTATCAGTCCCGCCACAATGTCATTTGCAAGGTTTTTACCCTTGAATTCCTCGGGATGTTCCTTGATGACCGTAAAAAGCTTTGGTTTTGTCAATTGAATACACCTCTTGTTAAAATTTTTAAAAAGCCTTTACAAAACAGAGAATTTCTGCTATAATAATAAAAAGGAAAGGCGCAGCGGTTACTGCACCTCTACGACAACCAACACATGACGTGTTGACCTAAATGTTTACGAAAAAATAACGTCCTCACTTAGGAGTGGTTAAGGGCGTTATTTTTTATGTATTCAAGAAACATCGGTAAAAATGTTCCAAAAGCCGGAATTAAGGAAAAACCTTCAAAAACCGGCATACATATCACTCCCTCTTTGCAGAGGGGGTCAAACACGTCTTGCACTGACCGCCGATATAAATTATAATAAAAATGAAGTTTCTTGTCAATAAAATATCAGTTTTGTAATATTATAGTAATATGAACTCAGTATTCGGTTTCCGTCAGCTCATTCCAACAATACTTTATCTTATCCGAATCAAGCTTTATAAAGCATTTGTCGCTGTGCGGGTGTTTTTTATCCCAAATAACACATTCGATAATTTTAAGACTGTTGTATTTTGTTTCATATATCCACAAGACCTCAAGAGTGCAATTTCCGCTGTTCACTCTTTCAAAAAATTTCTTTTTCTTTGGCTCTGTACATAAGCGTTTTTTGTAGTCGCCCTTTCGGCTTAAAACATAGACCGAAAAATCACACTTATCTTCAAAAACCAAATGAAATTTTACCTTTGCGGCATCTGTTTTTAAGGTCATTCCCGTGTCGTTTTCGGGGTGGTTCGGGTCTACCCAAAATCCGTCGCCAAAATAAAGCGACAGCCACCCGTCTTTGAATTTTATGCGGTCTATCGTGCAGTCGTGCAGGCTTATATATTCTCCTTTCTCGTGATGTTTGTACATTACTTTCCTTTCTTATCGGTCAAAAGCGGTTTTATCGCTTGGTATATCTCGCCCGAACGCTGGTTGTTCTGGCTTGGGAACTGCTTCATAAGGGCGTTGTTTATGCCCTGCTTGGTCTTGTACTGCTTGATTATTTTAACGATAACGGGTATCTCCTCTTTATTGTCCAAAACGGCTTCAAGCTTCATTTCAAGCTCGGGGTCAGTGACCTCTTTATCCTTTGTTTTGACTTTTTTTGCGGGCTTATTTTTCTTTGGCTCATCCACAAGAGTGACCTCGGTTATTTTAACTATCTCTTCTTCGTTTTCAAGAGTGATAGCGGGGGCTTCGTATGCCGTTTTTTCAACGGCGGCGGCAGTTTCTTCAAGAGCAATGTCTGTACTTGGCTGCTCTTCGGCAGGATCTTCTTTCTTAACTGCGGTTTCGGGTATCTCGGGTGCAAGAAAAGCGTTTTCGGTCTTGTCCGCTATTCTTTCTATGACCGAGAAAACAACGCCCTTTCTGCTCCAAAATCTGCTGATAACGGAAAGTGCCGCATCATTTGTTACAAGGTTGTAGGTGGCTTCATATTCGCCTGTTTTGCCGATAAAATAGCCAAGATAGCTTGCAAGCTGAAAATCAAGGGCGTTTTTGTAGCCGATATTCACCTTTTCAAAAATGATGTTTGCCTTTGATGCAAGCAGTTTTTTGTGTGTTTCAAAGGTTATTGTGTTGGCATTCTGGCTGTAGAAAATTATAACTGTGTCATTTTCCGAAAGCCCCTCTATGCCCTCAAGACCAAGGTTTTTCACATTCTCGTAGTCGATAAAATAATAGTCCATTGTATACCTCATTTCTTTTTATGTATATTGCGTATGGTTTTCTTTTTCTTAGGCGGCTTTTCGGGCTGCTTTTTGAAATTCTGCTGTGAATTCCTCCGCGGCCTTATAAGACAGTGCTTGTCAAAGCCTATCAAGTCCGTTCTTCCCGCTTTTTTCAGTGCTTCTTCCACAAGGTCGTAATTCTTTGGGTTGCGGTACTGCATAAGAGCACGCTGCATGGCCTTTTCGTGTGGATTTTTGGGTACATAGACCTTTTCCATGGTGCGCGGGTCAAGCTCCGTATAAAACATACAGGTCGAAAGTGTACCCGGGGTGGGGTAGAAGTCCTGCACCTGCTCGGGCATATAGCCGATGTCACGCAGGTATTCCGCAAGCTCTATGGCGGCTTTAAGGTCGCTGCCCGGATGCGAGCTCATCAGATACGGTACAAGAAATTGGTTTTTGCCGAGTTTTTTGTTTATCTCGTAGTATTTTTTTACAAACCTGTCGTAGACATCACGCCCCGGCTTGCCCATTTTTGCAAGCACACGGGGAGAGATATGTTCGGGGGCAACTTTCAGCTGACCGCTGATGTGATGCTCGCAAAGTTCCCTGAAAAATGTTGTGTCCTCGTCATAAATAAGGTAGTCATAGCGTATGCCCGAACGTACAAAGACCTTTTTGACCTTCGGCAGTTCGCGCAGTTTGCGCAAAAGCTGCAAATAATCGGTATGACTGACCTTTAAATTTTTACATGGTGTCGGGAAAAGACACTGCCTGTCACGGCAGGCGCCCTTTGTAAGCTGTTTGTCGCAGGCGGGCGCTCTGAAATTTGCGGTCGGGCCGCCGACATCGTGTATATAACCCTTAAAATCGGGGTCGTTGATTATCTTTTCCGCTTCTATTATAATTGATTTATGACTTCTTGAAGAAATAACGCGCCCCTGATGAAAGGCCAATGCGCAGAAATTGCAGTTGCCGTAGCAGCCTCTGTTTGAGATTATGCTGAATTTTACCTCTTCGATAGCGGGGATACCGCCTTTGTCCTTGTACATGGGATGATAGTCTCGCATATAAGGCAGACTGTAGGCACGGTCAAATTCCGAACGCTCTATCGGCAGCGACGGCGTATTCTGTACGACATAACAGTCGGGATAAGGCTCTACAAGCATTTTTGCCGTTATAGCATCGCTGTTTTGGTACTGGGTCAAAAATCCCTTTGCATACGCCTTTTTGTCGCTTGAAACCTCTTTATAAGATGGGAGCGTAATATACTCGTCATAAATTTTATCAAGGTCTTTTGTCTTGTAGACCGTACCCTTTATATAGGTTATATCGTGGATATCAAGCCCGCTTGCAAGCGCATCGGCTATTTCGACTATCTGATGTTCGCCCATGCCGTACATCAGAAGGTCGGCCTGCGAGTCAAGCAGGACAGAACGGCGGACTTTGTTGTCCCAGTAGTCATAGTGGGATAAACGTCTTAAACTTGCTTCAAGACCGCCAATCATAATGGGTACGTTTTTAAAAAGCTGTCTTAATTTCTGACAATATACGATAGTTGCGCGGTCGGGGCGCAGACCCATTTCCCCACCGGGGGAATAAAAGTCCTTTGAGCGGCGCTTTTTGGCTACGGAATAATGGTTTACCATAGAGTCTATATTTCCGCCCGTTACCAAAAATGCAAGTTTCGGCGTGCCAAGCTTCATAAAGTCCTTGTCACTTTTCCAGTCGGGCTGCGGTATAATGCCGACTTTGTAGCCGTGGCTCTCAAGCACGCGCGCGATTATTGCACACCCGAAAGAGGGGTGATCCACATACGCATCCCCCGTTATATATATAAAATCAAGCTCGTCCCAGCCGCGCTTTGCCATATCTTCTTTGTTTACGGGCAAAAAGTCCATATTCTCACCTTTTCTTTTTCTTCTTTTTCTTGACCGAGCAGCCGAATTTGCCGAGATACTCCCCAAGACCGTAGTATTCGCCGTGGGAGTAGGTTATAGGCTTTGATGCGGCAAAGTCAAATCTTCCGCTCTCGTCCATGTATTTTGTATCAGCCATACAGCCTGCAACTTCCGCTATAAACATATCGTGGCTGCCAAGCGGTATTATCTGTTTTACTTTACATTCTATGTTTATGGGGCTTTCGGCAATGGCGGGACAGCTTAAATGCGGTGTTTCTTCTTTTGTGAGGTGCATTTCCTTAAATTTGTCAAAATCGCGGCCGCTTTTTACACCGCACCAGTCCGTAGCCTTTACAAGCTCTTTTGTGGTCACGTTTATTACAAATTCGCCCGTCTTTTTTATTATCTCATACGAATAACGCGAGGGGCGCAGGGATATATATGCCATAGCGGGGTTGGTGTTTATAGTGCCCGTCCATGCAACGGTAACTATATTGCTCTTTTCCATATCGCCGCAGCTGACCATTACCGCAGGAACGGGGTAGAGTACGGTGCCGGGCTTCCAGATCTCTTTCATACAAAATGTCTCCTATTATATATTAAGGTTATACCATAGTTATGGCATATCCTCCGCAAAATCTTCGATTTTACGTCGCTGAACAGGGACGAGCCTAAAAAGCAAGCTTTTTATCCTCTTACCTGTTCATATTATATCATATAACCTCCGCAAAATCTTCGATTTTACGTCGCTGAACAGGGGCGAGCCCCTACGCGGGGCAATGACCGAGCCTAAAAAGCAAGCTTTTTATCCTCTTACCTGTTCATATTATATCACATACATTGGCTGTGAGCAAATATTTTTAAGTAAATTCTTAAATGTTTCTAATGAACTTTTAATGTTAGGGGGTTAATATAATACTTGTATTACAAAACATCCTTTTTATTTTGTGATAACCCTATTTTGCGAAAACTCCCCTGTGAAGAAGCAGGGGAGTTTTTGTGTGCGGCCGACAGCAAATTTCATTTTTACAGTAAACGCTTCGATCGGCATTACACGCAAAAAAAACGCACCCGAAGCAATATGGCGGGTGCGTTTTTTGTTTATTAAAAGCCCGTATTGGCTTTTGTCAATTTAGCTGTTTTTTGTACGGTCTCACCGTCGCGAACGATAGTTACTTTGACGGTATCACCGACTTTGCAGGCTTTAATGGTATTTATAAGCTGGTCCGATGTGAAGATAGGGTTATCGTTGAACGCGGTAACTATATCGCCCGATTCAAGACCTGCGGCTTCGGCAGCACTGCCCGAAATGACCTTGCTGATCACTACGCCTGCCTGCGGAAGACCATAGTACTGAGCCTCGCTTTCGCTTATATCAACAACACTTACACCAAGTGCGGGTGTTTCTTCCGTGTTCATAAGCTGTTCTATAAGGGGCTTTGCAATATCGCTTGCAATGGCATAGCCGATACCCTCTATCTGGGTGTTGGCAAGTTTTGCGGTGTTGATACCGATAACCTGACCTTTGTTGTTTATAAGGGCGCCGCCGCTGTTACCGGGGTTGATAGCGGCATCTGTCTGTAAAACCGTGAGTGTTTTGCCGCTGATCGTCGTTTCTTTCTGCTGAGCGCTTATAATGCCCGCTGTGGCTGTATTGCCGCGGCCAAGTGCGTTACCGATAGCTATAACGCTTTCGCCCATCTGCATTGAAGCGGAACTTCCGAATTCGGCTACGGTAACGCCCGTAATGCCGACTTCTCTTAAATCGGTCTTGCTTACGCTTATTACCGCAAGATCGGCGTTTGTGTCCTTGCCGACAAGACTTGCGGAAACAAGGTCGCTTTCCGATATGGAAATAAGTACCTGACTTGCGCCCGAAACAACATGAGCGTTTGTCACGATATAAACATTGCTTTCATCCTCGTGGAAGATAACACCCGAACCTGCGCCCTCGCTTACATAGGTCTGATTGAACCAGTCGCGGCTGGTAGCCTTTGTGGTTATGCAGACAACGGCGGGTTTTACCTTTTTGATAAGCTCAATGCTGTTTTTTGATGCTTCGTCAAGGCTGACAGTGTTTTCAACATTTATTATCTCGCTTGAATTATCGTCTTGGGTCTCCGTTTCATCAGCAACTGCACGGCTTTCCTGAATTTTGGGGATAAGGTAGCCTGTTGTAAAAGGTGCGCCGAAACCGACAACTGCACCGATCACACAGCCAATTACGATATATTTGGAAAGAAATTTAACTGCTTTTTTCATATCATATCACCTCTTAAAACTGTTCGTTGTAATTTTGGAGTGTTGCCTTTATTTCCATAGGCTGTGTGCCGTTTCTTACTATGGAAAGTGTGATAGTGTCACCCGATTTGTGCTTTGCTATCTCTTTTTGAAGTTCTTCAATGGCCTTTACGGGAGTACCGTCAATGGCAGTTATAATATCGGTACGCATAAGACCCGCTTTTTCCGCAGCGCCGCCCTGTTCAATGTTTTGTATAAGCACGCCGTCCGTGTCTATGCTGTACATATATTTAAAATCTTCGTCAATGGTGTAGCCTATTATGCCGAGGTAAGGCTTGTCAACCGTACCTTTTTCAACAAGCTGTGTTATAACGTCTTTTGCGATGTTGATAGGTATTGCAAAGCCCGTACCCTCGACGCTGTAGCTTGAATATTTAGCGGTATTGATGCCTATTACCTGTCCTGCGCTGTTTACAAGTGCGCCGCCGCTGTTGCCGGGGTTGATAGCCGCATCGGTCTGTATCATATTAAGGTTTTTGCCGTCGATATTGATTATCTTGTCCTCTGCACTTATAATGCCGCGGGTAGTGGTCTTGCCCTCGCCGAGCGCATTGCCTATGGCTATAACATATTCGCCTGCCTCAACTGCATCGGAATCACCGAATACAGCGGGTGTTACCTCGTTTATGCCTGCGGCCTTAAGGTCGGATTTAAGTACGGATATAACAGCTATATCGGACGATGGGTCACGGCCTACAAGGCTTGCCTTTACGTTTTCCGTACCCGTTATGGAAATGCTTGCCTCGGTAGCGTCTTCAACAACATGGTTGTTTGTAACAATGTAGACTTTTTCGTCATCCTGTGAATATATGATGCCCGAGCCTGCACCCTCGCTCTGGTATATTTGATTGAAAAATCCTGCCTGCTGTGCCGTTATGGAAATATTTACAACAGAATTTTTTACTTTATTTATGGTATTTATTACCTCGTCATTGGAGGGAGTGATGTTTACTGCTTCTGCGGGAAGAGCATTGCTGTCGTCGCTTGACTCCTGTGCCGAATCAAAATTAAAGGGCTGAGCGGATTTTACAAACAAGCTTCGGCTGCCGTTGTAGGCTACGCCAAGTGATGCACCGAAGGACACACCAAAGAGTATTGCACCCGTAAGTCCTAAAGCTGCGGTTTTTCTGAATGCCGCACGTTTTTGCTTCAGCGCCTTTAATGCCTGCTCGGCTTCGTCATCGGGCTGAGCCTGTTCGGCAATGCTTTGTGTATATAAAGGAGTTTCTTCCGATTTAAATTCTTCGCCTGCTTCTTCTTTTATTTCTTCTGCCGTATCTTCAATGATCTCTGCCGATTCAGATACGGTCTCTTCATTTATTGTCGTTTCCGCCGTGCTCTCTGTTGAGCTGTTGCTTGATGTGGTTTGTGTACTGTCAAATTCGTTTTTAAATTCATCCATGATAATTACCTCCGAAATACGTTTTATTTATTCTTTGTATTTGCAGCTGTTTTATAACAAAGGTTTATTTGCTTTTGCTGTATCGCATTTCTGCTTTACGATTATCATTATAAAACGCAATTATTAAAAAATAATTAAAATTAAGCAATTTTAATGAATAATTAAGGATTTCTTCATAAATCCAATCTTTCTTTAAATTAAAAATCTAAATTTGCGAAAAATGATGACAGAATAAAAATACCCGCAGTTTTGGCTGCGGGCATATAGGACTTATTCAATGATAAGTTCATTCAATTTTTCCTGAAGAGCGATAAACTCGTTGATAAGGCTTTCGCACTTGTCATGGAAATCCTTACCGAGGCCGAATTTTTCAATAGCCTTGTTAAGAATATCTCTCTCGTCATCGTCATAATCAAGGTCTGCCAATGTAAGTCTCATTGCTTCAAAAACGATGATGCGCTTCATTTGTGTGGAGCAAATGCTGTCCATTTCGTCAAGAACCTTGTCAACGGAAAGGTCGATCTTGCTCATATCAAAATCAATGCCCATTTCACGGCAATATGAAGAGATAGTGATCCTTTCCTCGGGGCTGTAGTCTTTGTCAGCGGCCGATAAGTTATATGCAAGACTTAAAAACAGTTCTTTCTCCCTGTCATTCAACGCTTCAAGATACATCCTTTTAACCTCCTTTATCAAAAGTGTAAAAAATTTACAACAAAACATTTATTCAATAGGTCATACGACCTTACTGTTTATATTATAACTCTATTTTAATCAGATTGCAACATTTTTCATAAAATATTATTTATGGAAATTTAAATTTTTTATTAACAGCCTTGTTTCGGCACAATATAAGGACAGAAAAAACGTTTTTTATGTGCTGTTGACAAAAAGGCGGTTTTGTTATATTCTTTTATTATAAGGAAGATGATTTTTATGAAACAATATGATGTTACGGGTATGAGCTGTGCAGCGTGCAGCGCAAGGGTGGAAAAAGCGGTTTCCGCCGTTGAGGGCGTTACAAGCTGTTCGGTCAGCCTTTTGACCAATACAATGGGTGTTGAGGGCACGGCGGACAGTGCCGCAATAGTGGCGGCGGTGCAAAATGCGGGCTACGGAGCAAGCGAAAAAGGCGCTGTCAAGGCAAAATCCGATGAAAATGCTCTTGCCGACAGGGAAACGCCCGTTTTAAAGCAAAGATTGATATATTCCGCAGTATTTCTGATAGTGCTGATGTATTTTTCCATGGGGCATACTATGCTTGGATTGCCGCTTCCAAGGTGGTTTAACGGTAACCATATCGCTGTGGGTCTTGTACAGCTTCTGCTTGCGGGCATAGTCATGGTAATAAACCAAAAATTTTTTATCAGCGGCTTTAAGGCGCTTATCCACCGTGCACCCAATATGGACACCCTTGTTGCGCTCGGCTCTGCGGCAAGCTTTGTATGGAGCGTCTATGTACTGTTTTTGATGTCGGATGCGCAGCTAAAAGGCAACAGTGAGCTTGTCGAGGGCTATATGCACGAATTCTATTTTGAATCCGCAGCAATGATACTGACCCTTATTACGGTCGGCAAAATGCTTGAAGCCCGCTCAAAAGGCAAAACAACGGATGCACTTAAAGGCCTTATGAAGCTTGCGCCGAAAACGGCCGTTATAATAGAAGATAAAAACGAGAAGACCGTGCCGATAGAGCAGGTCAAAAAAGGCGATATATTTGTAGTGCGCCCCGGAGAAAATATTCCCGTGGACGGCGTGATAATAAAGGGAGATACCGCTGTTGACGAGGCCGCGCTGACGGGCGAGAGCATACCCGTTGACAAGACTGTCGGAGACCTTGTGTCTGCGGCAACGATAAATCAAACGGGCAATATCCAATGCGAAGCCACAAGAGTGGGCGAGGACACGACACTTTCGCAGATAATAAAAATGGTAAGTGATGCGGCGGCGACCAAAGCTCCGATAGCGAAGCTTGCGGATAAAGTTTCGGGTGTTTTTGTGCCGACTGTGATTGCGATAGCTGTAATAACAACGCTTGTTTGGCTTGTTTTGGGCAAAGAATTCTCTTTTGCGCTTGCAAGGGGAATTTCGGTTCTTGTTATAAGCTGCCCCTGCGCCCTCGGACTTGCGACACCCGTTGCAATAATGGTCGGCAGCGGTGTGGGCGCTAAAAACGGCATTTTATTCAAGACCGCCGTTTCGCTTGAAAATGCGGGCAAGACAGAGATAGTTGCTCTTGACAAAACTGGTACGATAACCCGCGGAGAACCCGAGGTAACGGACATTATCCCGTCGGACGGCTATGACGAGGACTCGCTGTTGCTGCTTGCGGCATCTTTGGAGAAAAAAAGCGAGCATCCGCTTGCAAGGGCTGTTATAGATACGGCTGTCGGCAGACACATCGTTCCCGATGAAGTGACGGATTTCAGGGCTTTGCCGGGAAACGGGCTGGAGGGTATGCTTGGCGGCAAAAAACTTGTCGGCGGAAGTCTGAAATTTATAGGCGAAAATATAAAAATAAGCGATATAATCAGAAAAGAAGCCGAACGGCTTTCGGATAAAGGCCGCACGCCTTTGCTTTTTGCAAAAGACGGCAGAATAGCAGGAATGATAGCGGTCGCGGACGTAATAAAAAACGACAGTCCGCAGGCAATCGAGGAATTGCGCAATATGGGTATCCGCGTTGTTATGCTGACGGGCGACAACGAAAAAACAGCCAAAGCCATAGGTGCACAAGCCGGTGTTGACGAGGTAATAGCGGGTGTTTTGCCCGACGGCAAGGAAAGTGTCATAAAGCAGCTTAAAAAGCAGGGCAGGGTAGCTATGGCAGGCGACGGCATAAACGATGCTCCCGCACTTACAAGGGCAGATACCGGTATTGCTATAGGTGCAGGCGCCGATATAGCCGTTGATGCGGCGGATATAGTTCTTATGAAAAACAGTCTGCTCGATGTACCGGCGGCAATAAGGCTAAGCAGGGCGGTTTTGGGAAATATAAAACAAAATCTGTTCTGGGCATTTTTCTACAATGTTATAGGCATACCACTTGCGGCGGGCTTGTTTATAGGCATATTCGGTTGGAAACTCAACCCCATGTTCGGGGCGGCGGCTATGAGCCTTTCAAGTTTTTGCGTGGTATCAAATGCGCTGCGGCTCAATCTTTTAAATATCTATGATGCGGGCCGTGACAAAAAAATAATAAAAAAAGAAGATCAAAAAGAAAATCAAAAAGAAGAAACCAAGGAGGAAACAACAATGACAAAGACAATGACTATCGAGGGTATGATGTGCGGACACTGCGAAGCAGCGGTAAAAAAAGCGCTTGAAGCTCTTCCGCAGGTGGATGAGGCTGTTGTGAGCCATACAGAGGGTACAGCTGTTCTGACACTTAACTCTGATATTGATGATGCTGTGCTTACAAAGGCAGTAGAAGATAAGGACTACAAGGTAGTTTCTGTATTATAAAAACCGCGGGGATATTTTATGGCAACGGAAAAAAAGTACGGCAAAAAACAGAAACTTGCTGCGGTCGCTTGCTCGCTGCTTTCGGGTTCTGCTTTTTGCCTTTGCACAGGGATAGGCAGTGCAAATGATATTTCACTGTGGCTGTTTATTCTGCTTGTGCCGATGTATCTTAAAGCTTTTGAGATAAGGGATAAAAAAATAAATGCTGCTGCGGGTGTATGCGGTATGCTTTTGATGCTTGCATATTTGCTTGCCAATATGCCCGTCCTGTTTTCAATGAACATTTTTGATGCGCTTTACAGGGCTTTCTGTATAGTATTGGGGATGTACCTGTTTTTTAAAAGCATGACGGCCGTGCTTATGAATTTTATGAGCGGCTTTAGTGCCGATATTCCGACGGAGAGAACGAAAAAACGGTGTGTAAAGGTGTTTTTTGCAAGTGCGGTGTGTATGGCGGTGTGCAGGATACCATATTTTCTGCTTATGTATCCGGGCGGCTTTAGTGTCGATTCGTGTATGCAGTTTTATCAGATTCTCGGACTGAACCCTTATTCAAACCATCATCCGTTTATACATACGATGTTTGTTAAGCTGACATATAGCTTGGGCATGGGGATTTTTAAAAGCAGAGTGCCCGCTTTTGCATTCAGTAATGTGTGCCAATGTGTGATAATGACGCTGATGTTTGCGTATGTAATAGAAAGCTTGTTTAAATACGGCATAAAAAAGAAAATTGTTCTTCTTGTGCTTGCGTATTTCTGCCTTATGCCTTATCATGGCGCGTATGGCTTTATTATGTGGAAAGACAGCTTGTTTGGTGCGATATCCGCGGTATTTATAGTGACTTTGTGGAGATTTCTGTTTGCACTTAAAAACAGACAAGGGCTTATATATGAAAGTGTTATGCTTTATATTTTCGGTACATTGTTCTGTCTGTTCAGAACAAACGGATATTACGCTTTTCTTGTTTTTATACCGTTTTTTGCGGCAGCTTTCTTCAAAAAGAGCAAGGCGGCTGTCGGGGCTGTTGTCATGGCATTTCTGACGGCGGTTTTTGTAAAGGGACCTGTGTATAATGCAATGGGTGTAGTGCCCGTTGACCTTATAGAGGCTGTGTCGGTGCCGACACAGCAGATAGCGTGCGCACTTAAAGACAATGTGCCGCTAACGATGGAAGAATATGAGCTGCTCAATGAGGCGGTGGATGTGAAAAGTGCGCTGGAATACTACAATCCAAACCTTTCCGATGATATAAAATATCTGGTAAGGCAAAAGAATAATCAGCAGTATATAGCACAGCATAAGGCAGATTATTTAAAGCTTTGGCTGAAACTGGGTCTAAGAGCGCCAAAGTCTTATATAAAGGCCTATAGCTCGCTGACTTGTGGATTTTATTATCCTAATGTTGACTGGGCGGGTTACAGCGTATACGGAGAGCCGTATTACGGCGAAGCGGAAATGATAGATATGCCGAGACATCAGCTTATGCCTGCGCCTTTGGCGGAAATAATGAATAAGATGATGTATTCGTATGAAAAAACGATATTTGTGGGATTGTTTTTCAATGTGGCTGTTTCGGTATGGCTTTGTGTTTTTGCGGCTGCGCTGTGCTTTGTTAAAAAAGAAAAAATCTATTTTATTATTTATATACCCATGCTGGCTTATGCTGCGACACTTTTGGCGACTACGCCCGTATGTGTGTGCTTCAGATATGTTTATTGCATATTTACAACGCTTCCGGTTTTGTGCATACTGCCGTTTACGGGCAAAAATAGTTTGGAATAAAAAACATTTTCTTTACAATTCTGCTTTGATATGGTAAAATTATAAGGTAAGTGTTTTAAAAGTATTTTAAGAGGGAGAAAAAATGAAAAGATTATTAAGTTTAGCAATAACAGCAGCTCTTATGATGAGTTTTGCAGGCTGCGGCGGTTCGGGCGAAACAGCTGCACCTTCGGCTTCGGGCAATGACACACAGACACAGACGGAGCAGGAGGGCGAAAATGCCGAAACAGCAGAGCTTCCCGACCTTTCGGGTCAGAAGTGGGTAATTGGTCTCGATGATGAGTTCCCGCCTATGGGCTTCCGCGACGAGAACAACGAGATCGTGGGCTTTGATATCGACCTGGCTAAGGCAGCAGCCGAAAAGCTTGGCTGTGAGGTAGAATTCCAGCCTATCGACTGGGACACAAAGGAGCTTGAACTTGAAAGCGGCAACATTGATTTTATCTGGAACGGCCTTACAATGACAGACGAGCGTGTTGAGGCTATGGAATTTTCAAAGCCTTACCTTAAAAACAAGCAGATAATCATTGTTAAAAACGATTCCGAGATAAATGCAAAAGAAGACCTTGCCGGCAAGAACATTGGTGTTCAGGCAGGTTCATCCGCACTTGATGCCGTAGAGGGCGACGAGATCAATGCACAGCTTGGCAGCGTAAGCACATATGACACAAATATCCTTGCATTCACAGACCTTGATGTTGCACGCGTTGATGCGGTAGTTGCAGATGAGATAGTTGCAAGATACTACCTTGCAAACAACGAAAACGATTTCCGTGTGGTTGAAAACGGTGATTTTGGTGATGAAGTATACGGCGTAGCCGCTAAGAAAGGCAATACCGAGCTTGTGGAAAATCTTCAGGCAGCACTTGATGCAATGAGCAAAGACGGTACAGCAGCGGATATTTCCATTAAGTGGTTTGGCGAAGATATTTATGAGCACAACTGATTTTTACCGCAGGTAAATAAAATTTATAAGGGGATGCCGTAAGCAGCCCCTTATTTTTTCGGAGGCAGATATGACCCTACAACAATGGATACCGCAGATGGCAGTGGGCTGTCTGCTGACTTTAAAATTGTTTTTTATAACAATAGTTTTTTCGATGCCGCTTGGCCTGGTACTTACGTTTTTGTATACGTCAAAAAACAAGGCCGTCAACTCAATAATTTCATTTTACATACTTATAATGAGAGGTACGCCGTTGCTTTTGCAGATATTCTTTGTATATTTCGGCCTGCCTTATGTGCCGGGTATAGGCAGATATCTTACTATAAACGACCGTTTTACAGCAGGCGCTGTGGCTTTTATACTTAACTATGCGGCATACTTTGCCGAGATATTCCGCGGCGGTCTGCTTTCCGTTGATGTCGGACAGTACGAGGCGGCTAAAGTTCTCGGTCTTACAGATATGCAGACACGCACACATATCGTCCTTCCGCAGATGTTCAGAATATCTCTGCCCGCTATCTCAAACGAGGCTATAATCCTTATCAAAGATACCGCACTTATCACGGCTATCGGTCTGTCAGATCTTTTGAAAGTGACAAAGACCATCGTAAACAAAACGACCAATATTTCGGCTTTTGTTGTGGCGGCGGTTTTTTATCTTATAATGAGCTATATTCTGACGCTTGTATTCAAGCAGCTTGAAAAGAAATTTTCGTTTTAAGGGGGTACAGCGGTATGGAAATGATTAAAGTTGAAAATTTAAAAAAGAGTTTTGGAAATGTCGAAGTATTGAAAGATATAAGCCTTACCGTTGAAAAGGGCGATGTTATCGCCGTACTCGGACCATCGGGCTCGGGCAAAAGCACATTTTTGCGAAGCCTTATAGATCTTGTGGATATCGACGGCGGCAGTATTTACATAGAGGGCAGGGCATTGTGTGAAAATGCGGTATATCCCACGGCAAAGGAAAAAAGAAAGATACTCGCTAAAATGGGCATGGTCTTCCAGCATTTTAACCTGTTTCCGCATAAAAGCGTAAGGGATAACCTTATTCTTGCACCAAAACTTGCAAAACAGGGCAGTCATGAAGAGTTATGTATCATGGCAAAAAAAATGCTTAAAAGAGTGGGGCTTGCCGATAAAATGGGAGAGATGCCCAATAATCTTTCGGGCGGTCAGAAACAGCGTGTGGCTATTGCCCGCGCCCTTATGTGCAAGCCCGATATCCTGCTTTTTGACGAGCCGACTTCTGCCCTCGATCCCGAACTGACGGGCGAGGTGCTGAATGTTATCCGCGATCTGTCAAAGGAAAAAATGACTATGCTTATAGTTACGCATGAGATAGGCTTTGCGCGCGAGGCCGCCAATAAAATTTTGTTTATGGACGGCGGCTATGTTATCGGTTTCGGTTCTCCCGAAGAGATAATCGACAACAGCGACAACGAGAGAATGAAAAACTTTTTTGCAAAAGTATCACATTAAAAAAATGGGTGTCACATTGAATCTGCGACACCCGTTTTTTATTGAATATTTTCATTTAAGGCGGCTATGACTTTTTTTGCATCCGATACACAAGCGCCGCAAAGTACGCCAAGCCGCATACTGCGCTCCATTTTTTCAAAAGTATCGTTTCCGTCAAGTATAGCCTTTTTAATATCTTTTACGCGGATGCCGTAACATTCGCATACCATTCTTTCTTCGTCCATATATCCGCCTTTCAATGATGTGCTATTTTGTTTACATAGCGGTTTTTATACTTGGAATAGATTATTTTTTGTGTGCTGTAAAGGCCGTAGTAACCCGAAAGCATATAGCTAACGGCGATAGCGAGCAGATAGTATTCAATACCCTCCATGCCGAAAAGTTCAAGGCTGATGATAAGCGAAGCAATAGGGCAGTTTGTAACGCCGCAGAATACGCTTACCATGCCGACAGCTGCGCAGAGTGAGGGCGAAATGCCAAGATATCTGCCGATAAAACAGCCAAGGGTAGAGCCGATATAGAACGAGGGCATTATCTCGCCGCCCTTAAAGCCGCAGCCAAGCGTTATAGCCGTAAAAATTATTTTCATCAGAAAAGCCCAGGGTACGACTTCGCCGCGGAAAGCGCGCTCCATAACGGGAATACCGACACCGTTATAGTCTGTGGTTCGCATTAAAAGTGTAAGACCGACGATTATAAGACCGCCGACGAATACTCTTAAATACTGATTTTTGAAAAACTTTTTGAATAAATGCTCGGACTGCTTAAGTGCCATTACAAACAGTATACTGACAAGGCTTGCGGCTATTGCCACCACAAGCGAGCGGACACCCGTGCCGAATTTAAAGTTGGTTATATACAGTACATGGAACTGTTCGCTGCGGCAGTCAAGAGCCTCGGCGACCGTGTTTGCGGTAAGTGAGGCTATGGCGCAGGGCACAAGTGCGGAGTAGTACATGATGCCTACGCTGACAACCTCTATAGCGAAAATAGCAGCTGCGATAGGGGTGCCGAAAACCGCAGAGAATGCGGCGCTTACACAGCACATAGTCAAAACGCGCCTGTCGAATTCGTCAAGCTTTATTACACCGCCAAGGTAATAACCGATGCCGCCGCCTATCTGTACCGCCGCACCCTCACGGCCCGAAGAACCGCCGAAAAGGTTGGTTATAACAGTTGAAATAAAGATAAGCGGGGTTATCTTCAGCGGCACATTCTCGTCCGAATGGATAGAACTTAAAATAAGGTTGGTGTTCAGTCCATCGTCTTTTGCCATGCGGTATAAAAAGACTATAACCAGACCCGAAAGGGGCAGACAGAAAATTATCTGCGGGTGCTCCGTGCGGAATTCGTTTGCAATAGACAGACAATGATAGAATGCCGAGCCGACAAGCCCCAGTATAAGCCCTGCGGCTGTTGATATTACAAGCCATTTAAAAAATGTTGTCCCGTTTGCCGCCATACGGGAAAGATAAGGTTTTATTTTTTCCATGAAATACACTCCTATTCAATACTTGAATTTTACATATTTTTTTGGTAATTGTCAAGGGGGGAATTATTTAAGTGATAAATTATCATTTAGCGGGCTTTTTTGTGGTGGCTACCGCCCCCACGCCCCTGTCTCGCTT
>JAEEGL012613651.1_pt1 | contig 30422 bp, 27 predicted proteins | sample 9134231 | NCBI WGS metagenome assembly JAEEGL01 (sample SAMN16246548, study PRJNA631951) | gut metagenome | biome: gut microbiome; feature: rumen; material: fiber-attached | host: Bos | place: Iran: Karaj | collected 2018-10 | reverse complement strand
GCTTCCGTATAAGCTATTATTATCAGTTGAAATTGATACAACTGCTAAATCGTGTTTTCTTCCTGTTAGGAATGTTCTAGATACTATATCTGATTCTATATATTTATCTTTGTACGCTATTGCTTTAATTACTGTATTCTTGCTGATAGTAATTGGTCCAGTATATAGTTTAGAACTCTTAGAAGGGAATGTTCCATCAGTAGTATAGTAAATCTTGCTTCCTTCATCTCCATTAAGTTCTATCTTAGCTCCTGATTTAACGTATCCTCCATCTTGAGAGAACTTTGGTTCTTTAGCATATCCTAAGAAATATGCTTTACTATTTTCTTTACCGAAAGTAGTAGTTCTAAAGAATACTTTCTCATTTTTATCGTTGTAACCAGTACTTACTCCATTTTTAAGCTTATGTACTTCCATAGCATCAACTACTATATTATCTTTATATAAAGTAATAACTTCATCAAGCATTCCTATAGAAATCTTTAATTTATTTGAGTCAAGCGATAAGTAACTATTAGGTCCTATATTAATATTGCCGAACTTATAAGTCTTACCAGATTTATCACTTATCGAATAATTACTTAAATTAATTGTCTTATCAGTAATATTTTTAATCTCGATTGCTTCAGGTGATATAGCACCTACTTCATTGATAATAACCTCTTTAGTTATCTTTCCATCTATATAATCATTAGAATTTGCTTTTCCAAATGATCCTTTAGTATACATATACCAGTTATTACCATATTTACCATATATAATATTTCTAGATGATTCGATAAGTTTAATCTTATCTATCATCTTTTTATTTTGATTAGATAGTATCAAAGTCTTATCTTTATTTTCCAATTTAATATTTAAATGTATTTCATCATTTATTTTCTTATCAAGTCCAGATGCATATAAAACTAAATAATCATCAGCTTTAATAACTGTATCTTTAAACGTATATTTAGTTAAGTTATTCTCATCATCAGTTAAATAGAACCCATCTAAATTAACATCTTTCTTACCAGCATTATATAATTCGATAATGCTGTAATATTTATTTTCACTATTCTTTACACTACTTACATTATTGATTATATATTCGTTAAATTTAATTTCTACATCACTAGTAGCAGACTTAATTGGTTCTTTTGAATACTTACCAGTATTTTCTTTACCTGGTGTTCCATTATAGTAATAAACGTATTCAGTACCATTGAAACCATACGATATATCACTAGGCATAGGATTAACTGATATCTTGCTAAGTACGTTGTTGTTTGTATCGAATAGTATCAATGTCTCACCTTTAGAACTTATCTTAAAGTTAACATGCATCTCATCAGTATTTTCTACTTTTAATCCACTAGCATATATAATCATATACTCGTGAGCTTTTATAGTCTTATCAGGGAATCTAAACTTCTTAGAATTACTATAGTCATCTGTTAGATAGTATCCTTCTAGATTAACATCGTAATCGTAACCATTATAAAGTTCTATGTAATCGAAATATTTACCACTAGCTGAAGCTACTGTAGTCTTATTAGAAGCCATTACTTCGTTAATATACAAACTTCCATCCATGGTAAAAGAATCCTTGTAAGGCGCAAAGATCATAAGTACAAACAATATAATAAATAAAATTGGTATAAATAATTTCTCTATCTTCATAAGCATCCTATAATAGTATACCATAAAAACACTTTTATTATTAGATAAGTTGCACTTTTTTTTACAAAAAAAAGATAAGCTTTCGCTTATCTACTTCCTCTACCTGTTCCAGGTCCATTTTGAACTGGCCCATTATTCGTATTAGTATTACCAAGTCCTAAAGCATTTAATAGTGCTTCAGTGTCTCCGTCTACTCTTTGTAAAGCATCTAGTGCAACTAATCTTGCTCTTTCTGCTTTTAATTCTGCTATTTTTTTATCTAAGTCACTTACTTGTTGTGCTCTTTGACCTTCTTGGAATCTTTGCCATTTACGTGGTAATTGTTGTGGATTCTGTGGTTGGTTTTGAGGTTGCGGTCTTGGTTGTGGTTGTGGCCTTTGTTGCTGTGGTGTTTGCTGACTTTGTGGTTGTCTTTGTTGACCTGTTTGTCTAGCGCCAGTATTTTGTGCTTGTGGTGCAGCTTGTTGTACAGCTGGTGCGCCAGAGGAAGCATTGGCAGCAAGTCTAGCTTTTACTCTATCACTTACAGCAGGAAGCCCAAACTTCTCTCTTATTCTCCACCAAGTAACAGTTTTTCTAATATCCTTATGTTGTTCTTTTTTCATTTTTATTATAGCTTTTTGTTCTGGTGATAATTCAGTAACAGCTCCAGCATTTTTTAATTGTATAAGTAAATTTGTATCTGATTTCTTGTCAGCTTTAGCTGTAGCTTCTCTTGTTTTCTTTCCACCATGAATAAATCCATACATAACTCCAAGCCAAGATGTTAAGTGAGCTAAAGGAAATGCTCTATCTCCAACTACTTGTTTATATGTACATATATTTTCTTTTTTAATTGTATATCCTTGTTCAGCTAACTTTTTAAATACTGTACTATTGTATCTAGTATTTAATAAAGCACTAGCAATTACTCCTGCAAGATAAAATTCCATAAATTATTCACTCCTTATTTATGATTATCACTCAAGATGTCCATATATTATAGCACAAATGTTCTATAAAATCAAGATTTGTTTCTAAATCTAAACTTTAAGATCTTGTTCTTAGAAGCAGTAACAGTATACTCTCCTTCAACTTTTTCATCAAAAAGTTTATCCCAGTCTCTAAACATTATTAAGTTACTTTTGAGTTCTTCTAACTCATCTTTATCGAGAGTTTCAATAACTTCATCTATTGTTACTTTTCTATTCCAACTCTTATTTTTATCTATCATAATTATATCATGTTCGTCTAACTCTTCATTCAAATTAAGCAAATCTTCTTGTAAGTTGTCATGTGTATTTACATAAGTTGGTATAACAACTTTAATACTGTTATCTACTTCTTGTTTTTCACTTTGTGAAGCGATATTTAAAGCTCTCATAAAGTTAGGGTTTTCTTTATAATATTTTTCTTCTTCTTTAGTCATCCTATCGAAAGCACCATATACTCTCATAGTTTCAAATTCTTCTGTTCTATTAAATAAATAATTTAAAGTCTTGCTTAACGATCTTACTATGTTAATAAAGGGAATATATTTAACTAATTTGTTTGTTTTACTCTCCTCTTCCCCATTTCTTCTAAAATAATCTAGATTTACTTTGTATCCTTCTTTAGCCGCATCTTGAACTATATCTCTAACGTGTTTTAACTCTATTAATAAAGATGCTGGATATGTAAGGATTACCGCTATTAAAAAACTCATATCTTTCTCCTTATAAATAAGACAATATTACAATATAATTATACAACAAAAAAAGAGTTATAAAAACTCTTTTATTGATTGTTATTATTATTATTTCCATTAGGATTGATGTTGTTGTTAATCATTCCTGCCATTGTATTACCAAGGTTCATTCCCATGATAGTTGCTCCACCATTATTTCCAGGATTGTTAGCCATATCTTTAATAGCTTCAGCAGTATTAAGCTTAGCATAAACATCAGCTTGATCAGCATCAACACTTGTAGCTTTCATCTTGATTCCTGTTCTTTCATGCATTGCTTTCTTGATTTCTTCTGGAACATCAACTTGTCCAATAACTACACGAGTTACTGATAATCCTAAAGAATCAGTATCTTTATTGATATCTTCAAGCATCTTAGTAGTTGCTTCATCCATCTTACCTGGAATAGAATCAAATGATACATTGAATGAATTCATTTCATCCATTAACTCTTTACTGATATATTCATCTATTTGAGCTTTTAAATCTTCAAAATAGAATTGATCAGCATTACTGTTAACATTAGTTAATAAGTTAACTGGGTTAGTAACTTTAATTCCATAACTACCTGCTAGTTTAATATCCATAGGTCCCCATTCAGGATCCTTATAAAGAATATTTGTTTTAGTTCTATAGTCTAAGTTAGTTAACTCTGCAATAGATATAAAGTAAACTGCTTGAGTAGTAATTGTTTGACCACCATATGCAATTCTCTTTAATCCTTCTACTATATTTCCTCCAAGTCCTTCAAATATATTAACTTGCCATAAGTTTGGAGCACTTGTATCCATAAAATACATTCCTGGTTCAGAAATAATATCTTTAATTGCACCATTATCTGTATAAATAGCACATTGTCCTGGTTCTAGAAATAATCTAGACTCATCAGTAATTACACCTGTAGGTGTAGTAACTCTTTTGATAAGTAAATTCTTATCCTTGTTTTGAAATCTGATGACCTCTTTATAAAGATCACCTATTTGTCCATTTGCCGCACTTTCGATTGCTTTAATAAATCCCATATTAATTAAACTCCTTTTTCTAAATATTCTACCATTCTGTTATATGTTTCCATCTTAAGACTTCTTGCACCAGATGGTAAATCTCTTGGTATTCCTGTTACCCCTAATTCTTTAATTTTATCGATATTAACACCAGATGCTATACCTACTCTAAATCCATATCTAGCCCATGCTATATCTTTGATGTCCTTGTCTTCAAAAGCATCTAAGAAAGCATTTCCATTATCATTAAATGTAGCTATACAATGTGAATTAGTAATAGTTGGATCAGAATATATAATTCTTAATCTATCTTTTACTTGTTCATAATTGTTAGTACCGAATTTCTTATCTTTATTGATAAATTCCATAATACTCTTTTCATAATCTACGATTATTGGATAAGAGTTAACTCCTAATTTCATAAATCCATCAAATAAGTCTGCTGGAGATACTACTGAATATCCATTATTATCATATATCTTCTTAAGTGTAGGAAGCGCTCTTTCTACCTTAGCATGATCTTCTGGTTCTTGATCAGTAAGTATATTTAATAATAATCCATAATATGTAGCACCAGGACTACTAAGTGTAGGATCAACTGATAATATTGTAATATTACCACTGAAGTTTAATCCTATATCTTTCCATTTCTTTCCTTGAAGCATATAGTCAAGCATCTTCTTTGGATTAGTCATATAATATACGCCATCTCTTTCCTCAACTATTCCTTCTTTTATAAGAGCATTAGTAACTACATCCCAGCTATAGAATACGATTGGAGTATTTAAAGTAAGTGATCCTTTAAGTACTCTATTTCTTTCTGCTTCTTCTCCTACAGGTTCAGTACGATAATAAGTTAAATATCTCTCATCACTAGTAAATAATAAGTCATACTGTGAACATTGCTTATTATTAACACTTAACTGTGATGTAGGTATATTAGTATTACCTAAGTGAACTGATTCTCTTACTAGAGGTAATTTAATAGTACTTCCGTTTCCCCAGCTATCACCGACAAATTTAATCTTATATTTATCTTTTAATATCTTATTAAAGTCAGGATCTGCTAAGAAATCTTCTTTACCACCACCGACAGCACCATATATAACATTTAAGTTCTTATCAGATTTACTATCTAGATAAAGTTTAAATCCAATGGCACCTACTATTACTACTAGGAGGATTACTAATCCAATAATTTTTTCTTTCTTTCCTTCTTTTAGCATTATTTATCTTCCTTTCTATCTATTTTTTCTTCTAGCTTATCTGCCTGTTTTCTAAACATTTCGATACTAGAATTGATATCAAGCATTTTAGTATAATTCATGTTTTCAAGAAGTTTATCAACTTCAGTTTCAATATAATCAAGTGTCTTATTGATTTCGTTCATGAATTTCTTTTCTTCATCTTTTTTATTCTCTTCGTTATCTAATCTTACATACTGATCAAGTATCTTGATGGTAAATGGTAAATAATAATCGAAACTGTCATATATCTGCGTAACCTTATCAGGTTTCTGCTCTAACATAACTACTATCTTTTCAGTTTTCTTAGTTATATCTTCGATATTATTATCTACTTTTTCATCATCTATAAGTCTTTTATAATTATCTATTTTACTAATTAAATAACAATAATGCATTATTATATTTGGATCGTATTTTCTAACATCTTTTTCTTTAAAGAAGAAGATACCTCCAACATAAGTTGCAATTGCTAGAATAATACAGAACCATATTGGAAAATCTAGTGCGAATAATAAGATTAAGAATAGTACTGCACTAAGTATTGCAGCATATAAATATCTTACTTTCACTAGAAGTACCCCCTAACCTCTTTAAAGGCTGCTAGAAGGTCTCTCTTTCCATCGAATACCTTAGCATTTGATAATTTTGCTATGCGTGAAAGCTCATATTCACTAGCATCACCAAATGTAATACTGTATATTGGAATTTCACCTCTAATATAATTATATTGTTGTCTTAAGTCTTCATAACTTCCACGGTTATTTTCTCCGTCAGTCATAAGTATGATTGTCTTTAAATAATCATCTGATTCTTTAGAAAGAATTTTAAGTCCTTCTATTGAACATCCATATATAGCAGTTCCTCCTCCTGGAGATAAACTGTTAATATTATTAATTAATTGCCTTGTTTCTTTACCATTATTAGTTTGCCATTTATTAATGTTTTTATCACTGAATGGTATTACTGTTATTTTATCTTTTTTAGAGAACTGTAATTGATCTACACTAGCTTTATCGTAATCTAGTATATAGTTCATAGCATTAGTTAAATCGTTATATCCAGATCCATACATACTTCCTGAATAGTCTAAACAGAATACTGTATGCGCAGGTTTTCTTAACTCTTCGATATAAACGTTAAGTGCAAATGTAATCATATCTCTTGATGGGAATTTAGTACTTGTTAAATATTCACTTGTATCAATTCCCCAATCTTTATTAAAGATACTGTTATCTGCTTTTTCTTTAACTCCACCGTACCATGTTCTTCTTCCAAGTTTTTCTAATTCTTTTTGACCATCAGCACTTCTTAAATATTGTTGAAGTAATAAATAATTATTCTTCTTAGCATCATTATCGTAATGATTTATAAATGCTAGTGCTGAGTCATTAATTGGAACCCCATCAGTTGGATATATCAAATATAATAAATCGTGTTCACCATTTGCTTCCATCTTTTTATTAAGTCCAATTAAGAATGATTCACTACCTATTATTGCATCGTATTTAACATTACCTGTTAGGAATAATTCTGATAGGTATTCATCACTACCTGAAGATCTTTGAACTCCTTTAAATAGTGCTTTCAAATTCTCTATAGTAGTTGGATTAGTTACCATCTCTTTGGTAAGTACTTGTGGGTTACCTGCAAGTGCATTTAAAAATCCAAAATATGAACTTGCTCCATCATTAGTTCTAGTAACTGTTCCCATTACATATGAAATCTTTTCTGATTTTATAAGATTTACTATATCCATATTAGTAACATCTTTATCTACAAGACCTAAATCATATGCTTTAGATTTTCTAATTCCCATTACTACCGGACTTACGCTTATACCTTTAGATTCACTTATTAATTTAGAATCTTTTAATGTGTATAGCCATAATGAATTAGATATCCATACAGCATCATAATCGTCAGGATTATTATTTAACTCCTGTGTTATTTCCAAATCCCCCATGTAAGTAAAGTCAACTCTAAATCCGTTCTTTCTAGCAAAATCATTTATCTTGTCTTCTAAATCTTTATTATCAGGAGTTGATAATAATCTTAGATTACCACTTCCAAAAAGATTAAAACTAGAAACAATGGATGTAGAGGTAGCTATGAATAATGGAATACCTACAAATATTATTAGTACTGCAATTATTCCTATTACTGTGTTTCTACTTTTCATACATTCCTCCGCTATTATTAATTTTATCATATTGAGATTATGTTTTCAATAAATCAGCGTCTTTTGACACAAGTTTATCGTCCAATTTTTTCTTTTTTCTAAGTCTTCGTTTTCTTTTTAATTCAGGTATAAAATTTTTAATAAATGCTTTATCATCACGATTGTATACATAGAAGAATCCAAAGACACTAAAAGCAAATGCTCCAACGAAATTTACGAATAAATCTTCAATAGTATCGTTTAGTCCTATATCTAGGTATCCATTAATAGTTACCACATCTCCATTTTCTTTTATAATATTAGTTTCTATAATGTCGTTTACTTTAACTGGTTTATTAGTTTTATTCTCATCTAGAGATACGCTACTAATGTTGTATACTATTTCATCTTTTTGCATATCTAGTTTAAATACTCTATCTACGCTGTATTCAAAAAACTCCCACATGACACCGATAGTCATAGAAAAACAGAATGCTGCGATTGCCAGGTATAATGGCGATAATGAGAACTTCTTACTTCTTTTATTTAATACGTCGATCATCGAAAAGCCAAGTCCAGCACACAAGAATCCATTCATCGTATGAAGTATCGTATCGAAGTAAGGGAATATCTCATAGAAGTTATTGATCTCCCCAAGTATTTCTGCACAGAATATAAACATGTATATTAGTGATTCCATAAGTGATGGAAATTCTATTTTTAAAGTGTCCTCTATTATAGATGGGAAAGTAAATAGCACTAAAGATAACATACAAAGAGCAGTATTAGTAAAATTACCCATATATGCTTCTCTTATAGCAGAGATGATAACAAGTATTCTAAGTATCATATATATATAGAATGACTTTTTCTCTCTTTTAGTCTTATAAAAACTATCCATTATTTTTATTCCATTATTATTCTTTTTCTTTCTCATTATCATCATTCCTTACTCTAAGAATAATTATAACATAATAAAAAAGAAAAGGACTATTAATCTAGTCCCAATCTACACTCATAGCTCTTATTAAATCTTCTCTTCCATTCTTCCTATGAATCTCTATTAATTTCTTATCCATTTCTATTTTCTTCTTCATCTCTTTAGTTATCTTTTCTTTAACATCTTCTTCTTTAATATCTCCTCTTGCTATTCTTAAACATATATTTCTTTTATGATGATCTAACATAATTATTCCTCCATTAGATAAAGAACTAGTTTTCTAGTTCTTCATTCCAGTTATCTGCTAACTCTTCGCCATTAGCAATACTTCCAACAGCGCACTCTAGAGTAGCAAACATCTTTCTAGTTCCTTTAGCACTAGCACTATAGTTAGATACTCTTTCTTTTCTAATACCTATACTATCTGCTTCTCCATAAGAGTCTATATTAGCTCCAAGATATAAGAATTCCCAATCTTTTCTCTTCTCTATCATTTTCTTAATCTTAGCTTTAGTATACTCTTTTGAAGCATTCTCTAGTCCATCAGTAGTTATAACAAATATTACTTTTTTATCTTTTGCTACTGGAGTAATCTTATTGATAGTAAATCCAATAGCATCCATTAAAGCAGTACATCCTCTAACATAATAATCTTTACTTGTTAACTTACTTACTTTCTTGATATCTACTCTATCGTGTAATACTTCTATTTGATTATCAAATAATACTGTAGTTAGTTTAGCATTAAGATCTTTCTTACTTTTAATAAAGCTATTGTATCCTCCTATTGTATCGTTTTCTAGTCCTCCCATAGAACCACTTCTGTCTAGTATAAATACTATCTCCACTTCTTGATTTTTCTTTTCTTTTACAACTTTCATTTTTTTCACCTATTTCCTTTCTTTACGATTTAATGATATTATAAATATGTAATTAATTGGTCACTTGTAAGGAGACATTTTATGGATATTAAAAATAAATTAAAATTGTATTTAGAAGAAAATCTTCAACATGAGAAAAAATCATTCTTCAAATTAAGAGCAAGTAAAAAAAATACTATATATTATGAAGGAGAATGCTGTGAAGCTATGCCTCCTCTTAAAGAAGAAAGAGATTACTCATACGATGGATTTGGTGCAGCTTCTAGTGTTAATAGTTTCATTGAAAAAGAATTAGATGAAAACAAATTTCAAAAGTTATTATTTAAACATATAGATGATAAAGGTTTAAAAGATAGTGACGTATATAATAAAGCTTTAATAGATAGAAGATTATTTTCTAAAATAAGAAGTGACGAAAATTATCATCCTAGTAAAGAGACAGTAATAGCACTTGCAAGTAGTCTAGAGTTATCAGTTAAAGAACTAGAAGAACTTCTTAAAAGTGCATCTTATTCTTTACCTAAAAATAATAAATTTGATTTAATTATTAGATTTTGTTTTATAGAAAAGATATACGATATTATGGAAATAAATAATTTATTAGATGAATATCACTGTTCATTACTATAAAAATAAAAAGATGCATAAGCATCTTTTTTTATTCATTAAATTCTTCCATTCTAACACCATTTACTAAAGGAAGTATATTTCTTCTTTTAATATATGGTAAATCCAACTCTTCTACTTCTTCTAATTTAATATTTTCAAATTTATTTATCTTACTTTTTAAAGAACTATTAGCGTTTAATTTAATAATATCGAATAGTTCTTTTTCTTTCATAGTATATAGATCTTCATATTTAATAATATCTAAATCTATAGCCTCTTTAGTTATATTAGCTAGAAGTTCCATCATGTAGTTATCTTCTTTAGAATGGCATATTAAATCTATATTTTCATTAATAATCATTACTTTATCTGCTATCTCTTTATTATTAAATCCAATTTCATCCACATAATCTTCGTTTTCATATATTTCTATACTATCAAGTATCTCTTTAATAGTTTCTTTATCTAAATCTTTAGTCCATAAAGAAGCAGTAAGTATTATCCCGTCTAATCTATCTGCACATAATCTAGGTCTTTTATTATCGACTAGTGGATATTTTTTAAAATCAATTATATCTTCAATCCCAATATTATTCTTTTTTAATAATCGTAGTAGTTTTTTATCTTTCTTTATAATATTTTCTGTATATTCTTCAGTTGATTCTTGGGTCGAGTAATCTTTATTCATATAATCTATAACATGAGAGAAACAAGGAGATGCAATATCGTGAAATAAAGCAGCTAATGTTGCTTTCTCATCTTTAGATAGTTTATATGTTAAGAGTGCTACTGTAAGTGAGTGATCAAATCTAGTTATATATTCACCAAAATCATATATTTCTTTTGATGCATAATCCATTCCACAGAAATAGCTTACTCCTTTAATTCTATTAAGAGATGGTACGTTTAAATACTCTTTTAAAAACTTTGGTATATTATCATATCCTAATAGACTTTTATAATATTCAATTATTGTCATTACTTATGTTCTCTTATTTCTACTATATGACCCATTGCAAATATATCTTCTATCGTATCCTCTACTACTATGTTATCTCCAAAAATCATTTCGAAGTCGTATACTTTTCCAACTACTAGTTCATAATAATCAGCTATATATACTTCTTGCATTTCATTATCTCTTGTTAGTGTTGCATTATTACCATTTCTAGATACAACCTTAAATGTCTTTACTTCAGTCTTATTGTTAGGCTTACAGAAATTACTCTTATAAGTCATATTAATATCACCAATATAAATATCTTTATTAGTAGAACCAAAATCTATTAGCGCATTACATCTAATTATTTTCATATCTTTACCAGTATATAGTTTAGTTCCACCATCTCTATATGTTATATAATCATTTATTTTTTCAAGTTCTTTAATAAATTCATCTACATCATACTTTTCAAGTAATTTATTATTGAAAGTAACATTTCTTACATTGTAAGAATATACTTTATAATCATCTGTTTCAAATATCATTATAGGTACATAATTAGGTTCTATCTTATAAGAATAAATCTTATCATTAAATATTAATTTCTCCTCAACAGCAGTATTATTATCACCTGTATTATCGTCTACTTCTATACTATTATTTGAATTTATACTTATCTTACACCCAGTTAAAAATAGTAATACTGATACTAATACCAATCCTTTTATATGTTTCATAATACTTCTCCTTTATCTATATTTTCACATATTAGTCCATCACATCTATTTACATATTTATTATACTTATCTTTATCTTTAATAGTCCAAGCATATACTTTAATTTTTTCTTTTAAATTATTAATATATTTCTTATCTAATAATTTATAATTGACAGATAAATAATCAGGATCTACTCTTTTAATATTATATCTAAGCAGTAATCTTTGTAATAACTTATTATATTTATTACTTATTAGAAGCCCTCTAGTATAATTCTTTCTATGATTTTTAAACCATATCATAGATTTAACATTAAAACTCTTAATACTAAATCTACCTTTATAATTATCTAATATCTTTACTAGTTCTTTTTCTAATCTATAATCATCATAATCTACTTTAAGTTCTATTATTAAAGGTACTTTATCTTCTACTAAATCTAATACTTCTTTAAGAGTTATTATTTCATTATTAGAATCTTTTAATAATTCATCATAATTATATTCATATATCTTTTTATCTATATCATATATTCTTTTTAAATTATCATCGTGAAAGACTACTATAGTGTTATCTTTAATAATATGAATATCTAGCTCTATAGGAAGGTTCTCTTCTATAGCATTTATAAATGCTTCTTTAGTATTCTCTTTAATACTATTGTTATGTAATCCTCTATGAGCAATTATTAATGTACCTTTTTTAGTCATATTGATCCCTCTAAACTATTATACAAAAAAAAGATGGATTATTCCATCTTTAAGCATTCAAATATGTATCTAAGTTTAATGGTTTAATAGTACTTATAGTAAGTAAGTTATTAGATAAATTTCTATTAGTTATCTTTTCTATTACCCAGAATACTTTTTTATAATCGATATTAACTATTCCATTAGAATTGTTCATACTTCCTCTTCTTAGTACTCCAAAGTTTTGAAGAAGTATGAATAAATCGTAATATTTTTGAGCATTACCTTCTTTGTACTGAGCAATTATTGCTTCAGTTAGTGATGCTTCAAAAGCAAGCTTAGTCATATTCATAAGTGTTAATAAATCACTCTTATTTGATATACCTGCTAGAGTCTTACCAAACTCTATTACTTGTTTTTGATATAGACATCTATCATCTAAGTTAGATGCTACCGGATAGTTATTTTCAAATACTACTCTAAATTTAGGTCTATCTTTTTCAGCTAATTTATAAGTTAACTCTTCTGCATAGTTTTGAGCTAATAAATCTTCTATCATTTCAAAACCATCTACGATTAATGATTTATCAAGATCCACTCTAACGTTCTTATTCTTTTCTTCTATTACTCTTTCTACAGTCATATTATATAGATCTATTAACTTAGTATCTTTAACATTTAAAGCTTGTTTAGTAAGTTCTCTAAATACGTATATCTTTCTTACTTGTGCTGGAGAAAGTGTAGTTTCTTTTTCACTTCTTAGATATGTTCTTAAATCTTTATTTATTAATAATGATTTCTTAGAATATTCACTCTTAGATGAATCATTTATTGTATATCCAATAGTCTTAATATTATCTCTTATTCTAGTATATACAGTAGATATATTAGATTTAGTGAAATATCTATTATTAACTGATGTTGAGAAGAAATCTTCTACATCGTGTATTAACTGTGGTAAGTCATTTCTTATTTCTTCGCATTCGATAAAAGAATTAATAAATAATCTTTTTAGATAATCTCTTATTAATTCATTATTATCCCAATTATATTTAAAGTTAAAATGGTTGTAATAGTTCTTAATCATATAATTAAAGTTCTTAGAAACTATTTCTTCATTACTTGACCAAACTATATTTTCCATAAACCCCACTCCCTTTTTTAATGTTGCATATTATAACATATGTTTGATATATAGTCAAACTTTTACTTACGTAACACTAGACTACCTAGAGTCTTTTCTTTTTCAAGTTCAGTAATCTTATCATCTAGTGTTTTATTAGGATCAAAGAATATTCTTTTGCAATTTTCTCTGATAGTATTTTCATCTTCAGCAGATAATCCTAAAGTTCTTGCTGCTCTAATAGGTGTTGCAGCTTCAAGTGTTCTAATAGTTAAACCATTTTCTTTTTCAACTTGTTCATGATTATCACTTTTTAGATAACTATCTGCATCAAATACTGTGAAACCATCAGGACCAACAATAATATTAGATCCTAAGTCTTCAGAAATAATAATATTATGTCTTGTTAAGACAAAACCTATATTTTCAAGTTTAACAAGATTATTTATTGCTGTACCTGTAGGCATATCTAGTATTCTTTGAGCAAGTTCTTTATCCATTTTATTTAGAACTAAACCTTTATGTTTACTCATTAGATATCCTTTGAATTCTAAATCTCCATATAAGAATTCATATATTTTATACATTCCATCAATATTTAAATTTCTTATATCTCTTAAAACTCTCTTAGTTTCTTTCTTAGCTTTAACTGGAAATTGTACATAGTAGATCTTAGCACATTTATCTGGACTAACTCCATATACTTCTCCATATCCACCACGATTAATGAAATTTGCTTTATCAATGGTTATTCTTCTTATACCATTATGGAAACTTAAATAAGTATCACTCATTTCTAATCCCCCTCAATCAGTGCCATATTATAGCACAAAATAAAAAAATAGTAAAGTTTTACCCTTTACTACCTCTTTAAAATCGATTTAATATTTTCTATATAAGAGATACTATTTGGAACAGAATCTTTCTCAGTTACACTGTAATTTGGATCATCCTTAACTGAATTATATTTATCCGTTACTTTTTCAAAATACTTCAAAGCATTTTTATAATCTTTATCTTGATATAGATAATATCCAATCCAAGTATAAGCACAGTTAAGTTCATCATAATATCTCTCTTTAGATTCTTTACTGTACTTCTCTCCAAACTCAATAGCTTTATTAAAATACTTTTTAGCATTTTCTATATCTTTATATGAATCACACTCTAAAGCAGTTAACATATAATAATCTATAATTAATTTATAATATGGATTATTATTTTTCTTTACTTTCTTTAATAAAGTATCTGTTACTATATCTGTTATTTCCATAGATAGTGGTAAATCTCTAAGTGTAGATTTGAAATCTAAAATAATTTTATAAAAGTAATTTACTTTTTCTACATCGTCATCATTAAATCTAGATAATATTTCTTGTATTCTATCTTTAGTTATTCCTTCCATATATCTCCTTTGAAAAAAGAAGTATTAAACTTCTTTTTTACTTTTACTACTTATTTTATTTATTTCATTAATTTCATTTTCAAAAGACCATTCTTCTATCTCAGGTAAGTCTTTACCATATTCTCTTATATATTTAGAATGTTCTTCTAATTTCATATTACAGTAATTTAATAATTCATCTTTACCTTTAATATTTAAATATCTAAGTGCATCTATTACGATATGGAATCTATCTATATGATTTTGCACTCTCATATCGAATGCTGTCGTAATAGTACCTTCTTCGATATATCCATGTACATGGAAATCATCATCTTGTTTTCTCTTGTATACAAGTTGGTGAATTAAACTTGGATATCCATGGAATGTAAATATTACTGGTACTCCTGGAGTGAATATTTCATCGAACTCTTTATCAGTTAATCCGTGAGGATGATGAGTACTAGATTGAAGTTTCATTAGGTCTACTATGTTAACTACTCTAATCTTAAGTTTAGGGAAGTTCTTTCTTAGTATAGTAGTTGCTGCGATACTCTCTAGTGTTGGTACATCTCCACAAGATGCCATTATGATATCAGGTTTCTTATCATCGTTAGATGCCCATTTAAATACGCTTATTCCTCTAGCACAATGCTCTTTAGCTTCATCCATATTAAGCCACTGTCTAGATGGATGTTTACTTGCTATAACTACATTTATATAATTCTTAGTTCTAAGGCAGTGATCCATACAAGAAAGTAAGCAGTTAGCATCAGGTGGTAAATACATTCTTACTGTATCTGCCTTCTTAGTAACTAAGTGGTTTAAGAATCCTGGGTCTTGGTGAGTAAATCCATTGTGGTCTTGTTGCCAAACGTGACTAGTAAGTAAATAGTTCAAGCTTGGAATATCTTTTCTCCACTCTAACTGATTACATATCTTAATCCATTTAGCATGTTGAGATACCATTGAATCTACTATTCTTATAAATGCTTCATAAGAATTCATAAATCCGTGTCTACCAGTTAATATATATCCTTCTAAAGCACCTTCATCGAAGTGTTCAGATAGAAGTGAATCTATTACTCTTCCCTCTCTATTTAAGAATTCATCAGAATCTATTATTTCATCTTCCCACTGTCTATTAGTTACATCGAATACGTATGATAATCTATTAGACAATGCTTCATCAGGTCCAAAGATTCTAAAGTTGTCTGGATTAAGTTGTACTACATCTTTAATAAATTTAGATAACTCTCTTGTATCTTCTTTAAATACACTTCCAGGGAATGGTACATCTATCTTATATGTAGTAAAGTCAGGGAGTCTTAACTCTTTCATAACTAGTCCAGCATTAGTAACTGGATTAGATCCCATTCTTCTATTACCTGTAGGTATTACTTTCTTTATTTCTTCTTTTAAAGTCCCATCATTATTAAATAATTCTTCTGGATGATAACTCTTTAACCAATCTTCTAGTTTTCTTAAGTTTTCTTCGTGAGCTTTATCTACTTGCATTGGTATTTGATGAGCTCTAAATGTTCCCTCTATTGGTTTACCATCTACTTCTTTAGGACCAGTCCATCCTTTAGGAGTTCTAAGAATAATCATTGGCCACTGTGGGATTCCTTCGTTATCTTTAACTGCTCTAGACTTAATCTTATCGATTTCATCAAGTGCTCTTTCTAAAGCTTCAGCCATACTGTAATGGTATTTATTTATTGATGATTCTTCAACAATTATTGGATTCCATCCAAATCCTTTAAATAGAAGTACTAATTCTCTATTAGACATTCTTCCATATACTGTTGGATTAGCTATCTTATATCCATTAACATGGAATATTGGTAATACTACTCCATCTTTTCTAGGATTTAAGAATTTATTTAAATGCCAACTTGTAGCAAGTGGTCCTGTTTCTGCTTCTCCATCACCTACTACACAAGCTGCTATTAAATCTTTGTTATCTAGTACTGCACCAAAAGCATGAGATAAAGAGTAACCAAGCTCTCCACCTTCATGAATAGATCCTGGTGTCTCAGGAGCATCGTGAGATGGTACTCCTCCTGGGAATGAGAACTGTTTAAATAATTTCTTTAATCCAGGCTTATCCATAGTTATATTTGGGTATACTTCAGTATAGCTTCCTTCTAGATAAGTATTTGCTATTTGACTGTTTCCTCCATGACCTGGACCAGATAGATAGATCATATCTAAATCGTATTTAACTATCATTCTGTTCAAATGAGCCCAAATAAAGTTTTGTCCTGGTACTGTTCCCCAGTGACCTACTAATTTGTGTTTAATATCATGTAATTCAAGAGGTCTTTCAAGAAGTGGATTATCAAGTAAATATAGCTGTGCTACTGATAGATAATTAGCAGCATTGAAATACTTATTTACTAATTCTAATTCCTCTTTTGTAATAATCTTTTTCATAACAATTCTCCTTTTATTCTTTAACTGGTTCTATACTATACCAGTAAAAATTACCTGTTTTATCTTTTTTATAAGTATTCTTATACATTCTAGCTTTATCTGCATATTTATCGAAAATAATTTCACTACTAAATGTATATGTACTTCCTAATTCTTTATCACCTTTAGATTTATATACTTTAACAATTATATTACCTGATGGATCGTCACCAGCAAGTTCTGCATATAAATAATCTACATAAATATATATTTCATTAGATTTAGCTTCATATTTATTAAATTTAATAATACTTTCGTTATATCCATCCTTCATAGTAAATCTATTTGTTGAACAGAAGTATCTATCATCAATTAAATCACATGAATCTTTATCTTTATCTTTTACATTATCAGGAAGTTCACTAGTTTTATGACTACCATAATATTTTACAAATCTATTAGATAACACATCCTTATCGAAGAAATAATGTGAAGATTTATATAGATCGTAGACATAACAACTGTTATTTATATATATTCCACCTTCTTGACTGCAATTATCTTTTGTTATTTCGTAGATTACGCTACCTCTCATGTCACTTTCTTCCATATTACTATAAATCTTATTGTATAGAAGTTGGTTGTTAACATCGTTAACAGTAACTTTTTTATTTTGAAAGATATTATATAATTCGTTATCTATCGAAGGTATATAACTATATAATTCATCTACCTGTTCCTCTGATAATGTTATCTTCTCTTCTTTACTATCATTAAATAACTTAGGAAGGCCTATCATTATTAGAGGTAAAGATACCAATATAAGAACAATTGCAATTATTTTTCTTAACCCTATTCTCATTCTAATGCTCCTATTATATTTATAATTTTAACACATTTTTAGGTTTATTACTACAAGTATAACTTTTTTTATTGTTACTTAACATATAAAAAAGATTGGCCAAAAAATACCAATCTTTTTATATTTTATTAACAATTTTTACTTGAAGAGCAGCATCCAGAACTATTAACTCCATAGCTGAATGATTTTTCTCCTGTTGCTCCGTTTGCGTATTTAACAGTTACTTTACCAGAAATACCACTAGTACCATTTTCATTTCTAAATCTTAGTATGACTGTATTTCCAGAAGTAAAGAAGTTGTCTTTTGTTCCTACTCCTACCTCTCCATATTTATTATTTTTATCACCATCAGTAGAAAAGTAAGTATATTTATAGAAAGTCGCCGTTCCATCACTTGTAGTCCATGTATTCGATGATGAAGAGTGACCACTAGGAGTTGGATTAAATGTAACTGTAACACTAGTAAATTTACTACTTGGAGGTGAAATGTATAATGCTTGGATTACACATGGACAAGTACTTCCTGTACAAGTTGTACATACTGTAGACATAACATCTTCTATTTCTGCTGTACCACAAGTACCGCTTGGTCTTCCTCTAAATCTATATAAAGTTACTGTTGGAGCGATAGTAGATACTTCCCAGCTTGCTTTAACAGATACATTACCAGATACAGTAGAGTTAGAAGTAATCTTTGTAGATCCACTGTACCATCCTTTAAAGCTGTATCCTTGTTTTGTTGGACTACATAATGTTCCCCATGTAGAACCATAATTAGCTGTCTTAGCAGTACATGCACTTCCTCCATCAGAGTTATATGTTAATGTGTGAGTATCTATAGTACATGCTGGAGTTGCTGTTGAATTACCAGATGAGTAATGATAGTGTGCTGAACATCCAGTTGAATAACTACATGTTCCCGGAGTTGAAGCATTAAGAGTACATGATGCATTAGCTCCTGGATTACAGTTAGCACACCATTTAGCTGTTACTGTTTTATTAGCACATGCTGTATTTGAAATTGTATGACTAAATGCTGTTGAATTATCCATAATCCATCCATTGAATGTGTATCCATTTCTAGATGGAGTACCACTTACAGTTGTTCCAGTTCCATGTACGTATGAACTTGCAGGTGCAGGTGTTGGTGCACTTCCACCAGCATAGTCATATGTAATACTATAAGTATGATGATTCCACTGAGCATATAATGTTTTATTTTCAGTTAATGTCCATTTACTTGAACCGATATATCCGTTTACTGTAGCTGAGCTTAAAGCTTTACCACTAGTTAGTATCTGACTTCCAGCTGAAGTAGCTGTATACCATCCAGCAAAGTCATAACAACTTCTTGTTGCACCTGGAACTGTTCCAGCTGTCGAACCAAGATCTGTAGTAAACATTCCAGTTTGTCCAGATCTAGTATATAGAGGACTAGTTCCAGATACAGTTCCACCATTTGCATTAAATGTTACTGTTGCATTTTTATATGAAACAAGTTGATCTGATGCAGATGATGAAGTTTGAACTGAAGATGATAGATAACTGTTACCAGCAGATACTCTACATGACCAATATCTATTACCAAAATAGCTTGTCTTTCCAATAACATAAGTTGAACTTGTAGCAGTTGCTGATTCTGTATTCTTAACCCAGTTAGATGGAGTTCCACCATCAGTAGTTGAATATCCAAATTCAAAATATTTAGATGTTTCTGAACTATACTGAGTACTTTCACTACATGTTAATGAAGTATCAGTAGTTCCATATATTTTAGTTGTTCCACCTGATATTGTTGGTGTACCTGGTGAATTAATTGACCAAACTGCGTATAATGTAACATCGCTTGTTGACATATCTAAACTTGTAGTCTTAGAAGTTGCTTTATTATTAGTACTCCATCCTACAAACGTATATCCAGTCTTAGAACAAGAAGGTGTTCCATTTACTGGGTTACCATTTGATAGTATTGGTGTATTTTCTCTTACATATGTATCATAAGTCGCTGTTGGAGTTCCACCATTACAATCATATGAAACTTTATGATATTTATAATAAACAACATTTGATATATTTCCAGCATTATCTGTTGCAAACAAGTAATATGTTCCAGATGCTGTAATATTGTGAACTGTCTCTAATCTAGCAGTACTTGATACTGGTGTATATGTACCAACTGTACTATTAGATGTAGTAAATTTATAACTATTAATCTTAGATACACCATAATCTGTATCTCCAGAATCAGTACAAATAACTTTTGAGTTATCAGTTACTGAACATACTGGTTTAATCTTATCTATATTTGTAATAGCTACGCTTTTATTAGCAGTTAATCCAGATTCACTCTTTAAGTTATAATAGTATGTTCCATTAGTACTTACTTCATGTGTTCTAGTTAGAGTGTTCTTAGTAAGTGATATAGAAGTCCATCCTGGATCGTCGTATCCAAGACTATTTGTCTTACTAAATCCATAAGCTACTAATCCAGCAGTTCTATCAATTCCTCTTGCTGTAATAATAACATTTCCATTAGTCCATTCAGTTGGATTATAAGTAATAGCATTTCCACTAGCACTATTATCTATAACTGGTGGATCAGTATGAACATTTACATTAAATTGTTTTTTATCTGAATACATTGGTATATCATTTTTAGTTTGTGCATGTTCTGTTGTTGTCGAATTGAATTGTTTAAAGTAATCTACTTGGAAGTTTCTTCCACTATCGAATGAATATCCGTTAGTCTTAACTTTTTCACGAGACATATCTGGATATAAATCGACAGTTACTGGTTTTGATGTATATAAATCATTATCAGTATGTTGAATTTCCATTCTCATTACTGTATAAGTAGCATTACTATTCTTTCCAAATTTAAATGAATACTTATTATATGTTCCTCTAGGTATATCGAACTCTAATCTCTTGTTACTATCCATAGGTCTTGCTGATATAGTAGTACGATCATCTAAAGTTAATTTGAATTCTGTAGGTTCAGAAGTTGCACTGTTTAATACTATTACTGCTTTAACAGCATTAGTATATTTATTCATATTATTAAATGTCATAGTAGGATTTGTACTAGATGTCTTAACAACATTATTATCTTCTACAGTTAATCCTGAATCTGTATGTAATTCTTTTACAGGGAATACTTGATATCCATAGTAAATATCGAATGCTGGTCTTTGAACTCCTGTTCTTAAGTTCAATGAACAAGTTCCTTCATTTCCTGCATTATCTTTTACGTATCCAATTACTGTTACTACACCATTTATATTAGTTAAATCTATTAATTCTTGTCTGTTGTAGTCAACATTATCGACACTAGTTCCTATTCCCCAAGTGAATACTCCACTTTCATTATCTTTTCTACTACCTGCTTTAAATCTAACTTTAACTGGTCCTGAAACCCATCCGTTAGCTTCATCAGTAGCATCTAATACTTGAAGTTCACAAGTAGGCGCTGTCTTATCGACTTTAACACTTACTTCGCACTCTTTTGTATTTCCTGATCTATCTGTTATTTGAATTTCTGATTTATTAGTTGTTGCAGTAAATGTTTGAGTAAATCTATTTCTTAAACATCCACTACCACCTTGGTCAGTACATCCAACTGATATAGTTCTAGACTTATTAGTCCATTCACTAGATTGTCCTTCGATAGTTCCACATGTTGGAGGGATTCTATCGTCATCTGTTGGAAGAGATGCACATAATTCATTTTCAGATACATAATTACCACAGTATAGACATACTTCATATTCGAAATTCGAATTACCTGTGTTAGTTATTCTTACGTAACTTAGGTTTGAATTACAATATCCATCTCCTTGTGGATTTTGAAGCCTTTGTGCATAAGACTTATCAATTAATTCATTTAGATATACTTCATGTGTTTGCCCTACTGGAGGAAGTACACAAGTATCAGTACCATTAATACATTCGATCGTATAGCTTTTTGCAGCTTCTCTCATGGTAGTTTCATGAGCTACATATGTATCTTTTCTAGTCTGTGCTATATAATTTGATACTATAGGTACGATAATTAATGCTAGTATACCCATTATTACTATAACTGCTAGTAATTCTATTAAAGTAAATCCATTCTTTTTCATAACAACACCTCTTATTCTTCTTCTACGTCCATTATCGCAAATACATTATCATTATTAAGTGCTTTTATATTCATTACTACTCCAGTTCCTAAAACATTTCCTCCAAGATCTTTAATAGCATTTGATATAGCTCTCACTGTATTACCAGTAGCATATATATCATCTATAATATAAAAGTTCTTTCCTTTATAATCACCATCTACTAATTTAGTTAGTTCTAAGGTATCCTTACCATATTCTTTTTCATAATCGAATGTAGATGCTACTGCAACTGGTGGAAGTTTACCTTTCTTTCTAACAGGAATACATCCTACACCAAGTGAATAAGCAACTGTAGATCCAAATAAGAATCCTCTTGCTTCTGGTGCAACAATATAATCTATATCCATATTTATTAATTCATTAACGAAGATTTCAGTAATCTCGCTATATACATTTTTATTAAGTATTAAAGGTGTTATATCTATAAATTCTATTCCTTTAGTTGGATAATCTTGTTCTGTTCTTATAGTAAAACGACTCTTTAATTTATTCTCAAGTATCTTCATAACATAACCTCTATTATAATTATATCAAATATAAATAAAAAAAGAAGTAATTAACTTCTTTTTTTCTTTTTTTCATCTAATTTTAATATAACCATATAGAAAATATTTAATAATGCTAATGAAATAATAATTCCACCTACTATATCACTTGCCCAGTGTACTCCAGATATAAATCTTGAAACAACTATTAATATCATAAGACATACAGTTGCTATATTAACTATTCTTCTAACTAGATCTTTCTTAATAAAGAACTTACTAATTAATAAACTAGAACCACAGAAGCATATTGCAAGTAGTGTATGACTTGATGGATATGATGCTTCAAGTTCTGCATCCATTATTACTGGTCTATAGTTAATAACTACTTTTTCGAAGAATATGTATACTATTAGTACTACTACATAGAAAGCACCAATAGCGATAATCTTATTATCTACTTTTTTAAGGCTCTTACCTTTAACTAGTTGTGAACATCCAGTATATGCATAAAAACCTGCAAGTAAGAATGGTAATAATCCAGCATATTTAGATATCTTGTAGAACAATTTACTTGGTTCTAATAAGTTCATAAAGAATCCATTAATTGCTTGGAATCCAACGCTAGTAGCCTCTCCTGTTTCTGGATTTATTGGCCCTATCGCACCAACATCTACTGTCTTTACTAGTATTGTATAAATAATTGCTATTACAACCAAAATAATCCCACTAATTAAATATTTCTTGCTATCTTTCATTTTATATTTCCTTTCTAAAATATTATATCAATATTAATTTATTTTGAATAGTACTTTATCAAAGTATTAATACCTAATTTCTTTTCGTATACTGCTTCATCGCTATTATCAAAATCTACATCTTTAGTTCTTTCTTTCTTGTATCCAAAGCTATATAAAAGATTGTGAGCATACCACTCGTTAACTAAACTATTTTCTGTTCTCTTCCACTTAGAAGGCTTTTTTTCTTCGTGTTTAAATAACTGTTTTATTACATCTCTTTGAACATCTTCTTTAGATATTTTATATGAATCATATACTTTCATATCTGGATTCTTATCACTTCTAGCATCTAGTACTAATAAGTCATTATCTTCCTTTTTAACAGTATCTAAACATTCTTTTTTTCCAATATAGATAATTCCTTCAGAATACCTGTATGCATTATAGCATTCTCTTTTAAAATTCTCATATCTCATACTGTTAAGAAATATTAAGAATCCACCTATCACTAATACGTACAACATAATATATATTATTTTATAGATAATATTTTTTTTCATAAAATAATCTCCGTCTCATGAATAATTCTATCACAATTAGATGGAATTAAAAAGTGATGAATTATCATCACTTTATTTCATTAAGTATTTATAATAGTCGTCTTTTACTATCAATCTTGCTATATTTAATCTGTTTGTAACTACGCTATTAATTCTCTTAACGTAGTTATCATCTATCTCAGCACCTTCTTTAGGTACAAATTTACCATTAGCTGCAAAATATGTTCCTTTATCTGTTACCCAACTACGATTCTTCATAATAGCAAGTCCTTCACTATCGGATAGTAAATCTCTTCCAGTCATTAGTCTAGAGTCGTATTCTATTCCAAACAAGTTCATTACTGTTGGAAGTACGTCTACACTCATTCCTACTTTATCTACTTCTACTGTTTCCATAGCGTTATTCCATAGTATTAGATTATTATGGTTTACTTCTACTATGTTATCTCTCTTGTATGAAGAAATACTATTAACATCGTTTAATGATAATGCATATGGGTAGTGATCTGCTAAAAGAACAAATACTGTATTATCAAGTTTTCCTTTTTTATCAAGTTCCTTAATTAAAGTATCAAGTGCTAAATCTAGTTCTATTTGTGTTGCTACGTATGCTCTTGCTGATTCAGTTCCCTTCATTCCTTTAACTTTGGCTTGATGCCTCTTACACATAGAATTGTCACCTTTAAAGTTATATTGGAAATGCCCTGATACTGTCATGTAATAAGCTAAGAATGGTTTATCACTATTAACGTAGTCTGTAACTGTCTTTTGCATCATTTCATTATCACTTTGAGGCCAAATTCTACAGTTTATTCTCTTCTCCATTCCATTCCAACATGCAAGGAAATTAGTAAATCCTTGGCTCTTTAGATACTTATGTCTATCTTGGAATCCATAAGAATTATTATGATATGCAAATGTCTTATATCCTTTTTCTCTAAATACTTTAGCAAGTCCATAAGGGAAATAGTTAGTTCCTTGTCTCCACTTAGGAAGAATGGAATTATCAGGATATAATCCAGTCAATGCTTGGAACTCTCCTCCTATAGTAGATAAAACATATGGAGTGTAATAATTATTAAACACAAATCCATTATGAGTTAACTTATAAAGAGTTGGAGTAAGCTTTTCATCGACTGCTATCTCACTAAAACTTTCTGCTGTAATAAATACTAAGTTATAATCTTTAAATAGACCAGTATATTCATTTTGTAATGTACCAGCATCAGTTTTAATATAGCTATTAATCTTCTTTATTTCAGCATTACTAGTAGCTTTATCTAAATTTAATTCAGTAGTATTAGGAGTATATACAATTACTTCCTCTACTGGTTCTTCCTCTTCTACTTTAGGATCTTCTTCTTCATAGTTTTCTTCTACTATATCTTGTTCAAAACCAAATATAGTTCTCTTTAAATCTAATCTATATGAGTTCATTACTCCTAACTTATCAATATTAAGAGCTATCTCATTAACATCGTAATATAGATGATATGTACTATTAACTTCTCCTTTAGTTACATTCATATTTAAATAGAATAATCCGATACTAGCAAGCAATATAACTAAATAAGATACATATGCAAGTATTCCATTTTTCTTAATAGTTATTTTCTTTTTAAATACTATTAATAATATAAACGGAAGTAATAATACTAATATAAATATAATATTTTGAAGTATACCTATTAAAGCATCTTTAGCAAATGAAGCAGCTTGATCTCCAAGAGCTAAATTAGATAAAGAAAAATAAGTTTTAAATATCTTAAAGAATACTAGTTGTACATTAAATAGTACTCCTATTAAGAATAATAATACTCCAGTAATTATCTTGTTAGCTTTCTCCTTAAATAAAGTAGTTATAATCGATAATACACTTGATGCTGCACACGAATATAAAACTATATTAACAAAGCCATCAAAAGAGAATCCTATAGACATAAATAGTCTAAAAGCATACTCTAAAAATAATAATACAATTAACCAAAATAGGTATATGCATATTGCAAATTCACATCCACACTTTTTTTTCTTCATAACCTTCTCCTATTTTTAAAATCCAAAAATATTATAGCATAAAAAAAAGAAAATTATTTATTTTCTTTTTCTTTTAAATAATAATTTGGTCTAAGTAGAAGTTCTAGTTGCTTACCTACTTCTTCTGGTGTAGCATTTTTTATTTGTGCTGCTGCAGAGAATGGCGTTCCTCCACCATTACCTTTTCCTTGAGCTATAGTCCCCATAAGTGGTCCTAAATCTAATTTTTCTTTACTTCTAGCACTTATTGCTACTATATCATCAGATATTTTACCAATAGCAAAAGATGCATCAGGTCCAAATGTTAAATCATAGTCTGCTGCTCTTGCTAGTTCTTTTGTTGTATATTCTTCATCTTCATCAGCAACTATCATTGCTATCTTATATACAATCATTTTATTTTTATTAATTAATTCTTGTACTCTTCTATCACTATCAAAATCTTCTTGGAAATAATCCATTACTTGATTAAGATTAGCTCCTTGTCCTAATAATTTACTAGCTGTTTCAAGTGTACTTTGAGAAACATTCTTTTGCATCTTATTAGTATCAAGATAGATACCTGCTAATAAGTAATTAGCTATATTAGGTGGGATTTGTATTTTCATCTTAAGAAGCATCTTAGTTACTATTTCAGAAGCACTAGAATATTTGGGATCTATGTATTTATCATCAGAAGGTACAGTATTACTATCCTCTTCGTGATGGTCTATAATCATTACATTACCACTTTCTTTTGCTTCATCACCTAAAGGTATTAAATAACTCTTATTAACATCTGTTAATAAAAACATATCATCAGGTCTTCTATCATTTAAATACTTACATTTATTCTTTATTTGAAACTCTTTCTTAGCTTCATTTATTATTGCATAAACTCCTCTATCAAGTTCATATGCTTTATCGTCTACTACGATAATTGAATCTTTCTTTAATTTCTTTGCTGCTAGTGATAATCCTATTGCAGATCCAATAGCATCAAAGTCAGCAAGCTTATGTGGAAGTATTATTAATCTTCCACTATTTAAAGCTTTATTTTCAAAATTAACTCTAAGGTTTTCTATGTCTATCATAAAAAATAACACCTCTTTGGGTGTTATTATATTCTAATTGATTAAAATATGCAAATCTTAGTTTTTAGTGAATTCAATACTGTTTAAAAATGCTTGGAATTCAGCGCTATTAAAGTTTTCTAATGCCTTTCCTTTGTTGTAATCTATAGCATCTACTGATCCAAATAATCCAATACTATTTTTCTCATTACCACCATCGAATAGCATTATATTAAAGTATAGTTTTTTATCTCCAGCACTGTAGATATAACCATTGTATTTATTCCATGTGTACTCTTTAAATCCAGATGTCTCTTGTCTAACAGTTTTATTACTATTCCATCCATTATTAGTAATTTCAAAATAGTATACTTCTGTTTCTAGATTTAAATCTTCATTTTTAAAAGTAACTTCTACAAATTTATTATCAGTATTAACATCAGTTACTTTAAAACTTTGCCCTTCTTCAAATTTAAATACAGTATTTAGACCATGGTCTTCATCTTTAATTTCGATTGTTTCATATTTTTTATTCTCACATCCAGTAAATAAAACTACTATAGCAAGAAGTAAAACAGCTAATAAAGTTCTCTTTTTCATAATATTCCCTTTCTTTTGCCCATATTATAACATAACTTACTTTTTAATACTATTATTATTTCCAGTAATAAGTGATTTAGCACTAGACACATTCTTTATTTGTTTAATAGATACTTTTTTATCACATGTAGACATTATTCTTCCTTCTTTATATTTACTTCTACTAATCGATATATTACCTATTCTTCCTCTTTTAGTAGATTCTACTATCATATCTATTAAATCTTTATCTATCTTCTTAACTAAATCATAGTTATTAAGTTCCATACTGTTACTATTTGGATCAAATACTCTAACAGGAAGTGGATACATATGATGTATTATCCCATCTATAATTATCTTACTATCATTTTTATCTTTAAATATTTCTGGATACCAAACAATAGAGTTAATAACAGCTTCCAAAGGATGAGTAAATCCATGTTTATTAAAGAACTTCTCTTTATTATTCTCTTTATTATTTTGCCAGTGAACAGTATATAGATCATGTAACATAGATATCTTAATAGCTAGTTCTATATTTATATCTTTTTTCTTTTTACATCTCTTATAAGTTGATATCGTATCTTCAAGTATATGTTCACCTAAAGTAATATTGCTGTGATGTAAAAATTCATCAGTTAATCTTCTTTGAAATTCTTTATGTGAATATATTGGTCTTATTATAGGTAAAAGATAATCTTTATCTTTTATACTAAGATTATTCCTTTTAAATAAAGTTGTAATAATATCATCATTCACGTATCAATGCATCTCCAGTCTAATCTATTTCAATTATAAACTATCGATATAAAAATAACAAAATAATTTTAATGAAAAAAAGATAAAGACATAATCTTTATCTTTTAATATTTTCTTCTATTTATTAATAGTACTATTATTGGATAAATCTCTAGTCTACCTAATAACATTCCTATACTCATTGCTATTTTAGATATGTCACTAAAGATATTAAAATTAGGTATTTCAAAATATAGTCCTACGTTTCCAAATGTCGTAAATACAGCATTTAAAGATACTTCAAATGAGTGATTATCGAATCCTACTACAAATAGGATTAACATAATTAATATTATGTACAAGAACATAAATGTCTTAGTACTATTAAGAAGTTCTTCATCTACTTTTTTACCATCGAAAGTTATTACTTTAACTGTATTAGGATGTGCCATCTTTTGGATATCTCTTTTTATTATTTTAAAGATTAATACTAGTCTTGCTACTTTGAATCCTCCGCATGTACTACCTGCACAACTTGATACTACCATCATGAATAATACCCACACTTTGCACATCGTAGGATACATATTAACATTTCCAATCGAGAATCCTGTACTACTCATAAATGTACTTGCATTGAAGAATGCGTGAAGAACTGCTTCACCAGCATTTGCAAATAGTGTTAACGAATTGATTGCTAATATGAATACAGTAAATAAATATAATCCAATATATGTTCTAAGTTCTTCACTCTTAAATGCTGATTTAAAATTCTTAAATAAAAGTAAGAAATAAATATTAAAGTTTACTCCAAATAAGAACATGAATACTGTGATTACTATTTTAGCTCCTTCTGAATAAGTAGCTGCACTTGTATTTAGTGGACTGAATCCTCCAGTACCAGCAGTACCAAAAGCTATTAGTACACTATCGAAAAGTGGTGTTCCAAAATTAAGTAATAAAATTATTTCTAATAGCGTTAATCCAAAATATATTCCATAGAGAATATATAATGTCTTCTTTAAACTTGGAACTAGTTTAGATACTGAAGGTCCTGGCATCTCTGCCTTTAATAGATGCATAGATTTATCGTTCTTAGCTAGAGGAATAACAGCCATTACAAAGGCAAGTACTCCCATACCTCCAATAAAATGCATAAAGTCTCTCCAGAATAACAAACTTTTTGGAAGAGATTCTACATCTGTAAATATAGTTGCTCCAGTAGTAGTAAATCCTGATATTGCTTCAAATATAGAATTTACTACAGTTGTATGTCCATCTATACATATTGGTATTGCGCCTATAAAACTTATAAGTAACCAAGATAATGTTACTATTTTAAATCCATCTCTTGCATATAAGTGTTTATTATCTATCTTAATTGCATTAAGTATTATTCCAAGAAGTAAAGATATTCCTGCAGCAAGTATGTATGATAAACATAATTCTTTAAATAATAACCCTATTAAGAAAGGAATAATTACGAGTCCTGAGTATCCTATTAAGACTTTACCTATATATTTATATATAATTCTATTTCTCATATACTACTCCAATATATTATTTAAGTCTTTAATAGTTATATCACTATCAGTAGCAAGTACAATAGTATCTCTTACTTTTATCTCATCGTTACCTGTTGGGAATATTATATTTTTACCACGAAGTATTGCTACTACTATTACTCTATCTTTCATATTAAGATCTCTTAATTTAATATT
>JAEEGL010336322.1_pt1 | contig 30425 bp, 24 predicted proteins | sample 9134231 | NCBI WGS metagenome assembly JAEEGL01 (sample SAMN16246548, study PRJNA631951) | gut metagenome | biome: gut microbiome; feature: rumen; material: fiber-attached | host: Bos | place: Iran: Karaj | collected 2018-10 | reverse complement strand
GATCGGCGCGGCGCAGTCCCACGAGCGGTTCAAGGTCCTCGAGGCCTTCCTCGCGGATCACCCGACCGCCTCGGTCTATCAGGTGCGCGACGCGCTGACCGCCGCCGGAGAATCGAACTTCGACCCCGATCCGAACGAACGCACGGAGTGGAGCGTGATCTACGATCAGACGAACCTGACGGCGACGTGGTACCGGCGAGAGAACTTCGCCGAGGGCTGGAGCGCCGCGCTCAAGCCGTAAGCATCTCAGAACATGAACGATCCCCGCAGCGCGAAACTGTGGGGATCGTTTTCTGTATGCTTATTTTTCCGGGTCTTTGTGTCGGATGAACACGATCGCAGCCGCGATGAGCAGCGGCAGACCGGCGAGGATCCCCACCGACGCAGGTCCGAGAAGTCTCGCAGAACCGGTATCGGTCAGACACAGCATGATAGGAATGGTCGTTTCCGCGTTGATCGCGCCGTGGAAGAGCGCGGGCACCCAGATACTCCCGCTCTTTTCATAGAGCCAGTCGTGCAGGATGCCCCATCCGACCGTGATGACGCAGAAGAGCAGCATCCCTGAAACGGGGAATCCCCCATATCCGGCGGCGTTTCCCGCTGCCGCACCGTACTCATAACCGATCAGCCAGATCAGCGGCCAATGCCACGCGCCCCGGATCACGCCGCCGAGAAGCCAGCCTCTCCGCGTGCCGAAGCGCGCTTTCAGCTGCGGATAGAGGAATCCCCGCCAGCCGATCTCCTCGCCGAGCGCCAGAGGCGTGTTGATCAGCGGCGCATAGGTGAAGCTGCACACCGCGGTGATCAGGACATAGACGGGGATGGTCAGCCCCTGCGCCTCCATCTGCTCCAGCACCTCCGGACCGGCGCTCGCTGTCAGGTACGCCCCGCTCAGATCGAAATGTCCGGGAAAGACGAGGAAATACAGCGCGGCGCCTGCGACGCTCAGAACGATCGGCGCGAACCACGCGAAGAGGATCGGCCCCACGTTCTTCCGGATCTGAGGTTTCCAGCCCATGCCCTTCAGCTTGGCGCCGGCCAGCAGCACGCCGAGCGTCGGGACGAACATCATCGCCGCGATCACCAGCTGTCCGATCATCTTGTTCACATGGCTGTACAGATACGCCGCGCCGATCTGGATGCCGTACGCGAGCGCGAAGGTCCAGATCAGATAGCGGATCACCTGTGCTTTGTTGAATTCCGCTTTACGCATGATCCTTATCCTCCTTTTCCGGGTCTTCCGCCGCGATTTCCACGCAGAAGCCGCGATGTCCGCAGGCGGGGCAGGTCAGCTTCCGTGTGGCATAGGTATGCTTTGACCACAGTCCTTCTTTGATCGTCGGCTGGAAGACCGTGTGGCACGCGGGGCAGATATAGGCCACCTTCCGGAAATACCAGCGCGAGAACCAGATGCCGTAGGGGACAGCGACGAGCACCCAGATCAAAAACAGCCACCAGATCCCCTTCGTGATCCAAAGAAGGATGGACGACCATTGCAGGATGCTGAGGGGAAGCCCGATGAGCGTGATCAGGATGCGGAAATTCCTCAGTTTCTTGCGATTTGACATGACAGCCGCGATGTCGCCGATGGATTCGACGGAGAACTCGCTCACGCTTTTCAGACCGGCCCTGAGTTCCGTGAGCTTGCCGAGCTGCTCTTCCCGCTCGCCGATCTCCCGCCGCAGAGCCGCCTCCTGCTGATCGAGCAGCAGGGAGAGCACGCGCGCCGGATCGTCTTCGGAGAGAAGCTGGGAGATCGAGTCGATCGGCAGACCGAGTTCGCGGAGGAAGCAGATGACCTTCATCCGCTTCACGTCGTCCTCGGAATACAGCCGGCGCCCGCCTTCGGTCAGCTCGCTCGGCACGAAGATCCCGCGCGTATCGTAATACTGGACCGTGCGGACCGTCACGCCGCAGAGCTTCGCGATCTCCCCCGTCGTGAATTTCGACATGGCGTATCACCTCCTTTGCCGCCATGATAGCACATGACGCAGCGTCACAAGCAAGACCTGACGCAGGGGGATTTTTCAAAAAACAGGCAATTTCTCTCAAAACGGGGCATTCGCGCGGTCCGTGACGACGACGCGGCAGCCCGCCGGGCCCTCCACCGTCCAGCCGTCTGCCGAGCCCTCCCGGATCGTGAGCGCGCAGGTATCCCCTTCAAAGACCGCCGTCGCCGAGAAGGCGCAGGTCACGACGGGCACGGTCAGCGAATCCATCACGGGCGCGAGGCGGACGACCTTCTTCTCCGCGTCGACCGCCAGCCCGGACGCAGCCGTCATGGTCGTCCATGAGGAAAGCGGGCGCGTATAGCGGAAGCCGCATTCCCAGTGATCCCACAGCGCGCCGAACCGTCTCTGATTCTCGTGGATCGCCGCGACGAGCGCGTCAGCGGTTTTCCGCTCTCCGACCGACAGGGCAAGGGCCGCCGTGACATAGCCGATCCCCGTCCAGTTGGCCTCCGCCTGACAGTTGCGGTAGGTCATGAGCGTGACGGGGTTCGCCGGCGTGGCGTTGACGAGCCCGCTGTCCGGAGTGAAGTTTGCCTCCATGATCGTGCGGAGCACCTCGCGGACCCGGCTGTCCGGCAGATTTCCGCCGATCCCGGAGACGCGCAGGAACCACTCGCCGTCGAGCTGATCCGTCATGAGCGAGGCGTCAAACGTATCGCCGTCGTCCGCTCCCTGCCGCCAGAGAAGATACGCGTTCCCGTTCCAAAGCCGCCGCTCGAGGGACGCCAGACCGCGCGTGCGGAGCTCGTCCCATTCTTGCCTCCGCGCCTCGTCGCCCATGATCCCGGCAAGGCGGGAGGCGGCTTTCAGGGCGGATAGCCAGAGGACGGAGATATAGACGGGCGTTCCCGAGAAGCTCCACGCGTCGTAGGTATTGCGCTTCGTCCCCCGATCCGGCAGGCCGTCGCCGTCCTCGTCGAGCGCGCGCATGGAATCCATCGCTTTCTTCACGGGGACCCACATCCGCTCGAGATAGCCGCGATCGCCCGTATAGAGATAGTCGCGGCAGACCATCAGCACGAACTGGTGGTTCATGTCCACGCGGTCGAAGCCGTTGTCCACATGGTCAAGATCGGGGGTAAAGAAGTGATGCACGCGGCCGTCCTCCCGCTGATGCGCCGCGCCCATCTCCATCTGCCCTTTCTGCAGATCCGGAAACAGGGCGAGCAGGCCGAACGACGCGTGATAGGTGATGTCGGTCGTGTGGAAGCCGCAGAAGCCGAGCCCTTCCCAGAGCCCGAACTTGCCGTCGGCGAGATACCACGAATCCTTCACAATGGTGGAGAGATGCCCGCTCCACGCATCCGGATAGACCTCCGGCAGACTGGTCCGGTAGAGCAGCGCGGCAAAGCGTTCCGCGCCGCCTTCGATGCGCTCCCGTCCTTCCGCGAGGAAGCGGTTGACCTCCCGCGCGTCGGCGAAGCGGTTTTCATACCAGTGCCCGAGGCGTTTTTCATTTGCGCCGAAGTGATTCGGGAAAAACCATGAGAGGATGAAGCGGACCTTTTCGGTCTTCCCCGGCAAAAGCGTCATCCGGCTGCAGAGCGCGCACGAACCGAAGCGGTCCCCCATCTTCTCGAGGGTGGAGCGGCACGCGTCGAGGAAGGTCTCCTTCTCTTCCCGCGTCCGGGGGTATCCGGGGGTCAGCGCACGCACCCGTCCGAGGATCGACTGCGCGAAGGGATAGGCCGAGATCGCTTCGATCCGCGTATCGATCGCGGCGTCCGTCAGCTCGTCGAGGCGCGCGGGGATCGTCTCCGGCCGCTTCCCTGCCGCGGTATCCGGGAGGGTACCCGTTTCGCGGAAGCCGAACAGGAAGGATTCCTGCGTCACGCCGAATGCGGTGTCTGCAATGGTTTCGCGGAGAAAACGGAAGTTCTCGCCCGTGATCCGGGTGATCTCGCCGCCCTCGGCGGACAGACACAGCGAACCGCGGTCCGCTTCGCGATATTTCGCCTCCCAGGGCTGGGACGGCAGCGCGTTCAGAAAGATCCCGCACCGCCCCCCGTCCGCATACGATTCGTTGACGCATCCGTCCCGGTTGCAGAAGCTCGGCTCCAGCGCGGAAAGCAGACTGACCGTCAAGGGATGATCGGAGGGATTGGTGAGGGTGAAGTCGAGATAGAAGCCCGGCGTCGCGCTGTCCTCCGTATGATGGGGGACGAAGGGAGCGACGGCCCGCATCCGCACCTCGACCGGGAGCGCACCGTCCGCATACGCGAGATCGCAGACGGGAAACCGCCCGGAAAAGACGATGCGCTCGACGGGCTTGTTCCACGGGAACATCCGGTAGGTGAAGTCCTCCCACGCCGTTTTCATGCCGAGCTTGCGCACGACGGGACGCCCGCCGTCCTCTTCCGCCCGCACCCAGAACGACAGCGCGCCCGCGGAGCCCTCTCCGTCGTCGGCCGGTCCTTCCCAGCAGCGCGTCGCCCATCGGGGCTGATTGGCGATCTGCCAGTAGTGAAATTCTCCGTCCGGGAACAGCTCGACGGACCCCGTTCCGATCCCGCCGAGTGCGATCCCGCTCTTTTGCTGCGTTTCCGTCACAATGACAGCCATGTGTGAACCTCCTGTCAACACGCTTTGTTTTTTCCAGCATAACATAAACCGCCCGCGGAATCAAGCAAACAAATGTAAACACATGCGGATCCCGCGAAAAACGGACCCCGGAAAAACCGGAATCCGTTCCGAATCGCCTCATTTTGCCGTATCCTGGTATCCTCCCGGGATGAACGGCTTTTTTACATCGTCGCTTTCCCGCCGATCCGGGCCTGCGCAGGGCAAACCGGGTCATTCCTCCGCCGCTTCGATCAGGGCGCACAGGTTTTCGTAGGGCACGTCGGCCTGGATCTCCTGCGACGGCGCGAGGATGTACCCTCCGTCCCGCCCCATGTACGCGGCGATCTCCCGCGCTTCCCGCCGCACCTCCTGAGGCGTTCCGTACGGAAGGGTCCGCTGGGTGCTGATGCCGCCCCAGAACGCGATCCGGTCGCCGTACCGGTCCTTCAGCTCGTAAATGTCCATGCACTCCGGCTGGATGGGATTGAGCGCGTCGATCCCCATCTCGTAGAGATCCGGCATGATCTTGCGGATATCGCCGCAGGAATGGATCCAGACGTCGAGTCCCGCCTCCCTGATGATCCTGTATTCCCGCTCTTCCCCGTGCCGGATCATCGTCCGCCAGGTGACGGGCGACATGAGCAGGTCACGCTGGGAGCCCCAGTCGCTGCCGAGCAGGATGCCGTCGATGCCCGGAATGTTCACGATGTTCTCGAGCATCACGAGATTCTTGTGTATGATGAAGTCGAGAAGACTCTTGGCGAATTCCGGATCCCCGGCGAGGTCGGCGAGAAAGTTCTCGATCCCCCGCGCGAAGTTCGCCTTCTCGAAATGGCTCCCCCAGATCGTCACAAGGACGTACGCGTCGGTGTTCTCTTTGAGGTTTTGCACTTCCTCGGCAAAACGCTCGTAGCTCCCGCAGCCGACGGTCTTCGGCAGGTAGCCGGGCGCTTCCTCGTATCCGTATTCCGGCGGAAGATCCTTCCAGTTCCACCACGGGCAGCCCACGGGGAGCACATGATTCCCCATCCCGTAATAGATCGCGTTGCTGTACGAAATCAGCCCTTCCTCCTGCTTTTCCCGAAGCTCGCCGGTCACGTACCGGTCATAAAGCTTCCCGAAGTATGCCTGCTGACCGTCGCCCGCGAGATGGATGCACGAGGGCGTCCGGTCCGGCATCCTGTGCGCGAGAGCCGCTTTGACCCGCTCATATCTTGTCATACGCTCCCCCTTTTCTCAGTCCGCCGCGATCGCCACAGCCTGTCCCGGCTTCAGCGGCCATTCGATGCCGCCGTTTTCAAGCGCGCAGGAAGACAGGCGGCGGTTCCCTTCGGCGGTGATCTCATAAACCGTTCCGGATGTAAACGCCGCGTCCGGGAGATTCCACCGCCCGGCGAAGCCCTCGTCCGAGTAGGCGATATACAGGCGGTTGTCCTCCGTGAGCGGCAGGATGACATTTCCGCCGCGCTTCACGACGATCCCGTTCTTCGTGATGGACCGGTCGGATCCGCGGCTTTCCACGCCGTCCGAGAAGCGCGCGGTCCAGCTGCCGTCGTCGTTCTTCACGAGGCCCGTTCTCTCATACCGGTTGAGGTAGAAGTACGGGAGCTGATACGTACAGAATTCCCGCAGGAACGCGGGGACCCAGTCCTCCGGGCGGATCCCGCGGGACATCCAGATATCCTCGCCGTGCATCGCGCCGTAATAGACCGCGCCGAGCGCGCCGTCCGTCAGATGCCCGCTGTACAGGGACGGCGGGATCTTCAGGCATTCCTCGGGCGTCAGAAAGCTCGTCCACCAGGTGGCGGCGATCCTGCCGAGCGTGCGGATCGGAGCGTCCTTCCAGGATCCGGCGGGGAGCTCGTCGACGTGCTTCGCGTAGAAGCGGCGGATCGGATGGCCGGGATCGTCGGCGCGGAGCGGGAGTTCGCGGTAGGGATACTCCGACGTCACGTCGATCCCCTCCGCGCGGATGTAATCGAGAATGGCGCGGCGCGCCTCGTCCTGCTCCTCGACGGTCGTGCGGGGATAGAAATTCTCCGCGATGCAAAAGTTGTCGAGATGGACCGTCCCCGCCTCCCGGACCGGAACGGTGTCAAGGAACTTTTCCCAGTACTTTTTGAAAAGCCCGCTTTCCCAGAACTGCTTGTAGGAAATCTTGTAGGCGTTCCGTCCGTTGAAGACCTCGATGACGGCGGGCTCCCCGTCCGGATGCTTCACGATGGCGTTCGCCCGGACAAATTCCGCATGGGATTCGTTTTCCCCGTACTCGTCGGATAGGTTCCCGTGGACGCTGACGACCGTGTGGTACTTCCTTCCCTCTCCGATCAGCCAGAGCAGGCTTTCCCGTCCGTCGCGGTCGCAGTCCCGTTTCAGGAAATCGTTGACCTTGTGCATCTCCGGATAGCAGTCGTCGTGACCGAGCCCCTGCCAGCCGACGAGGTACACGATCTTTTCGATCCCCTGCGTGAGCGCGTCGACCGTTTTGATGATGCCGAGCGCCTGCTCGAAGGTGATCCTGACGTCGGACACGCCGCGGGAAAAATCCGGCGTCGCCAGATACATCTTCATCCACAGCGTCTTTGAATAATCGTAGTTGAACGGTCCCTTCATGGTGTTTCCCCCTTCTTTACGCAAGATCTTCCGCAATGGCTTCGACGACCGAGCAGGTCAGCTCCCGGTCGTCCGGATCCGCAACGAGCATGGGCTTCGCGCCGGGATACGGCAGATCGGTTTCGACCGGCGCCCCCGCTTCCCGCATGAGGCGGAGAGCGTTCTTCGTGGGTTTCAGCAGGAACCGGTCGTCATACACGCCGCCGACGACTTTCCCGCGATGATAAATCACGTATTCTCCCATCATCGGCCGGGAGGCGACGCCGTCGAGCGGAGAAAGCTGTTCGAGCACAAAATCGAGAAACGCTTTGGTTGAGGCCATATCATGCTCCTTTCGTCAGCGCGCAGAGCAATGCGGCGCATCCCTCGGAGATGTCGCGCCAGGCCGCGTCGAAATCGCCGGTGAACCAGGGATCGACGATGTCGCGCGGTTTCTCCGTCCAGTCGAGGAGGCGGTGCATCCTGCCGTCCGGATCCCCGCCGCAGATCTGCTTCATATAGCGGAGGTTCATCTCCTCCATGCCGATGAGAAGGTCCCAGCGGCCGTAATCCGCGCGGGTGAGCTGCCGGGCGCGCTTGTCCCCGCAGTCAAGGCCGTGCTCGGCAAGGATCTTTTTCGCCGGGGGATAGACAGGTTTGCCGATCCCCGCCCATCCGATCTCCTCGTCGCTCGTCGCCGCGGACGCGATCTCGAATTCGTTTTCCCGTCCTGCGCGCCGCACGAGATCCTTCATGATGAACTCCGCCATCGGGCTGCGGCAGATATTGCCCCAGCACACGAAGAGGATGCGCCGCGCGCCGTGTTCTCTTTTCATAGCGCCTCCTGCGGCGGATTGCCGTAGATCAGGCATTCGTTCAGAAATGCCTCGATGTTTTCGAGCGGCGTTCCTCCGACGATCCCGTTCCCGGCAGCGTACAGAAAGCCGCCGGCGGGGGAGTCGAAGGTGTCGCGCATGAGCCGGACTTCGCGGCGGACGTCCTCCGGCGTGCCGTTGATGAGCGTGTCCTGCACGTCCATCCCGACCCAGAAGGCGACCTTTCCCTTCCATGTATCCGCCACTTCGTTCCAGTCCATCGTATGCTTCTGGATCGGATGGAGAACGGAAAGGCCGCATTCGATGAGATCGCCGATGATCTCCGTGATGTTGCCGCACGTGTGGAGCCAGACGTCCACGTCATTCTCCCGGACAAGTCCCCACAGCTCACGGTAATAGGGCTTGATGAACGTCCGGAAGGTGGCGGGACTCATCATCAGGGCTTTCTGCGTGCCGAGGTCGTCGCTGATCATGTAGCCGTCCGGCTTCACTTCCCGCATCGCCCGTCGGAACAGCCGGATCTCCGTGTCGCAGACGGCGCGGTGCAGCGCGTGGACCTCGTCGGGAAAATCGTAATAGTCCATCATGAGGGTCTCCATGCCGCGGAAGTTCCAGATCCGCTCGTACATCAGGGACCAGTGGTGGATGAGGACGTATTTCCCCTCGGCGCGCGCCTTCTCCGCCATCCGGGCGGCATCGTCGAACAGTCCGGGCGCCTCGGTATCGGGCAGATCGGCGAGCAGCGCGGGGAGATCCTCCCAGTCCGGAAGCGCGGCGGCGGAATCCATGCCCGTCATTTCGGAGCGGTCGATCGCGGGCAGACGCCAGTAAAAGCCATCGGGACGGGGCGAGAAGGACGGACAGGGGAACGGAACGACAACAACGTCTTCGTCATAGCGATCAAAGCGGGAGAGCGCGTTTCCGTACTGCTCCCAGAGCCCCTCTCCCCACCATTTGGTGAACGCGCGGGGAGGCCGGGGCGGATTCCCGAAGCGGATTGCCGCGCGGACTTCATCTTTCGTCATCATGGGCGTTGCCTTTCTGCTTTTCGATCCTGATGGTTTATTATACCACAGTCCGGATCGGATTTCCATACGGCACGGCGAGAAAAACCGCGCCGGGCCGCGAAAATAACGGAAACCGGCGGTTCTCTCCCCGCACCTTGACACAGACCGCGCTTCGTGGTACAATACGGGAAAGGATTTCTTTCTGCACACACCGGAAGGAGAGCGGCCATGAATTTGTCTGCCTATACGCTTGCCCTGCTCGAAGACATCGAGAGACGGATCGATCCGGAGACGGAGGAGGACTACCGCGCGCAGTGGAAACGGTTCTGGTACACCGAGATGGATGTGCCGGTGTTCTCACCGCGCCGGAAAAAGACGTCGCCCCCCGGCATCGAGCTCAAGCCCATCGCCATCAACGACGCGCTCGAAAACTTTGAATGGATGCTCGACGCGGAGCTTGCAGAGCTCAGCAGACGGCTCGGCGGCAACGCGGCCCTCGGGATCCGGGCAAACTACGGGTCCGCGATCCTGGCCTCGATCTTCGGCGCAGAAGTGTTTATCATGCCGCGGGAGACCAATACCCTGCCGACGACCCGCTCGTTCAACGACAGCGATCGGATGCGCGCGCTCCTCGAAAAAGGGATTCCCGATTTCACGACCGGCTTCGGCCGCGACGTGCTGATCTTCGGTGAACGGTGCGCAGAGATCTTCGAGCGCTACCCGAAGATCAGGCGGTACGCCGAGGTCTATCACCCCGACACACAGGGGCCGCTCGATATCGCCGAGCTTCTCTGGGGCGGGGAGATGTTCTTTGAGATGTACGACGATCCGGATTTCGTCCATGCGGTCATGCGGCTCATCACCGACACCTACAAGGGTTTTCTGAACAAATGGTATGAGATCATCCCGCGGCGGGAAGTCATTACCGTCCACTGGGGCATCCTGCATCGCGGCACGATCATGCTGCGGCTCGACAGCGCGATGAACCTCTCGCCGGAGTTTTACGACGAATACAGCAAGCCGTACGACCGGGAGCTCCTGAACGATTACAACGGCGGCTGCATGCACTTCTGCGGCCGCGGAGACCACTACATCGAATCCCTCTGCGAAATCGAAACGCTCTGCGGTTTCAATGTGTCCCAGCCGCACCTGAACGACATGGACGTCATCCTCCGGGCGGCGGCCGATCATGGCAAGAGGATCTTCAGCCTCCCCGACGCGATGAAATACGGGACGATGCCGGGCGTGAAGCGGGGGATGATCCATTCGTGACCTTCGTGCGGACGCCGGGCGTCACTGCCAGACTTCGTTCAGGTTCCAGCCGGATTCTTCGAAGCTGCCGTCCGTTTCGTACAGGCGCCGCAGCAGGCATGCGCTTTCGGTGATCGAAAACGGCGGATTGTCCGTGCCTTCTCCCCAGGCACATCCGGCGGCGAAGGCGGCGTCCTGGAGCCAGTTCGGCAGACGGTCCCATGTGGTGAGGAGGATGCCGGAGGCCCCGAGCTTTTTCGCGTCGGCGGCGAGGGAGCGGATGTTCTCCCGGTTGTCCCACGGGCAGACGACGGTGTCGAAGCCCTTCGCCATGAGGACGGAGGTCGTGACGTTGAAGCCGTTCCGATAGTCGTACTGCCAGTCCGCCATGATGATCCGGCGGTCGAGCCGATCGAGCGCGGCGGCGGTGTTCTGATTGTCCCCGTTCGCGACGATGGGTCCCTCCCCGAAATCGGAACGGCGCAGGAACTGATCGTGCCAGACGATGGGCCGGCGTCCCATGCCGCACACATCCTCCGTCAGGCGGTTGAGATATTCCGCGAGCAGTTCATGCGGGACGCGCTTCCGGCAGCGATCGCAGGTCGCGAAGGAATACGCCTCGTCGAATCCGAGATGGAAGTACTTCCCCGGCCCGCAGAACTCGATCAGCTCCGCACGCATGTCCCCGAGCAGCGCGTAAGTATCGGGATTCGAGAGACACCACGTCCAGCCGTCCGGCTCGAACAGGCGGGAGAGACGCGGATTCCGGTTCAGGATCACGTGGCGTCCGAAACCGACGCGCGCCTGCGTCGCATGACCGAACTGGTTCGACATGGGGATGATCTCCATCCCGTAGCTTTTCGCCAGATCGACGAGGACTTTCAGCTCGGATTTGGAAAAGGCGCGGTCCTTCCACGCAAGAGCGGGCTCACATTCGTAGGGGAAGGTCCCCCAGAATTCGAGGACCACGTGGGTCAGTTTGAGAAACCCGGCGAGATGGATCGCCTTTTTTATGTTATAGAGTTTGGTATCCGGAAAGACGCATAAGTGAACGGCGCGGAAGGGGATCGCGGGACTGTCGTGCGCTTCGGCGGAGGAGATGGCAAACGCTTCCCCGCCTTCGGTCAGATCCTCCGGACAGATGAGCTGAACGAGGGTCTCGATCCCGTGCATCAGCGAAAGCGCGTCCGATCCGACGACCGACACGCCGGCCGGATCCACACGGAGCGCATAGGCATCGCCTTCCCGGAGCGCGGCTTCCGCCTTTCCGATCGTGAAGCGGAAGCCGTCTCCGCCGGGGACGAGTTCAAGCGCAGAGGCGCCGCAGGAAAACTGCCGCCAGAGGGTCCCGACCCGCTCCGCGCACGCGGGGGACAGTCCGCTCACGCGGGCGGTTGCCTTTGCGCCGAAGACGAACCGTTCGGTTTCATCCTCCCGGAAAGATTTCGGGGCAGGATAGAGGTGTCTCAGATACATTTTTGCACGCTCCTTTCGGTCAGGCTCCGCCGTGATCCGCGCGGGCAAGGATCTCGGGCATCATGAGGCCCATGAGGATCTCCGCGTCGGTCCAGCCGGATTCGCTGCACAAAACGGCCCAGCCCACGTCGTGCGGACAGCCGTAGGCTTCGCCGAGCTCCATATCGAACGCCCGGCACCACGATCCGTCGGTCTTCGGGTCGTCGGAGCGGATCTGAGCTCTCATGCAGAACGCGGCGACGTCCCGCCAGAGAGCGCGGTATTTCCCGTCTCCGGTGACGTGATGGGCGACGGCGTATCCGACGGGCAGCCAGTTCGTCGCGTAAAGCAGGTCCGCGACCGGATCGCCGTTCTCCGTCAGCAGCGAGCATTCTCCCCTCGATTCGCGGGAGCAGTTCGCCCGGTAACCCGTGTCCCATTCCGCGATGCCGCCCGAGGGATGGCGGTGTGTCAGCAGATCGTCCGTCACCCGGGTCAGCATATCCCGGTGCTCCTCCTCTCCCGTCGCCTGATAAAGGAGAGCGAGGGGCAGGATCAGACGGCACAGCTCCTCCGTCTCGCTCTGTTCCCGCTTCGTATCGGGATAGAGGGACATGATGGTTTCGAGTCCGCGCCGCCCGACGTCGAGATAGGTCCGGTTTCCGCCGACGAGATAGGCGAGGAGCAGCGCGGCATGGTAATAGGCGTTGTAATGCGCGGAAGCATGGCCGTGCTCCGCCCCGGCAAGCGCGCGGATGCCGTCTTCGTCGAGGTGCGGGGCGTCCGTGCGGGAAACCCGGCACCCGTCCTTCGCGGTGGTCTTCACCAGGAAATCAAGCGCGCGGCAGACGGCGGGGAATTCGCTCCGATCGCCAAGATACAGGGAACGGTAGAGCGCCGGGAGCATGGCGCGGGCCGCGTCGTCCTGATAGCAGACCTGCCAGGCCGTGTCGGTCCAGCGGAGCATCCCGTCGAAGAGACCGCCCTTGACCTGCATCGGGCCGAAAACGAAATCGGTGAGGTTCTGCGCGACGGCTTCGGCGTGTTCGTCGCCGTTCAGCGCGGCATAGAACCGGAACGCGCCCGCCGCTTCTCCCGAACAGTCCGTGCGCACGCCGTCGGCGATGCTCTGCTCCCCGTCGGGGGTGATGTCGTGGCGCAGTCCTTCCCGGATGCCGCCCCGGCCTTCGTCCACGAGATAGCGCTCCAGCCACCGGATCCCATGCTCGACGGCTTCCCGGCGGCACTTCTCGAATACGGCGTCTTCCCCGAGATCGGCGTCGGTCCCGTACCGGACGAGAGGCTCCGGGAGACGTGCGGGGCCGCTGCCCGTGATCCAGCGCGCCATGAACACGATGAGCCGGCGCCATGCTTCCCGCGGGGCAAACCGCGCGCGGTTGTAATTGTGAAACACGAAGGAGGTCATCATGAGGTTTTCCCCGACGGTCCAGAGTCCGGGGACCGCGCCCTTCATGATTTCGTCCCGTTCCGCGTTCCAGTGCCGGTGGGCGATGATGTGCTCCCGGTATGCGAGGAGGACCTTCATCCCCGGGACGCCGTAGTACGGCTGGACCATGCGGTTGCTGCCGTCGTCGAGCAGATCGCCGAAGGAGAGCCCCGGGATGCCGCTGTCCTCTTCGGTCACGACGACCAGTCTTCGGCGGGTGGTGTCGACGGGAGGCGCGGAATAGATCCCGATCCAGCTGCCGAGCGCCTCGGTGAAGCACTTTTTTCCGGCATCGCACTCTTTTTCGAGGCGTTCGCGGAGCCGGGGATCGAGCACGACGCCCGCGCCGAGGATGCAGTACGCGTCATAAGGCGAGAGATCCGCGCCGATCGCCTCCTCCGGGCTCATGCGGGTGATTTCCGCGCCGCAGCTTTCGAGAACCGCGGAAAAATCGGAAACCCCGTCTGCGAGAAGCAAGCATTTCATGAGAAAGTCTCCTTTGATGCATCTTTAATGCCAATGACGGCATGGCTTGAATACTCCGTGTTTATTATATCAATTCCCGCACCGGAAATCAAGGCAAAAAACTGTTGAAATCCGACGCGAAATCCTGTATAATGAACATACAGACAAAAAAACAGCGGCTCAGGCAGCCGCGCGGACGTCGGAGGTGCACGACCACCATGAGCGAACACAGATTTACGATCCGGGAACCCGCCAAGGCGACGCCCTCGACCGCCCTGCCGGACGGGCTGATCGCGGGCAACGGCGATGTGACGGCCGTCCTCGCGGGATCGGCGGACAGGGTCCGGGTCTACATCGGCAAGGCGGATTTCTGGAAGGCCGACGGCCGCGTCTACGTCGGGGAAAGAGGCGGGATCGCGCCGCTCGGGCTGGCGGAGCTTCTTCTGCCCCAGCTCGCCTATGCGGATTACGAAGCGGAGCAGGACCTCGATCACGCCTGCATCCGTCTGAATCTCACCGCCGGGAGGTTCTCGGCCGCCCTGACCGTCACGGTCTGCGCCGGGGACAACACGATCCTCTTTGAGCTCGACCGCTCGCATCCTGCCGTGTCCGCCTCCCTCGACCTTCTTCCCCTCGAAGGATCGGAGGCTGCGGCGTCCCGGGAGGAAGCGGGAGACGTCGTCAGCACGATCCGCGGCTTCGACACGCCTGCGTGCCGGTTCCCGACATGGGGCATCTGCGCGCTGCGCCGGATCTCACGGACGGCTGCGGACGGGCGGGAACGGATCGTATGGGCGATCGCCGTCGCGACGAATCACGATACCGCCGCGTACCGCTGTCAGGCTGTTGAAAAAGTCCGCGCGCTTGACGGGGCCGCCTGCCGAAGGCTGCTCAGGGACCATGCCGATCACTGGGAGAGGTTCTGGGCGAAGAGCGGCGTGAGCCTGCCGGACGAGGACCTCGAACGCTGGTGGTACGCCGGGATCTACGCGGTCGCATGCTGCGCGGGGAACAAGAAGTTCCCGCCCGGCCTCTGGGGCGCGTATTCCACGGCGGACGGCATGGGATGGTTCGGCGACTATCACCTGAACTACAACTATGAGGCGCCGTTCTATGCGCTGACCGCCTCCGGCCATCCGGAGCTCCTCGCGTGCTACTGTTCCCCGCTGAACGACTTCCTGCCGACCGCCAAGCGCTACGCGTCGGAATTCCTCGGCGTGGGCGGCGCGTACTTCCCCGTCGGGATCGGTCCGCTCGGCATGGAGACCGACGTCCGGCCCGACACCAAGGAACACGGACATCTTTTCCTCGGGCAGAAGAGCAACGGAGCCTACGCCGCCGTCGTCCCGATGATGCACTGGTACGCGACGCGGGATGAAGATTTTGCGCGGCGCGAATACTACGAATTCCTGCGCTCGGTCGCCGAATTCTGGGAGGACTACCTTGTGCTCGAGGACGGAACGTATCAGATCTTCAACGATTCGCTGAATGAAGTCGGCTGGTATGCCGGGCCGGACTACATGCCGGAGGGACAGGACGACAAGAATCCCATCCTGTCGCGCGGGCTCGTGCGGATGCTCATGAAGCTGATGATCGACCTCGCCTCGACGCTCCGTCTCGATGAAGACAGGATCCCGGTATGGCAGGACATCCTCGACCGTCTCCCGGAGGCCGGCACCATCGAGCGGGACGGCGAGGTGCTTCTGCGCGGGATCGACGGAAGCGACGCGCTGCGCGAGCTGACGATCGAATACATGATGCCCATCGGTGCGATCGGCAAATATACGACGCCCGCGCTCTTCGAGGCGGCAAAGAACACGCACCGCCGGCTCGCCATCTGGGACAGCCACAACCGGTTCTGCGCCTACTATCCGATGGCCGCGCGGCTCGGGCTTCCGCCGGAGGAGATCATCGGGCATATCCGCGAGGTCATCGAAAAGCGCGGCCTGCCGAACGGCATGATCCGCTACGGCGGCGGCGGACTCGAAAACAGCGCGGGCATTCCGGGAACGGTCAACGAAATGCTGCTGCAGAGCTACGAGCACATCGTCCGGCTCTTCCCCTGCTGGGACCGGTCGCGCGACGTCTCGTTCCGCGGACTCCGGGCTTACGGCGCGTTCGTCGTCGACGCGGAAGTAAAGGACGGCGTGATCCGCGCGGAGATCCTCAGCGAAAAGGGGATGCCTCTCCGGCTCGAATCTCCCGGCGACGGCTACTGCGTCCTCAGGGGCGGCGAAGCGATCCCGCTTGACGGCGGAGTCACCGAGATCCCGACGGCTGCCGGGGAGCGGCTGATCGTTTGCAGAGAGAAAGCATAACAACACACAAACGGGTACCGTAGACACCGCGGCGGCCCGGTGAGGATACCGGACCATCATCACAGACGGCAGACAGAATCCGCCGGGAAAGGAAAGACCAATGAAACTGAGGCAAACAAAGAAACTGACCGCGCTCCTTCTGAGCCTGCTCCTGCTCGCGTCCTCCTTTGCGGGATGCAGCGAAAAAGGAAACGGCGATCCCGCCGACGCTCCGAGCGCTCCGACGGCAGCCGAGAATCCGACGGCAGAGGCGGAAGAGGCCCCGGAGACGGACGCAAAGCTGTCCTGCACCGTTCCGGAGGATCTCAAGCTCGACGGGCGTTCCGTGCGCTTCCTCCACTTTGCCGACCAGCAGACCTTCAACATCAACGTCGAGGAGATGACCGGCGAGCTTCTGAACGACGCGGTGTTCTCCTCCAACCAGAAAGTCATGGAGGACCTCGCCTGCATCTTCGAGCACTATGAGAACGGCGGCATCGAGCCCACCAAGCTGACGACCTCGTTCAAGGCGGGCGACGACATCTACGAAATCGTCTACGGCACGCAGTGGAAGGTCGCGCCCATCGTCTCCCAGCACATTTTCGCGAACCTGAACGAGAAGGAAGACAACTACATCGACTATGAAAAGCCGTGGTGGTACAAAAACTACATCCACGAAACGATGGCCGACAACGATCACACCTATTTCCTCGCGGGCGACGCTTCCCCCGACGTGTTCCGCCGCTCGTCCATGATGATCCTCAATACGGACCTGCTCGCGGACATCGGCCGGGACGTCAACGACATCTATGAGACCATCCTGAACGGCGACTGGACCTTCGACAAGCTTTCCGAGATCGTCGCGGGCGTGTATATCGACGGAAACGGCAACGGGAAGCATGACGTCGGCGACACCTTCGGCTTTGCTTCCTGGACCCGCAGCGACGTCGACCACTTCATGATCGACTGCGGCGTGCGCGGATGCTCCCGCGACGAAGAGGGCGTCCCATCCATCACCTTCAACAACGACACGACGGTCAAATTCGTTGAAACCCTCGTCGACTTCCTCTGGAACAACGAAGGATCGTACTACGTCGAGGGCATCCCGACCTTTGAGATGATGGAGAACAATCAGGTCCTGTTCCTCTGCGAGAAGTTCTCGCGCCTCGACATGATCCGCGACATGCAGACGGACTTTACCATCGTGCCCGTGCCGAAGCTGAATTCCACGATCGAGAACTACGGCTCGGCCACCCATGACGACGCGGTCATTCTCTGCATCCCGGTGATCAGCGCGAACGTGAAGTCCTCCACCGCGGTGCTGGAGAAGATGGGATATTACTACTATGACGACGTCATGCCGAACTACTTCGACGTGATCCTGAAGAACAAATACCGCCGCGACTCCTCCGACGCCGCCTCCCAGGTCATCGATCTGATCCATGACTCCCTCACGACCGACTTTGCCTATATCTACAATTACGGCATGTCCAACATGATGCTCTCCCTGCGCGACCTCATCGGCGTCGCGAAGAGCACGGACTTCGCCTCCTCCTACAAGAAGAGCGAAAAGATGTACAACAAGGTCTTCGCGAAGCTCCTCGATTCCATCCGCGAAGGCGAATGATCCCATGGGAAGAAAGACACAGATCAAGTGCAACGGGGACGCCGCCCGCTTCGAAGAGATCGCCGGCTTTGTCTACGAGCGATTCGGGAATTCCGTTCATTACATCGCGGACGTCGCCGGCGGACAGGGGATGCTCTCCCGGATCCTGAACAAGAAATACAACTACGAGGCCGAGGTGATCGACCCCAGGCATTATCAGGTCGTCGGCGTGAAAAACCGCGAATGCGAATACCGCAGCGAGATGGCCGGGTTTTACGATCTGATCATCGGCCTGCATCCGGACGAGGCGACCCGGGACGTCGTGGAATCCGCGAAGACGCGCCCCGTCCTGGTGGTTCCCTGCTGCAATTTCTGGGACCGGAGCCGCAAGCTCGGAACGAAAGAGATGGTCGCGGAGATCTCGAAATGGCTCGAGGAACACGGCATCCGCTACGAAGTGGTGACCTTCCGCTTCAAGGGTCCGAAGAACATCGGGATCCTGACGTATCGATAAACGCATGCGCATCCCCCAAAGCCCGCGCAGTCACGCCGTTGTCCGCACGGGAGTGTCCGCGGCGGGCTTTATGGGCTTTCGAATCAAACAGCAGAAGTTCCGGCAGCATACCCGCAGCCGGACCGCATCGCGAAAGGCGGCAGCATGAATCTCATCGAAACCATGACCTCCTCCGAGCTGATTTTCAACGGCAAGGTGGTCCATCTCTACCGCGACACCGTAGCGCTTCCGGACGGGGCGTCCGCGATCCGGGAGATCGTGAAGCACATCGGCGCCGTCTGCGTCGTTCCCCTCACCGACGACGGGGACGTGATCCTCGAGCGGCAGTACCGGTACGCCGTGGGACAGATCCTGACGGAGATCCCCGCCGGCAAGCTCGACTTTCCGGACGAAGACCGTGCCGAGGCAGCGCTGCGTGAGCTGCGGGAGGAGACCGGCGCGGTCCCGCGGGAGCTCATCGATCTCGGGGACTTTTACGGTTCTCCCGCCATCATGGGCGAACGCATCCGCATGTTCCTCGCGCGCGGTCTGACGTTCACGGAACGGCACCTCGACGAGGACGAATTCCTCGACGTGATCCGGATGCCCCTCTCCGAAGCGGTCCGGGCGGTCATGAACGGGGAGATCCCGGACGGCAAGACGCAGTGCGCGATCCTGCGCGCCGCCCGGATGCTGGAAAACGAAAACACCGCCCCGGAAGGCGGGATCCATTGACGGAGGACATGGGATGGGACTCATACGGGCCATGATGCAGACGCATCGGGGCAATCGTCTCTCACGGGAGGAGCTTGTCCGGGTGCAGGAACACAGACGGAAGGCGCTCGTCCGCCATGCGCGGGCACACAGTCCGTTCTACCGGGATCTCTGCGCGGATCTTCCGGACGATGCTGCGCTCGCCGATCTGCCCGTCGTCACGAAGCCGCAGATGATGGCGGAATTCGATCGGGTCCTGACAGATCGCCGCATGACGATGGCGCGGATCGAAGAATTCACCGCGGACCTCGATCATGTCGGGCATAAGATCGACGGGCGGTATCTGGTGTTCAAGACCTCCGGCTCCACGGGAAACCCGGCCGTCGTGCTGTATGACAGCGCCATGATCGGCGTCTCGTCGGCAGTCGCCGCGCTCCGCACCTTTGCGAAGCGGGACGATTTGAAGGCTTTCCTGCGGCACGGCAAAAGAACGGCCGGGGTTTTCGCCGACCGCGGCTTTTATCTCGCGTGCGGGATGTCGCGCTACCTGCAGCTCAGAATGCCCGGCAAGCAGTCGAAGATCACCGTGGACGTCAACGCGCCGGAGGAAGAGATCGTGAAGCAGCTCAACGAATTCGGACCGGCGATGCTCAGCGGCTACCCGTCGAATCTCGCGCTTCTCGCGGAGGACGAAGGACTGACGATCCGCCCGGACGTCGTGATCACCGGCGGAGAACTCCTGACAGACGCGGTGCGGCGGAAGCTGACGGAGAAATTCGGATGCACCGTACAGACGCACTATTCCTGCACGGAAGGCGGAGAGATCGCGTGCGAATGCGCCGAAGAGCACCTGCACATCAACGAGGACTGGGTGATCCTCGAGCCTGTGGACCGGGTCAACCACCCCGTGGGATTCGGCGTCCAGTCCGACAAGGTATTGATCACCAACCTCGCGAACCGAATCCAGCCCTTCATCCGCTATGAGCTGACCGACCGGGTCATCGTGCATGACGAACCTTGCCGCTGCGGCAGAAACACCCGCTGGCTCGAGATCGAAGGGCGCACGGACGACACGGTCCTCCTCCCGAACGGGGGAAAGATCGCGCCGATGTCGCTCTACAAGATCCTCGAAGAGGTCCGGGCGACCCGCCGTTTCCAGCTGACACAGACCGCGCCGGACCGGTTCGAGGTGCGCCTGGTCAGCGAATGCCCGGAGGAGGCTTTTGCGGAAGCTGAGCGGGCGCTGACGGCGTTCTTCGCGGAGAAGGGCTGCCCGGAGGCGGTGATCACGCTGTCCGGCGACGCACCGCAGTCCGATCCCGTCAGCGGAAAGTTCAAGCACGTCGTCCGGAGCTTCTGAGCGTCCGTACGCACGGGAAACAGGCCCCGCCTTCCGCCGGTGAGGTTTCCGTCAAAAGGATTTGGTCAGGCGGATCGGCGGAAACCGATATGCTGTCCGCAGATTTCAGAACAAATAAAAGGAGCTGTCTTCGAAGGAAACGGCTCCTTTTCGCTGCGGACATGCCGGACAGCGGACATTTTCTGTTTCCGGGACTCCCGGATGAGGGGATGCGGCTTGCCGGGGAACGCGGCGTCACCCCTCCTGCATGCCGAACATCTTCTCCTTGAGGTCGAGATAGTACAGGTAGTCGTCGGGGTCGACGTTCGGCGGGCAGCGGTGGTCGCAGAACGGAATGTAACCGCCCCGCGCGACGTACTTTTCGAGCGATTTCAAATACGCTTTGATCGCGTCGCGTCCGGCTCCCAGCGCCATCTTGTCGACGCCGCCCATGATGCGGAGCTGGCCGTCGTACTGGTCGAGAAGCTCGCCGGGATGCGCGCAGCTGTTCACTTCGAACGGGAACAGGCAGTTGATGCCGCCTTCGAGCAGATAGGGCAGGATCGGCCGCACGTCGCCGTCGCAGTCCGTGTACCACAGATCGATGCCGTGCTCGTCGAGCTTTTTCCGGATGCGCTTGTACCGCGGCATAACGACATCCCGGAAAAACGGCACGGAGACGATCGGACCGTTTTTGAAGCAGATATCCTCCCAGCCCGACGCATAGTCGAAGGTGATCTCGCCGAGCACCTGATCGAGGGAATCCTCCACGAGGACGCAGCAGGTCTCGACCATGTCCTCCACCATGTCCGGGTAGTCGTAGCAGGCGTACGCCAGCCCTTCGAAGGTCATCATGTCCCGGATCTTGCCGATCATGGAGCCGCAGCTGATCCCGAGCGGATAGTCACGGTCGTCCGGGTATGCCTTTTTGAGCCGTTCCACATCCATCTTCCGGCCGGGATGGTGCCGGTCGAAATGCTCTTCCTTGACCCGCTTCCAGTCGTCGGGCGTCGTGACGGAGGATTTCAGATAGTGCGGGATGGTGTCCTTCCCGGAGGCAAGCACTTCCGCCATGAGACCGTCCGCGTTGATGCGGATGATCTTGTTGTCGTGCCGTCCGATCTCCTTTTCCTCAAAAGCCGGGCACATCCACGTCGCGCCGCCGATCTGTCCGATGCGGTCGAACGCGAAGAAGACATCCGCCTCGCCGTTGTTCCTGATCCTGTTTTCATAGAACAGGGGCCATGTGGTGAAGTTCTCGTTCCAGTAGCCGAATTCCATATTGAAGGAGCGGTCGACGGACTGCCAGTGCATCTGACGGTTGAACCGCTCGCGCGCCGTCATGGTCCCGCGCCACGGCTTGCGGATGGGCTGAATTGCCATGATTCTCTTCGTCCTTTCGTTATTTTCTGTTCTCTATTCGCCTCGTTATTCGCCGCGGCCGGTTTCCCGACGGAAGCGCAGGACGTTCCACGATTCGCGCCGCAGGTCCGCGGTCAGGATCCCGCCGTCCGCACGGGTATCCGGATTCCGGCGCGGCAGGATCCTGTTCGGGGAGTCCCAGGTATTCGCGTCGCTCGGGTTTTCCGCGAACATCTCGATGTGCTCCTCGAATCGCCATCCCTCGAAGCCGCGGACGTCGAGGCGAAGCTGCTGATCTTCGGCAAGATCCGCGTTGATCACAAAGACGCTGAGTTCTCCGGCCTCCTCGTCGAGTGCGGCTCCCGCCTGGATCGTCGCGGCGCCTTCGAATCCGCCGTACTGATTCATGTCGTCGATGGCGTATCCGGGCACGTCGTACGTTTCGCATGTCACCTCGCACCGGAGCGACACGCCCTTCGCCCGCCGGATCATCTCTTCGAAGGGATAATACGCCGCGCCTTTCCAGACGTGTTCCCGGTCCGTCGCGCAGAGTATGCCGAGACCGCCGGTGGCGCATCCGATCCTGACGCGGTCCGCGTGCCTCAGCATCACGAGCATGGTGCTTGCCGTACCGAGCGCGCCGAGCATTTCGCGGCTTCCGGGACGCGGTCCGCGCTTCGGCCAGTTGTCCGGGTCGTGACGCACGTAGGTCCTGTTCGGATTGAAGACGCCGAACATGTCCGCGTTCTGCCTGCCGCCCATGCCGAGATGCGCCTCGCCGCGCGGACGGAACATGCTGCCGTACTCGTCGAGCGCGAGCATCATCGTTTTCTTCGTGCGCAGCTTGGTTTTCACATAATCGCAGAGGGCGATCTCCGTTCTGATGTAGTCCTCGAAGGCCTGATACCCGGCGAGGAGCGCTTCGGGCATCTCCGGCGGCGCGGAATGGTAGTGATGCAGGGAGATGTAATCCACGGCGGAATAGCATTCCTCGAGCGCCGCGCGGTCCCAGTCCGGATAATGGTTCAGAAAAGGAGAGCTCGACACGCAGGCGATCGTTTCGATCGACGGATCCACCCACTTCATCGCCTTGCTGGTTTCATGCGCCAGCACGCCGTATCCGCGCGGATCCTTTTCCCATGAGGCGATCTGCCACGGGCCGTCCATTTCGTTTCCGAGGCACCATGTCCGGACGCCGTACGGCGCGTCGTGTCCGTTCTTTTTCCTCAGATCGGACCACCATGTGCCGCCGGGAAAATTGGTGTATTCCACGCAATCCGCGGCGTCCTGCAAAGTCCCCGTGCCGAGGTTGACCGTGTAGATCGCCTCCGCCCCGGCTTTTTCCGCCCAGCGCAGATACTCGTCGTGTCCCACGTCGTTCGGGATGAACTGCGCCCATGCCATGTCGAGGTGCGCTTTCCGCTCATTCCGAGGCCCGATGGAATCCTTCCACTGCCAGCCCGAGACGAAATTGCCGCCCGGCATCCGCACCGCGGGAAGGTTCGCGTCCTTCAGCGCTTCGTAAAAATCCCGGCGCATGCCCTCTCCGTCCGCCGTCGGATGCTTTGGATTGTACATGCTCCCGTTGACCATGGATCCGATCGGTTCGAGAAACGCGCCGAACAGACGGGATGAGATCTCCCCGATCCGAAAATCCGGATGAATCGTGATGCCGGCTTTTTTCATGGTTTCCTCCGTTTTCCCTCTCCCGGTCACGCCGGGCCCCTGACGGCAGCTTTGCCGCCCTTTCCGCATACGATTATAGCACAGCGCGGGCCGGAAGTCAATTCCATCCTGCTCTCCGTCCGGAAAGTCTTGAAAAACCGGACGGTCTATGGTATAATCAGACAGGAAGAACAGCGTCCCCCGGATGAGAGGAGGGCATGCGATGGAAGGCAACATGGCGGATATCCGTTGTCCGCACTGCGGCGCGCCGGCGGAATACGATATCGTCAAAGGGCGGTATCTCTGCGAATACTGCGGCGGCCAGGCAGGCATCGGAGAGGTGCAGGCGCACAGGCTGGGCTTCCGGCATCTCCAGCAGGAGAGGATCCGGAAAAGCGCCGAAAAATACCGGCTCGAAGAAGCGCGATGCACCGGCTGCGGCGCGTCCCTCGTCTTCGGGGAAGGCGAAGCCATCACGACCTGCGCGTTCTGCGGACGTGCGCTGGTCCGGGAACAGTACGTCACCTCCGAAGAGATGCCGGAGCTGATCATCCCGTTCCGGATTACGCGGGAAGAAGCCAAGGCCTGTCTCGGGGAATGGTGCGCCAAAAATACGGGAAAGCGCGAAGCCAGGCACCTCGTCAAACAGCTCGATGGTCTTGGCGGGTTCTATCTGCCCTACGAGCTCATCCGCGGGCCCGTCCGCTGTCAGGTCAGCCGCATGGACGCCGGCCGGAACTATCACTGCGGCGGATTCGTCGACAACATCTTCGTCAACTGCTCCCGGCAGATCGACAATCTCCTGCTCGACGCCATGGAGCCGTTCGAGCTCGGGGAGCTTCGCGAATTTGATTTTGCCTTTACGGCAGGTCAGCGGATCAAGGTCGGAGACGTCGATCCGAAAGAACTGGAAAAGCGCGTCGCCGAAGAAGTATCGAACGATTACGCCCCCGTCGTGAAGAAGACGCTCGAGACCGACGCCGTCAGCGTGTCCGCCGATCCCTCGGGGGTGCTGCGGATGCCGGTCCTGCTGCCGGTGTATTATCTCGCGGCGGGCGATACCGTCGCGGCGGTCAACGGACAGACCGGCAAGGTCAGCGTGCGCGCGGAGAAGCCCTCCCACCATATCTTCATCCCGTGGTGGGCAAAAGCGATCCTCGCGACGCTCGTCATCACCGGAGCGGCTTTCGGTGCGTTCCTGCTCGGCGGCATTGGGATGGGGGAGAGCATGACGATCGCGGGAATGCTCGGACTCGTCATCCTGATCGTGACCCTTGCCGCGTTCAGCGATACCGTCCGCAACAGGTTCCGGGTGGAGACGGGAAGGAAGATCTTCTCATCCGGGGGAGGTCCCCTGCGGCGCGTCGGCGGAAGGCTGGTCCGGGACGCGGAGCCGATCCGGAAAAACGTCACCCCGCCCGTCTTTCTCGAAACCCTCGACGGCGTGTCCCGGCAGGTCAGGCTGGTGTTCTCCTCGCCCCTGCGCACGCTGAAAACCATTCTCCTCGCCGTCGTCGCCCTGTTTCTGCCGGTGATCATCGCCCTCTTTCTCAACGGCTTCGATTTCGAACGGCTGACGCTCGGCGGGTCGGCGGTCTGGTTCTGCATCATGGTCCCGGTCGTTCCGATCTATATCCTGAAATTCGCCGTCATCGATCTGTACGAGAATCCGTGGATCTATCTGATCGGAGAGGACGGACGGCAAAAACGGTATCGGAAGAAGAAAAAGATCAGGATCACCAAGGATGCCGTGTGCATGGTCCTGAAGGCGCTGTTCGTTCCGCCGGTCTCCCTCGCCGTGTGGTTCGGCATCGCGTCGTTCTGCGTTATCTGTTATCTGACGGCGTTCGGTTTTGACTGATCGGGAGGTACCCTGCAATGAAGAAAAAGAAGAAACTCGTCTGGAATTCCCCCGTCGTGCTGTGCTTTGCCGCGCTCAGCTTTGTCGTCATGGTCCTGAATCTGCTGACCGGCGGCCTGACCAACCGGCTCCTCTTCACGACCTACCGCGCCCCGCTGACCTCTCCGCTGACGTGGATCCGGTTCTTCACCCATGTGCTCGGACATGCGGGATGGACGCACTACATCGGGAACATGTCCTATCTCCTGCTGCTCGGTCCGATGCTCGAAGAGAAATACGGTTCGAAGCGGATCCTCGGGACGATGGCCGTCACCGCGGTCATGACGGGAGCCGTGAATTTCCTCCTGTTCCCGAACACCGCGCTGTGCGGCGCGAGCGGGATCGTATTCGCGTTCATCCTGCTCACCTCCTTCACGAGCTTCCGGGAGGGAGAGATCCCCGTCACCGTGATCCTCGTCGCGCTGATTTTCAGCGGTCAGCAGGTCTATGAAGGACTGTTCGTGCGGGACAATGTCTCGAATCTCACCCATATTCTCGGCGGGATCGTCGGTGCGGTGATCGGATACCGGCTCAACCGGAGACTGCGCTGAGGGACTGATTCCGTGAACGTTATTGAAAGGCGGTGCACCATATGCTGAACGCTTCTGTCTGGTCAAGTTATTTTGTCGAAATGTCCCCGGAGGACATGATCAAAGAGTTCCTCGACGCCGGATTCACCGCGACGGAATTCTCGGACGAGCACGGGCTCATGCTCCTCTCGCGCGGGGATCCCGAAAAGGAGGGCCTGAAGCTGAAGAAATACGCGGAAGATCTCGGATTTTCCTTTCCGCAGGGCCATCTGCTCCTGCGGGCGGATCTCTGTGCGGACGATGCGGCGGAGACCCTGAAGCCGTGGCTCGATCTGTTCATGGCGCTCGGGATCAAATCCGGCGTGCTCCATGCGGCCGGGGGCGACGATCTTTCCCCGGAGGCACGGTTCGCGCGGCGCGTCGGCACCCTCTCCGAACTCGCGGCGTACGTCAAGGGGAGCGACTTCACGATCTGCCTCGAAAATCTGCGCGGCGCGACGCGTCCGGAAAGAGCGGAGGATCTGAACGCGCTCATCGACGCGGCGGGCGGGGACGCGAACCTCGGGATCTGTCTCGACACCGGTCACCTGCACATCCAACGGGAGCGCCCGCAGACGCAAGCGGATTTCATCCGGATCGCCGGGCGTCGCCTGAAAGCCCTGCACATCGCGGACAACGACACCACGAGCGACATGCATCTGATGCCCTACGGCCGCGGGACGATCGACTGGCCGGAGGTCATGACCTCGCTGCGCGGCGTCGGATACGACCGTCTCTTCAATCTCGAGATCCCAGGCGAACGTCGCTGTCCTCTGCCGGTTTTGAGGGCAAAGCTCCGGTACTGCCGCGCGCTCTGCGATCTCATGCTCGGCTCCGTCGGGCTTTGACGGGATCCCGCAGCGGAAAGGGCGACCTGACGCATCCGCAAACCAAGCGGCCGACCGTACGCGCCTTCCGGGAACGGGACGCGGAGGCTCTAATGAAAACAAGGAGGAACGGGATGGACGACAACATCACGAAAATCAACGAGAACACATGGCGGATCGAGGACGGCGGGGTACGGCTCTTCCTCCTTTGCGGGGAGGCGCGGGCGCTTCTGATCGACTCCGGAATGAACATGAACAACGCGCGGGACGTCGCCGCGGGGCTCACTTCCCTGCCCCTCTCCCTCCTGAACACTCACGCAGACCGGGATCACATCGGCAGCAACGAGCAATTCGACGCCTTTTACATGCATCCGGCGGAGGAAGCCAACTACCGCCGGTCGGGGAAGCCGGGGACCATCCTCCCGATCGAGGAGGGCGATGTGATCGATCTCGGTCAGCGGGAGCTTGGCATCATCCACCTGCCCGGACACACGCCCGGGAGCGTTGCGGTGCTGGATGTGCGGAACCGGGTGCTCATCAGCGGGGATCCGATCCAGGAGCACGGGCACATCTTCATGTTCGGGGATCAGAGGAACATGAAGGACTACATCGCGAGCCTCGAGCATCTCGAAGCGTTTGCCGATCGGTTCGACGAGATCTGGCCGTCGCACGCGGACTGTCCCGTCTCCCCTGGCATCATCCAGAGACTGCACGACGGCGCCGAAAAGATCCTCGCCGGAGAGATCCCGGGCAAGCCGACGGACATGCGCGGGCAGCGGATCGTCGTCTACGATCTCGGGTTCTGCGCGTTCCTGTGCGGAGAATAACAAAACAAAACGGGGGCTGTCGCAAAAGGAACTTGGTGCTGGTTTCCTATGGAATCCACCTTCCATTGTGTGTAAACGATTGCAGAAACATTCGGGTGGAAAACTGCATGAGACGTGTCATTCCGAGGAAGGGTCCCAAGGCCCTGACGTGGGAATCCGTACTCCATCACAAAACGAACAGCCGTTCTCCATGGCGTCTTGCCTCGTGCAGAGGACGCGGATCGCCACGTCGCAGGTCTCGGGACCTGCTCCTCGCAATGACACATGACAGTCGGTGCGAAGCCATGCTCTGCAACACCGTCGCACGCCTATATACAGAACAAAAGATGGGACTGACGCACTCCTCCGTTTCAGGAGCAAATGCGACAGTCCCGTTTTGATAGCGCCGCTGCGGCATATCATTTTTCTGTCAGATGATGAAATCGCCGTTGTCATACAAGATGGAGGACGGGATGAAATAGAGGTACGGCGCGGTAATGAGCGCGAGCCGGAGCGCCGATTTCTTCGCCTGCTCCGCCGCAAGCCCCGCCTTTTTGAGGAGGGAACGGTCGATGAGGAAGATGAGGACACCCGCGATCAGAACGGCCAGGGCGACGACGAGAAAAGCGGCAGGATGACTGAACGGGTTGAACCCGACCCCGTACGCAAGCTTCTCGATCAGGGCGCCGAACGACGTCTCACCGTCGATCGCGACGCTCGCCATGAAGACGCCGAACAGGATCAGAAAGCCGACAAAATCGCTGAGGAAGCCGGCGAGGCAGATCTTCCACGTGTGCCGGCGGCAGAAACGTCCTTTGTCCGGCAGGTCGCCGAGGCTCCATCGGAGAACGATCCGGTCGATGAGATAGTTCGCGGGAATCAGGATCAGCCACAAGAGCGTCGGCCAGAACAGGATCAGCCAGATCGGGAGCATGATGTTGTAGAGCCTGACGGGGGGTCTTTCGGGAAAAGCGGAGGGGTCGGACGGACGGTGGATTCGTTTCATGAGAGATCGCCTCCGTTTTTATTTCTGTTCGATCACCAGTTCATACGTATTCGTTGTTTGATCCCCGTCTTCGGTTTCGAGAACGGCGGCAACGAGGAAGCGTTCCTTGTTTTCCGCGTCGTCCGGGATCCGGAAGGGCAGCGGGCCGCCCTTGGCATGGCAAAGCGGCTTTGCTTCGAGTTCCGCCGTGCCGAGGACGGACGTTTTTCCCCGGACGGTGACGGAGAGTGTCACGCGGCCCCGCACGCCGTTCTTCGTGTCGTTGAGGAGCCACGGGACGAGCGTCATGATCTCTCCGGGAGACCACATGAATTTCGGGATCTCCGCCGCGCCGAGCACGTCCCGCAGAGAGTCCGCGACGGCGAAATACGCGTCCTTTTTGACGTCGGGATAAGCGATGAGAGAGTTGTTCACCGCGCATTTCCACGGCTCGCACCAGCACCAGTTGATCGCCATGGCGCATGCCGGTTTCTGACGGCGGGCCGCTTCGAAGATCGCCTTGTATCCTGTCCGCTGGAGCCAGGCGGAAGTCTCGCACATCGCTTCGAGGGAGGAGACGTCTCCGAAGCGTTCGAGCGTCGGGAAGCAGAGCCATGCGTCCGATCCCCATGCGTTGAAGGCATGGTGCGCCTCCCACGAACTGTCCGGACCGGGTTTCGGCGGGAAAAGCTCCTTCTCCGGGATGATCCCGCGGATGAATTCTGCCGAGGGGATGCCGGGAATGCCGAATTCGGTATAGGCGGTAGCGCGCGACTGACCGAAAAGCGCGAACGGATCGAGGCCGGACTCCCGGTCGATGAAGGTATAGCCGCCGTGCTTCATGCCCGAGAGCGGAGAGGTCATGTTGAAGGGGATCTGCGGGGAGAGCTCGAACGTCAGTTTGTTCAGCAGCCGCAGGGCGAGGTGCTGCTCGGTCATCCCGGACCAGCTGTTGAAAAGCTCGTTGCCGCCGCACCAGAGGACGAGGGACGGATGCCGGCGGATCTTTTTGATGATGGCGGCGGCCTCCTGCGCCAGCGTGCGAAGGTAGTGCTCGCTGTCATAGTAGTTGTTGCAGGCGAGCGGGAACTCCACCCAGAGCATGATCCCCCACCGGTCGCAGAGGTCGTAAAAGTCCTCCTTCTGCACCCCCGATCCGCCCCAGCAGCGGAAGATGTTCATATTGCATGCCGCGGCGGCGCGGACGGTTTCTTCGTACTTCTCCCGGGTCAGCGTTCCGGTAAAGATCTCCTGATTGACATAGTTCGATCCCTTTGCGAAGACCTTCGTGCCGTTGAGCTCGATCTGCGCCGGGGGATCGCTGCGTGACTTCGGGAATCCCGCCGGCTCCCGCCACGCGCCTTCGTTCATGACAAGCCGCACGCGCCGGAATCCGACCGTTCCGGTCTTGCGGTCGCCGTCCGTTTTGACTTCGTAGGAGTACAGCGCGGGATCGCCCATGCCGCGGCACTGCCAGAGGACGGGATCCTCCACCGTGAAGCGCAGGACGGGGCAGTCCGGATCGGTCCGTCCCGCAAAGACGGTTTCCCCGGACGGAGAGCAAAACGTCACCTCAGCGGGGACGGCAGCCCGGACGGAAAACGTCACGTCCGCCCGCGAAAGATCATCGGAGAGGGTGTAGCACGCTTCCGCGTCGAAGATGTGCGCGTCGGTGCGGGTCTCAAAGAAGGTATCGTCCCATATACCGGACGGGATCACGCGCGGATGCCAGTCCCATTCGTAGGCGACGGGCGGCTTGACGCACTGCGCGGCCTGACTGCGGTGGCGAGGCCGGTCCGCCGCTGCCGCATACAGCATCGGATGGGGATGGATCTTCACGGCAAACGCCGCGCCGGGACAGAGCCTCTCTCCGAGCAGATCCGTGAGGCAGAGCTCCACGCGGGAGAACATCCCCTCATGGGTATAAAACTCCTCGCCGTCGATCAGCAGGGACCAGAGATAGTCGATCCCCTCCGTGACGAACCAGAGCTTCTCGCCGGGATTCAGCGCATAGTCGAGCCTCGCCGTGTAGAACCATGTGTACGGCTCCAGCGCCGGCATCTTCCGGTGCTCGAGGCCGACGTTGAGATCTGCTGCGAACTCCGGATGAGCCGTGATGAAATCGAGCTGGATATTGCCCGGGACGGATGCCGGAAAGGGCGGGATCTCCGGCAGATCGGGGGACGATCCGAAAAAGGCCGGTCGGATGATCATAGGGCTTCTCCTTGGTATAGG
>JAEEGL011322050.1_pt1 | contig 30427 bp, 28 predicted proteins | sample 9134231 | NCBI WGS metagenome assembly JAEEGL01 (sample SAMN16246548, study PRJNA631951) | gut metagenome | biome: gut microbiome; feature: rumen; material: fiber-attached | host: Bos | place: Iran: Karaj | collected 2018-10 | reverse complement strand
CGTTTACGGCGGAACTTTCCGCGTGCTGGACAAGGTGTTCAAAAACTTCAACCTCAGTTACGAGATTGTCGATACCTCAGACCTGGCGCTGCTGGAAAAAAGCATTTCGCCGGATGTCAAAGCGATCCTTGTGGAAAGCCCGGCAAATCCGCTTCTGACTGTCACCGACCTGGGAGCCGTGGCAAAGATCGCGAAAAATCACGGAATCCTGTCCATCGTGGACAACACCTTCATGACGCCTTATCTCCAGCGGCCGATTCAGCTGGGTGTGGACATCGTCGTTCACAGCGCCACAAAATACCTCGGCGGGCACAGTGACCTTGTGGCAGGCCTGGTGGTAGTGAATGACGCCGTGCTGGCTGAGCGTCTCGCCTTTATCCAGAATGCCACAGGCGGCGTACTCGGGCCCTTCGATTCTTTCCTGCTGATCCGCGGCATCAAGACGCTTGGTGTCCGGCTGGACCGTCATGTGGAGAATGCGGAAAAAGCCGCGGCGTTCCTCAAGAATCACAAAGCAGTGAAAAAAGTTTATTATCCGGGACTGCCGGACGCGCAGGGGTATGAAATCAACAAACGGCAGGCTAAAAACGGCGGTGCAATGATTTCCTTCGAACTGGATGAACGTCATAACATCCGTAAATTCTTTAAAGCGCTGAAACTCATTGCCCTGGCCGAAAGCCTCGGCGGTGTGGAAAGCCTTGTCTGCCATCCCGCAAGTATGACCCATGCCTCCATCCCGAAGGAAGTGCGGGACCGGGTCGGCATTACGGACGGACTGATTCGCCTGTCCATCGGTATCGAGGATATTGAGGACCTGCTTACAGACCTTGAACAGGCCATTGCGGAAAGCGAGGAGTAAAAATGAGCTATTTTGAATCAACCCAGGATCTGATCGGCAACACGCCGATTGTGAAACTTTCCCACCTGAACCTGCCGGAAGGGGTCAATCTGTTTGCGAAACTGGAACTGTATAATCCGGGCGGCAGTGTCAAAGACCGGATCGGCAGGTCCATGATTGAGGATGCCGAGGAAAAAGGCCTGCTGAAGCCCGGCGGAACCATTGTCGAAGGCACCGCCGGAAACACCGGCCTCGGAATCGCTTTTGCGGCGCTGAACCGGGGCTACCGGGTCATCTTTGTCGTGCCGACCAAGTTCTCCGTGGAAAAACAGACCCTCATGCGCGCACTGGGTGCGGAAATCATCAATACCCCCCGGGAGGAAGGAATGCTCGGTGCGGAAGCAAAGGCAGAGGAACTGCGCGCCTCCATTCCCGGCGCCGTAACCCTGCGGCAGTTCAAAAACCTTGCCAACCCCAAAGCACATTATGAAACAACCGGTCCGGAAATCTGGCGTGACCTGGAGGGAAAAATTGACTACCTGGTGGCCGGTGCCGGCAGCGGCGGCACTTATTCCGGCGTCGTTCGCTATCTGAAGGAGCAGAATCCGGCCATCAAAGGGGTCCTGGCCGACCCGGTCGGTTCCACCATGGGCGGCGGAGAGCACGGGGATTATAACATCGAAGGGATCGGCAATGATTTCGTCGCTGATACCATGGATATGTCCCTCGTGGATAAAGTGGTCAAGGTGGATGATAATGATGCCTTTACCGGTGCCCGGGAACTGGCCAGAAAAGAGGGCATCTTCGGCGGCTCCTCCTCCGGTGCTGCACTGAGCGCGGCGAAGAAGCTCATTGATTCAGGAGCCCGGGGCAATATCGTGGTCATCTTTCCCGACAGGGGCGACCGCTATTTCAGCAAAAACCTGTATGAATAAAAATCAGGCGCGCCTGATGATTCAGACACGCCGTTTACTTCCCGCGGTACAACAATTCAGATTACATAGTCGTTTGCGTACCGGTCATGCTGCCGGTCCAGGATATCCTGCAGGGTGATACTGTCGAGATACTCATTGATGACCCTGGACAGTCCCTGCCAGACCGGAAGCATCACACAGTATGCGCTGCGTTCACACTCAACAGGATCCTGGTCAGCACAATCCACAGGCGCCAGCGATCCCTCAGTGCAGCGCAGGATATCACCGACGGTATACTTGTCCGGTGACTTGGCCAGCATATATCCGCCCTGGGATCCGCGATTTGCCCTGAGAATATCCGTCTTATTGAAGATCGGAATAATCTGTTCCAGGTACTTTTTGGAAATGTTCTGGCGCTTCGCAATTTCATTCAGGGAAATATATCCTGCCTGCTGGTGCTCTGCAAGGTCAAGAAGAAAACGAAGTGCATAACGGCCTTTTGTGGAAATCTTCATCGTCATTACCTCACAATCTTATAACCCCATATTACCATCTATTTTGTAGGAATTCAATAGTGGAAGCAAAAGCAAGGAGAAACAGATGACAATACAGCAACTGAAATATGTGATCGCCATCTCGGAAGCCGGTTCTTACAACAAGGCTGCGGATCTGCTGTACCTTTCACAGCCGACGCTGACCAATTCCGTCCGGGAACTGGAGAAGGACCTGGGCATTACCATCTTCAACCGCGGCGGCCGGGGCGTATCCCTGACGAATGACGGCGTTGAATTTGTCCATTATGCGAAACAGGTGGCACAGCAATATGAGCGCCTGCTGGAGAAATACGGCAAGGACGGAAAGCTGAAAAAGAAATTCGGCATCTCCGCACAGCATTATTCCTTCGCAGTCAAAAGCTTTGTGGAAATGGTGAAGGAATTCGATACGGAAGAATATGAATTCGCGATCCGGGAAACAAAAACCAGTGAGGTCATTGATGATGTCTCCACCGGAAGAAGCGAAATCGGTATCCTCTACCTGAGTGATTTCAACCGAAAGGCTATCCGGAAAATCCTGCGGACCAACAGTCTGGAGTTTCATCATCTGATCGACTGCAATGCTTATGTCTATTTATGGAAAGGCCACCCGCTTGCCGGCAGGAAATCCATCCGGTTCGGAGATCTCGTGGATTATCCGTGCCTTTCCTTTGAGCAGGGAGCAAATGGCTCCTTCTACTACGCGGAGGAAATTCTGAGCACCAACGAGTATCCCCGGACAATCAAAGTCAACGACCGGGCAACAATGCTGAATCTCATGGTCGGTCTGAACGGGTATACGCTCTGTTCCGGCATCATCTGCGAGGAGCTGAACGGTTCCGATCATATCGCTGTTCCCTTTGAAACAGACGGAGATCCGGCCGGAAGCAGAATGGAAATCGGGTTTATCGTAAAGGAAAACATGATCCTGAGCCGGATGGGTCAGCTGTATATTGAAAAGCTTCGCAAATACTTGGAAAACAAGTCACAGAGCGAAAAGCAGCACAAGTGAGTTATAGCCGGAGGCTATTACCTATTATTCCTATATGATATTAGACAAATGTGTGAACGTCATGTACAATACGGTCATACTTTTGAAGGGAGGAACGGGGCATGTCACTGAAGCAGACTGGCACACGAATGGGCATGTGTTTATGTACGATGCGGTTCAGCGTTTCCCGGATCGGCCGATGTTGCACGTCCCGAATGTGACAGCTCAACAAAAAGGTTCAGATAAGCGGAACGCTGGAAGTATGTGTAAGACTTCCATTTTTTATACTCATTTTACGGTTTGGAGGGCACTCGATTGATTCAATTCCTTAGTCTCGTTCTCAGCTTCATCTTCCTCTTCTTTGCCGGAAGCATCCGGAGTGCAGAACCCGGTGATTGCTGCGGCCGGGAAGGAACGAACAGCTGCTGTCAGCAGGAAGCCGTGAAAGAGACTGTTTCAGAAAAAACTCCGGACTGCTGCATTCCGGAAGCGGCGAAGGAAAACACTTCGGAAAACGCTCCCGACTGTTGCAGCCAGGAAAACCGGGAAACAGAAAGCTGCTGTCAGGAGGAAAGCCATGAAAAGAGCCTTCCGGATAATATCCCTGACTGCTGCGGAACCTGATTACACCGCCTTACAGGCAGACTGAAAAAGATTGAAAGGATGATTTTCCATGAAAAAGATTGTTGCAATTGCCGCGCTTCTGGCGCTGGTGCTTACGCTGGCCGTTCCGGCCGGTGCGGAAAACGCCGCTGTTGAAAAGGCTGATTTCGGCCTGGGCTACCTGAACTCCACCGCTCACCTGCTCGGCTTCATCGCCAAAGAGGAGGGCTACTTTGAGGAAGAAGGCCTGAACGTTACCCTGACGCAGTTCTCCAGTGCATCCGAACTGGCCACCGGCCTGATCTCCGGCAAACTGGATGTCGCGTTCATCGGTTCCGTTCCGATCCTCTCCTTCCAGAGCCAGGGCCAGGATCTTTCCATCTTCGGCGGCGCAATGACAAACGGCCACGGATATGTGATCAAGCCCGAATATACGGAGGGCCTGGAAGACTGGGATGTTTCCATCCTGAAAGACCGCAATGTGGCTTCCGTCAAAAACAGTGTCCAGGACGCTGAACTGCAGATCCTCCTGAAAAACGCCGGCATTGAAATCGGTGAGGGCGAAGGCCAGGTGCACATCATCTACTTCGACAGCCAGAAGGATGCCTTCAACGCCCTGCAGAACGGCTCTATCGACGCAGCTTCCGTTTATTCTCCCTACGCCTCACTGGCCAAGGGCCTGGGATATGAAATTGTGTATCGCTGCTCCGAGGAGGAGGCCCTGAAGAACCAGCCCTGCTGCCGTCAGGTCGCGCCGACCGCAGCGCTGGCGGATTACCCCAACGCCTATAACGCGTTCGAGCGTGCCCTGATCAAGGCTTACAAGTTCTCTCAGGACCATCAGGATGAATCCATCCGGGATATCAAGCAATACATCGACATTGATGAAGACTATATCAGAACTGAGGTCTACGGCGGATACGGCACTTCCGTTCCCGATCCGGACAAACAGGGAACGGTCGCGCTCAAGGCTTCCATTGTTGAGCTGGGTTACATTCAGGACTATGACATAGATCCCCTCTACAACACGGCGGTCTATGACAAGGCTCTTGCCAGCATCCTGGCAGAGTTCCCCGACGATCCTGTTTACCAGTCCCTGAAGGAGCACTTTGATCTGTACGAGTAATCCGTTCATTTCACGGGACGGGAGAAACGCTCTTCCGTCCCGTCTCTCTGTAACACACCAGCGGAAAACGAACTGTGAGGTGAAACACATGAGTAAGATCGAGATCAGCCATTTGTCCGTGGATTACACAGAAAGGAATAAGCACTTTACGGCACTGAATGACGTATCCTTCTCTGTGGAAAACGGCGAATTCGTCAGTGTGATCGGATCCAGCGGTTGCGGAAAAAGCACCCTGCTCAGCATCCTGGAAGGCATCAGGCATCCTTCCGAAGGTTCCATCCTGATCGACGGAGAGCCGGTCAGGGGCACAGGGAATGACCGCGGTGTGGTCTTCCAGAACTATTCCCTTTTCCCCTGGATGACCGCCAGAAAGAACGTGGCTTTCGGGGTAAAGCAGGCCCGGCCGAAGCTTTCCAAAGCAGAGCGCTTCAGGGTGGCGGATGAATTCCTGGACCGGGTCGGCCTGGATGCCTTCAAGGGCAAGTACCCTTCCCAGCTTTCCGGCGGCATGCAGCAGCGCGTGGCGATTGCCCGGGCCCTGGCCATGGATACGGACATCCTGCTCATGGATGAACCCTTCGGCGCGATTGACGCCAAAAACCGGACCATTCTCCAGGAGCTTCTGCTCAAGCTGTGGGAAGGCGACGGAAAAACGGCAAAGAAAACCGTCCTGTTTGTCACCCATGATATTGATGAGGCCATTCTGCTGTCAGACCGTATTGTCATGATGTCAGCAAGCCCGGGCCGCGTGTATAAGGAGATCATCGTGCCCTTCTCCCGGCCCCGGAATCGCTCTGAACTGGTCCAGACGCCGGAGTACAGTGCCTTCCGTAACAGGCTGCTTTCCCTCTTCTATGGGGATATCGGGGACAAAATCGGCGGAGATGAGGTGGTGTTGTAATGAGTTTGGGGAAACGCTTCCTCAGGGTCACGAACCTCCTGTTCCTGATCCTGGTTGCCGTGCAGTTCCTGCCGGACAGGACCGCCAAGCCGGCTGAATGCCTCAACGTGCTCTGGTTCGCCATAGGGCTGGAAATCCTTGTGCTGATTGTGTCCGCGCTGATCAAGAAGCCGGAAGGCCTGGCGCTGTTTCTCGACATCATCGGCTTTGTGTATGTCTTCCTGATCCTGTGGACCCTGGCTTCCGCAAAGCTGATGTGGCTGAAGGAAACGCTCTTTCCGCCGCCCGGCAGGGTTTTCGCCCAGTTCATCACTGATTTCCCGAAGATCATGGTGAATATCCAGAGTTCGCTTTCCATCATCATCCAGGGTTACCTGCTGGCCGCGCTCGTTTCCATTCCGCTGGGACTGCTCCTCGGCTGGAAAGCGCGGGTAGGCAATGCCGCCACTTATATTTCCAAGTTTCTGAGCGCCATTCCGCCGATTGTCTACATTCCTTACGGCATTGCGCTCCTGCCCACCTTCCGTTCCGTTTCCGTCATGGTAATCTTTCTCGCCACCTTCTGGCCGGTGCTGGCCAGCACAATGAGCGGGGTGCTGAATGTAGAACAGAAGATCATCGATTCAGCCCGGGTACTGAATGTGAATCCCTTCACAATGCTGTTTTCCGTGATTCTTCCCGCTTCCCTGCCGCAGATCTTCATCGGCTGCAACCAGGGCCTAACGGTTTCCTTCATTCTGCTGACCTCAGCCGAAATGATCGGCGCCCGGGACGGTCTGGGATATTACGTCAAGAATTACTCCGATTTCGGTGACTATACGAGAACCATTCTCGGCATCATTGTCATCGGTATCGTGGTTGTCGCAATCTCATTCCTTTTCAATAAGCTGCAGCAGCACCTGCTTCGGTGGAAGAAATAAGAGGAGGACTTATGACAGAGATCTTATGGCACGGAAGAGGCGGCCAGGGGGCCTTCACTGCCGCCAGGCTGCTGGGTGCGGCTTATGTTGCGGAAAGCGACGGCTTTTACGCGCTGGCGTTTCCCTCCTTCGGTCCTGAACGGCGGGGCGCGCCGATCCGGGCGTTTACCAAGCTCAGCGATTCTCCTGTCGGAGACCGGAGCCAGGTGGTCAGGGCGGATTACAGCATCTACCTGGATGATACGCTTTTCACAGACGCTGCTTTTGATGAGCTGAAGGAAAACGGAAAAATCATCCTGAACACCCGGCGGAAAGTTGATGATGAACGGGTCATCACCTTGGATGGAACCGCGATCGCGCAGGAGATCCTGCATATGCCGATCACCAACACCATCATGCTGGGCGCCTTCGCGGCGGTTTCCGGAATTGTCTCCGCCGGCGCTGTAGAGCAGGCCATCCAGGAGAATATGCCGGAAAAACTGCAAATCCGGAATATTGCCGCCGTCAACGCGGCGATCAGGGAGGTGGCCGGATGAAACCGTATCTGAGAGAGCATATTCCGCAGGCATTTTCAGAAATCCCCGATACAACGTCGTATGAAGCGGGCTACCTGGTTTCGAAAAATGCCGGATGGCGCAGTGTTCGTCCCGTCATTGACACAGACCGGTGCGTCGGCTGCCTGCAGTGCTATCTTCACTGTCCTGACGGCGTCATTTTCAGGAAGGATGGCAAGGTAGCCATTGACTATGATTTCTGCAAGGGCTGCGGCATCTGTCTGAAGGAATGCCGGCCGGGGGCAATCAGGATGGAGGCGGAAAAATAATGGCAAAGAAGTTTCTTTCCGGCAACGAGGCCTTCGCCGAAGGCGTCCGGCTCGCCCGGCCCCAGGTCATCTCCGCCTACCCCATCACGCCCCAGACCATTGTCGTGGAAAAGCTCTCGGAAATGGTGGAGGACGGCAGCCTGAAGTCTGAGTTCATCCACGTGGAATCAGAGCATTCAGCCCTGTCCTGTGCCATGGGTGCCTCATCGGTCGGCGCCCGGGCATTTACCGCCACCTCGTCCCAGGGTCTGCTGTATATGGCGGAATGCCTGACCTACGCGTCCGGCGGCCGCTTCCCGATCCTGATGATGAACGCCAACCGGTCCACGGCCCTTCCCTGGAACATCTACGGCGATCAGCGGGATTCCATTTCCCTCCTGGACAGCGGATGGATTCAGGCTTACGCGGAGAATGCGCAGGAAGCGCTGGATCTGGCGCTGCTGGGCTATTACATTGCGGAAAAGAAAGAAGTATCCACCCCGTATATGGCCAATCTGGACGGCTTTGTCCTTACGCACACCTATGAGGTGGTGGATGTGCCGACCCGGGAGCAGGCGGATGCCTTCCTGCCTCCTTTTGAAACAGATAACCGCCTGGATCTGGAGCATCCGCGCAATCTTGGATTCTCCGCCGGTCCGGACTATAACACCCAGTTCAAGATGAAGGAGCATGCAGGGCTGCTGAAAGTCCGGGAGGTTGTGGCGGAAGCGGAAGACCGCTTCGCGGCTATCTTCGGCAGGCAGTATACCGGGCTTACGGAAAGCTACCGGACGGAAGATGCGGATTACATCCTGGTCACGCTCGGCAGTATTGCGGGCCTGGTCCGGGAAACCGTGGATGCGCTGAGAGCCAACGGAAAGAAAGTCGGCTTGCTGCGGCTCCGGTACCTGCGGCCCTTCCCCAATCAGGAAATTGCCTCCGCTGCGGCAAACGCAAAAGCGCTGGCCGTGCTGGAAAAAGACATCTCCTTCGGCAATGAGGGAACGGTTTATACCAATGTGGTTTCCGCGCTCCACAAGGCGGGGATTGCCATTTCCACAGCCAACTATGTGGGAGGACTCGGCGGAAAGAATATCTCCGCGGAGGATATCCGGCAGATCTTTGAGGATCTGTCACAGGGGCAGCAGGGACTGCATTTTGTCGGAACCGGAGGTGAAGCGGATTGAGCCTGAATGCAAGAACACTGAACGAAGAGGAATTCTTCTACGGTCACAAAGCCTGTGCCGGCTGCGGCGGAAGCCTGGCCGTCCGCATAGCGCTCAAGGTGCTGGGAGAACGGTCCATTGCCGTGCTGCCGGCGGGATGTATGTCAGCAGTCGGATTCAATTTTCCGCAGCTGTGCTTCGGCAATAACGCGATCATCTCCACCTTTGCCGGAACCGCGTCCATGCTCACGGGTATTGAAGCGGGACTCCGGGCCAGAGGGGAAACCAATTATCACGCGGTCGGTTTTGCCGGTGACGGCGGTACCGCGGATATCGGTATCCAGGCCCTGTCCGGGGCGATCGACAGGAACGATGACATCCTGTACATCTGCTACGACAACGAAGCCTACATGAACACCGGCATCCAGAAAAGCTCCCTGACCCCCTTCGGAGCCAGGACGACCACAACGCCGGCAGGAAAAAACATCCGCGGAAACCTCCGCCCGAAGAAAAACATGTTTGAAATCGTAGCCGCCCACGGAATCCCCTATGCGGCCACGGCAAGCATCGGATACCTGAACGACTTCATCGCCAAGGCGGAAAAAGCCTCGAAGATCCGCGGAACAAAATACATCCACATTATCGCTCCGTGTCCCACCGGCTGGGGAATTACCACGGATGAAACCGTGGAGGTGGCCCGCCAGGTGGTGGACTGCGGCCTGTGGTACCTGGCCGAGTATGAGAACGGAAACTTTACGCTGACGCATCAACCTAAGCAGCTGGCCGATCCCGCGGATTACCTGAAGCGGCAGGCCAGGTTCAGGCACCTGACAGAAGAGGATATTGAACTCATCCGGCAGTCCAGGGACCTGAAATGGGAACAAATCAGAAAAAACTATAAAAACATACAGGAGGAAAAATAACCATGAGCAGAGATGTGAATAACAAGTACTGGGATAAGGAACTGGAAACCATGCCCCGTGAGGAGCTTGAAAAGAAGCAGCTGGAGGATCTGAAGGAGATTGTGCAGTTCGCCTACGATCATGCCCCCTACTACAAAAGATCCTTTGATGCGGCAGGAGTGAAGCCCTCCGACATCAAAACCTTAAAGGACATTCAGAAGTTCCCCTTCATCGACAAGCGGACTCAGCGTGACACCCAGGGTGTCGGTTCCTTCCTTGGTGAACTGTGCGCCGTGCCGGAGGAGGATGTTGTCTTCATCTCCACTTCTTCCGGTTCCACAGGCGTTCCGACCATGAGTCCCTTCACCAAGAAGGACTTTGATGAGTTCCAGGAAACGGAAAGCCGCTGGTTCTGGCAGGTGGGTATGCGTCCCAGCGACCGCTATGTCCATGCGCTGAACTTCTCCCTGTATGTCGGCGGCCCGGATGTCATCGGCGCCCAGAACCTCGGTGCGCTGTGCATCTGGGGCGGCACGCTGCCCAGCGAGCGCCTGCTCTACGTGCTGAAAACCTATCAGCCCACCGTTATCTGGACCAGCCCCTCCTATGCCTGGCAGCTGGGTGAAAAGGCGCTCAAGAGCGGCATTGATCCCAAGAAAGACCTGAACATCAAGAAGATCATTGTGGCCGGTGAACTTGGCGGCTCCATTGAAGCAACACGCCATGCCATTGAGGAACTCTGGGGTGCTGAGGTTTATGACTTCTACGGCCTCTCTGACATCTTCGGTGCCTGCGCGGCCATGTGCGAAGCCAAGAACGGCCTGCACATTGCAGAAAACCATATCCTGGTGGAGACAGTTGATATCCATACCGGCGAAGTGCTGGAGCCCGGCCAGGTCGGCGAACTTGTTTTCACCACGCTGCGCAAGCATGCCCGTCCCCTGATCCGTTTCCGCACCGGTGATATTGGCTGGATCGACACCACGCCCTGCTCCTGCGGCAGAACGCATGGCCGGATCCACATCAACGGCCGGAAGGATGACATGTTCATCGTTTCCGCCGTCAATGTCTTCCCGAGCGATATCGAAGCGGTCATCCGCGACCTGCACGGCATCACCGGTGAATACCTGATCCGTGTATTCGAGAAGGACTTCACCTGCAAGTACTCCGTGGAAATTGAAAAGAATTCTGACAATCCCGCGTCCGATGACGCCGTCGCGGCTGAAGTATCCGCCGCGCTGAAGGCGCGCATCGGCGTGAAACCCGCCCAGGTGGTTGTCCATCCGGACGGCGGCCTGAATACACGCAGCGAACACAAATCCAAGCGTATCATCGACGAACGCAACCTGAGCTATGATATCTGACCGGGAGGAATAACCATTATGCCGCAGCTGTCAAGAAGAACGGAAACCTTTACTGACTCAGTCATCCGCCGTATGACGCGGGTATCCCTGAAATACGGTGCGGTGAACCTGTCCCAGGGGTTCCCGGATTTTGAGCCGCCCAGGGAAATCCTGGACCGCCTTGCAGAAGTCTCCCGGGAGGATTTCCATCAGTATTCCATCACCTGGGGTGCCCAGAACTTCCGGGAAGCCCTGGCGGAAAAACAGTCGAGGCTGATGGGCAGGACGATCGATCCGAACAGCGAAATCGTCGTCACCTGCGGCAGTACGGAAGCCATGATGGCAGCCATGATGACGGTTGCCAATCCGGGAGATAAGGTCATCGTCTTCTCCCCGTTCTATGAGAACTACGGTGCGGACGCAATTCTCTCCGGTGCCGAGCCGATCTATGTGCCGCTGTATCCTCCGGATTTCGGTTTCAAAGCGGACGAACTGGAAGCAGCCTTCCGCCAGAAACCAAAGGCACTGATCCTCTGCAATCCTTCCAATCCCTGCGGCAAGGTGTTCACCTATGAGGAACTGAAGCTCATCGCGGACCTGGCGGTAAAATACGACACCTTTGTCATCACGGACGAAGTATACGAGCATATCGTCTATGCGCCCAGCAAACATGTCTATTTTGCTTCCCTGCCGGGAATGTGGGAACGGACAATCTCCTGCTCCTCCCTTTCCAAGACCTATTCGATTACCGGATGGCGTCTGGGATACATCATCGCCCCGCCGGAAATCATCGACGTAGCCCGGAAAGTCCATGACTTCCTGACCGTCGGTGCGGCAGCACCGCTGCAGGAAGCCGCCGTGACCGGTCTTCGTTTTGGCGACGAATACTATGCCGATCTGGCTGCGAAATATACAGCCAAGCGCAATCTGTTCCTCAAGGGACTGGATGACCTGCGGATCGCACATACGGTTCCGCAGGGCGCCTATTACATCCTGCTGGATATCTCTGAATTCGGTTTTGAAAGCGACCTGGAATTCTGCGAGGTCCTGGCAAGGGATGTAGGGGTCGGCGCCGTTCCCGGATCCAGCTTCTTCCGGGAACCGGTCAATCACCTGATCCGCCTGCACTTTGCCAAGCGTGATGAAACGCTGTATGACGCGTTGAACCGCCTGGAAGACCTGAGGAAAAAAATCCCCGTAAGGCGATAATGAAAAGGCACGCTCGGCGTGCCTTTTTTATTGCACACTTTTCCGGATTCACCGGCCGGTATCCGTTGCAAACCTTTTCACCGAAAGAAAACAATGCCGGTTGTTGAGAAGCAATGATTTACATGGTAAAATTCGAATTATCACTTCAAGGCAATAGTATTGAATGCATGAATCCCGTCCCCGGGAAGATGCGCAGAATAATGAGGAGGTATCATTTATGTTTGGACGCAGACCGGATGGAAGACGCCTGAAGAAACAGGACCCTATTGTGCAGATGACCCCTTATCTGATGCCGATGCGCTGTGACGCGCAGGTGTTTCTGGAGCACAAGGCAGACTTTGAGAAGCTGAGCCGGTATATCGTGGACAAAGCCAGGGAGGGGCAGAAGATCACCTTCATGCAGATCCTGGTGGCGGCCTACGTCCGGGCGATCAGCAAAAATCCGGAAGTGAACCGGTTCATTTTCAACAAGCAGTATTATATCCGGAACAACTGTTCCGTCTCCTATACCGTGCTGAAGGATCCCCAGGATCACAACAGCAACGAGACCACCGTGCGCATCCTCTTTGACCTGACGGATACGCTTTTTGATGTCCGTGACCGGATGAATGCCGCGGTGGAACAGAGCCGTGCCACAGAGGACGGGGATTTCGTGATCCGGCTGGCCAGTGCGCTCCTGTCCATTCCCGGTCTCGCCACACTGGTGGTCGGCCTTGTGAAGCTGCTGGACAAATACGGGATCGCGCCGCCCGTGCTGATCCGGGAGCTGCCCTTCTACAGCGGCATGTTTATCACCAATAACGGATCCATCGGCTTGCATCATCCCCTGCATCACATCTATAATTTCGGTGACGTGAGTCTTTTCATCGGCATGGGCAGCGTCCAGAAGGAAGCCTTTGTGGAACCGGACGGAAAGACCAGGATGCGCCGCTGGCTGCCGCTGGGCATCACCGCCGATGAACGGGTCTGCTCCGGCGCGCATTACGCCGCCTTCTTCGCTGAGGTGATCCGCCTGCTGGACAATCCGGAAGAACTGGAAACCCCGCCGCAGGAAGTGCGCTTTGAGCAGGGCGTGGAGTATCACGTACCGAAGATTTCAGAACAGAAATGAGACATTAATTGTGAACGAAAACCGACAGGAAAGGAAAAAGAAGACAGTCTGGACAGCGTTGTTTGTCCTGATCAATATAGCGGTCATCGCCGCCACCGCGGTCAATGAGTTTTCAGGGACCACTGCCGGAACTTTTCAGTTTGGCTTTACGAAGCGTGCCCTTTTCTTCCTGGGGTGTACCGGGCTTTGCCTGGTTGTGCTGCTGTGTGCGGAAACCCTGAAGTATCTGCTGATGATGAAGTCCCTCGGGGAACCGGTTTCTGTCCGCATCGCGTTTGAGACGGCCGCCCTCGGAAAATACTATGACTGCATCACGCCTTCCGGGGCCGGCGGACAGCCCTTCCAGATTCTCTGGCTCCACAGGCACGGATATTCAGACGGGGCTTCCTCCGCAATGACAATCAGCGCCTATATCACCATGCAGGCCGGTTTCATTCTGCTGGCGCTGGGCGTCTTCATCTCCCACCGTTCCGTAGAGCTGGACGCCATCCGCTATACGGCTTATTTCGGCCTGCTGCTCTTTTCCCTCATTCCCTGCCTGCTGGCTTCGTTTTCCTTCATGCCGAAGACCGTCAGACGCATCATCACCGCCGTCATCCGCCTGTGCAGCCGGCTGCATCTGGTCAAAAAGCCGGAGGAATCCACGCAGCAGGTCCTGGGCATGCTGGACAGTTATCACACCAGCTTCTCGGTCATCGCGAAAAACAAGGTCATGCTGTGCCTCCTGCTGCTCCTGTCGCTGATCTACCGGATTGCCCTTTGCAGTATGCCCTACTTTGTGCTGAAGATGTTCGGTGCTCCGGTCAGCTTCCTGCATATTTTCGCCAGTACAATTTATATCTATGCCACAATCTGCCTGGTTCCGACGCCGGGCAATGCCGGTGCAGCCGAGGGTGCCTTCTATCTCGTCTTTTCTGCCATGCAGTCTGACGGTGTATTCTGGGCCATGCTGATCTGGCGGATCTTCTGCTATTATTCCTTTATTGTCATCGGTGCCGGCATTTACGGCGTCAACGCGATTCGCGCAAGGCGTGCCCGGGGAGGAAAACAGGATGAATGATCTTCAGGCGCTGCATCCGGTGCAGTTTATTGATAACTATTTCCCGGTCATTGACGGCGTGACGGAAACCGTTCATGAATACGCCCGGCATATGGAGAACGCCACCGTGGTCTGCCCGGCCATGGAAAGCCATTACCTGGAAAAGCACAGCTTCCCTTATCCGCTGCTTACATCCATGACCTTCCGGGTTCCTTTTTCCCGCTATGCCAGTGCGGTTCCGAATATTGACCGGGCCCTGGAAGCCGGCATTGCGAATGTGAAGCCGGATATCTTCCACATCCACAGTCCGTCCCTGCTTGGCAAATATGCTGTTTCCCTTGGAAAGAAAATGAAGGTTCCCGTTGTGGCAACCTTCCATTCCAAGTACTATGACGCGATCCTGGAGTTTACCAAAAGCCAGGCCATCGCCAGAATGGTGACAAACCAGATCGTAAAGGTTTTTGAAAGCTGCGACGAGGTCTGGGCCTGCTCGGAAGAAACCGGCGAAACGCTCCGCTCCTACGGATACAGCAAGCCGTATCATGTCATGCCCAACGGAACGGACGTATCCGTTCCCAAAAACGCGCAGGAGCTGAAAGAAAAAGCCGCTTCCCTCTTTCAGCTTCCGCAGGACAAACATGTCCTGCTGTTTGTCGGCCAGCAAATCTGGTATAAAAACCAGCGTCTGATCCTGGATACTTTCCGGCTCCTCTGTGACCAGAGTAACGACTGGTTCCTGGTCATGGTCGGCACCGGTAAGGATGAACAGGATATTGAACGCTACGCGGCGTCCCTGAACCTGACGGATCATATCCGTTTCACCGGTCAGGTGAAGGATCGGGATCTGCTCAGGGGCATCTACCTGAATGCGGATTTACTCTTCTTCCCCTCCGTGTTCGACAACGCTCCCCTCGTCCTGCGGGAAGCTGCCGTCCTGGCCGTTCCCACACTGGCGACCGAGGGTTCCAACGCTGCCGGGGCAATCCGGAAGAATTTCAGCGGTTTCACTGCCGCCGCCGATCCGCAGTCCATGCATGATGAACTGGTCCGGATCTTTACAGAGGAAGACGTTAAAAAAATCGGTCAGAACGCCCGGGAAACCATTCCCCTTTCCTGGGAAAAGCTCATCCCGATGGTACTCGAACGCTATCAGGCGGTCATCGACCGGTATGAAAGGACAAGGTGAGGATCATGACAGAAGAAACCAGGAATCCGGAACAGGAAACACAGCCAAAGGACCGGAGTGAGTTGATCCGCACAATCAAATTCGTATTGTTTTCCATTTCTGCCGGCGTCATAGAGATCGGCGTATTCACCGTTCTGTATGAGCTGCTCCACTGGGAATACTGGGTTGCCTATCTCATCGCGCTGGTGCTCTCCGTGGTCTGGAACTTCACGCTGAACCGGGAGTTCACCTTCCGTTCAGCCAACAACGTTCCCATTGCCATGCTGAAAGTCGCGGCCTATTACGCCGTCTTTACCCCTGTGACCACGATCCTCGGCAATTACCTGGAAGGCACCTGCGGCTGGAACGGCATGCTCGTCACGATCATGAACATGCTGCTCAACTTCGTCACCGAATACCTGTATGACCGGTTTGTCGTCTTCGGAAAATCCATTGACACAAACAGCCGTGCGCAGGCACAGGTTCAAACAAAGCCGGAAGGAAATGAATGATCATGCCCTCACAGTCTCCCCTGCTGTATCGCCTGATTCGCCGGGTGATATGGCTGTTATCCCCTAAATACAAGCTTTACGGCACGGAAAACCTTCCGCCTGAGCCCTGTATAATCGTCGGCAACCATTGTCAGATGTACGGTCCCATCGCTGCCGAGCTTCATCTGACCCGGCCGCATTATATCTGGTGCATCGGGGAAATGATGAACCGGAAGGAAGTTCCGGCATACGCTTTCCAGGATTTCTGGTCCATGAAGCCCCGCCGGTGGCATTGGTTCTACCGCCTGCTCAGCCACCTGATTGCGCCGCTTGCGGATTATATTTTCAACCATGCCCATACGATTCCGGTATATCATGACACCCGGGTCATGACCACCTTCCGCCAGTCGGTGGACCGCCTGAAGGAAGGCGCGGATGTTGTCATTTTCCCGGAGAAGAGTGACCCCTATAACGGAATCCTCTGGCAGTTCCAGGAACACTTCGCGGATCTGGCTAAGCTGTATTACCGCCGGACCGGAACAGCCGTCTGTTTTGTCCCGATGTATACCACGCCCAGGCTCAGCAGTATCCACTTTGGCAAACCGGTCCGTTATAATCCCGAGGCTGACGCTGCGGAAGAAAGAGCAAGAATATGCCATGCTATGCTGACGGCCATTTCTGATCTGGCGTCCGCGCTGCCGCAGCATACCGTCATTCCCTACGTCAACATTCCGAAGAAACAGTATCCCCTGAATACAGACCGAAACTTCTGAATAACAAACCCCAGCCGGATCCGGCTGGGGTTTGTGGTTATACGGGATCATTCACTTTTTGGGGAAAACGGGCTGTCCGTTCACAGCGATGTCACCCTCGATCGGAATCAGCAGGTAGCTGCGGCCGTCAATCACCCGTGTTTCAAGGATATCCGCCTGTTTGGGATCCACCTTGATGGATACGCTGGGCAGGTCCACCTTGAACTGTTTGGGGGCAATCACATTCACGGCAGGAAGCGCCGCACCGGTGCCGAAGGTTTTATCAAATCCGTCCTGGAAGGCTTCCACTCGTTCCGGGGACACACCGCCGTCGGCGAGCACCTTTGCCATGTCCTGCTTGGAAAGCATCAGCGGCTCGGCATCCTTGTCCTGCTCCTCAATCAGGGTGGAAACCACTTCATGCATTTCCTGGACCACGTCCAGGGAGCACTCCGTCCCCAGCGTCTGCGCCAGGAGAGACTGGAAGTTCTCCGTCTGCTCTGCGGCAGGCATCACTGCGTCAGCATTGAAGGAAGCTTTCAGGAATGCCTCATGGGCCTCTTTGCAGTCCTTGCTGAAGAAAAGCATGGTATTTACGTCCGCGGATCCGCCTTCGTACAGTGGGAAGAGGAATCCCATCACCGGCGTGCTGGCCAGCCACTCCGGTGCCCGCTCATGGAACATTCCGTCCGAGGGAACGTACCGCAGCGCCGGTTTATCCCGCTTTACAGGACAGACCGCGCAGAGGCAGTAGCTGAAAGAACGGTCGGAGTTCTCATAATCAATCTCATCGTTCACGTCCCGTTTCCGGACGTCAAGGTCGTCGTGAAGCATCAGGATCAGCCAGTTTTCTGCATTCTGCGCGTCTTCCACAGACTGCATGTCAGGATGTTCCGCCCGGATGCCCGCGATCATTTTGGTGAAGAGCTCCTGCATTACGGCATCGTCTTTCATACCAGTATCCCGGACCTTCATCAGGAGGCTGATGCTTTCAGACGGCATGGCGATCGGATTCAGTGCCTGTCCAAGCTGACCGGAAAGCACCTTCTTGAACATGGACATGAATTTGATATTTTCATTCTCATACAGGGTTGCCACAGGAACAGCAAAACTCGTGATCGGGTTTCCGATATAGTCAACATAGCAGCCACAAATCAGGGAAGGGTGGCGTTTGTCCGGATTCAGTCTTCTTTTGATTTCAGCCAGGTCTCTTTGGTTCATATTTCAGGTCGATCCTTTCGCTCAACGTAAAGTGGTTTGTCTGCGCGCCTGACACCTCCTGTTTTTACCGGGAGTCACCGCAGGCACTTATCCGCAAAACGTATCAATTATAAAACCGGTTGCCCGGAAAGGGCAACCGGTTTCCTGAAATATCAGTTCATCAGTATTGCTTAAACGCAGCTGCCAATGTTTCAGAGTACTTTGTTCAGGAAATCCCTGGTACGGGGATTTTGCGGATCACGGAAGATCTGATCCGGAGTTCCTTCCTCCAGGATCTGTCCGTCTGCCATAAACAGCACACGATGGGCCACTTCCCGGGCAAATCCCATCTCATGAGTCACCACTACCATTGTCATCCCGTCCCGGGCCAGTTCCTTCATGACGTCCAGTACCTCGCCCACCATTTCGGGATCCAGTGCGGAAGTCGGCTCATCAAAGAGCATAATATCCGGCTTCATGCAAAGAGACCGGGCAATTGCAACCCGCTGCTTCTGGCCGCCGGAAAGTTCTCGTGGATAAGCATTGGCTTTCTCTTCCAGACCGACTCTTTTCAGCATAGCCATTGCTCTTTCTTTGGCTTCTGTTTTACTGCATTTCTTCAGGTCGACAGGAGCCAGTATCAGATTGCGAAGAACCGGCATGTTATTGAACAGGTTGAAATGTTGAAAGACCATACCGACCCGCTCACGCAGACGATTGATGTCTGTCTTCGGATCGGTCAGTTCCTGCCCGTCGATTATGATCCGGCCGGATGTAGTTTCCTCCAGTCTGTTCAGGCACCGGAGAAAGGTGGATTTCCCGCTGCCGGAAGGGCCGATGACAACCACGACTTCCCCTTCATGAATGTCTGTGGTGACTTCCTGGAGAACATGCAGGCTGCCGAAATTCTTTGTCAGGTTTTTCACCTGAATCTTTATCTTATCTGGATTCATACTTCAGCCTCCTCTCCAGTACTTTGGCCAGCCATTGCAGCAACAGGATTACAATCAGATACATGATGGCAACGATCCCCCATGTCTGAAAAGACAGGAAAGTTTCAGCCACCACATTTTTCGCTGTATTCACCAGTTCAGGGAAACCGATGACTGAAAGGATGGATGTATCCTTCAGCGTAATGATAAACTGATTGATAATACTGGGAATCATGGTTCGGATTGCCTGAGGCAGCACCACCCGCTGCATGGCACGCCAGTAAGGCAGGCCCACAGAACGTGCCGCTTCCATCTGGCCAACATCCACAGACTGAATACCAGCCCGGATGATCTCTGCCATATAGGCGCCGCAGTTCAGCGCCAGGCAGATGGAGCCTGCCTGCAGGGCGGTCAGGGTCACCCTGTTCTCCACATGCAGAACGTTGTTGAAGAGGAATGGAACGCCAAAAAAGATAAAGTAGGCCAGTACAATCATCGGAACGCCACGGATCAGGTTAACAAACACCAGGGCAAACCCGCGGCAGACCTTATTCTTCACCACACTCATAATACCAACAATCAGGCCTATGATGCAGGCAAAGAAAAGGCCGTACAGTGCAAGCAGCAGCGTCTGTCCCATGGCGGTGACAAGCACCCGGCCATATCGGCTGAAAAGATCAATCAAGGAGAAACAGGCTCCTTTCGTAAGAGGTTGCATAAGGATGAACCGAAAAGGAGGAAGACCCTCCCTGAGGGTTCTTCCTCTTTACCGGTTTTGAAGCAGGATAACATCAGTTGCCCAGGTACTTGGCCAGAATCTCATCATACTTTCCATTTGCCTTGATGTTGGCCAGACCGGCATTGAACTTGTCGACCAGTTCCGCTTTTTCCGGATCAAAGACGGCCACACCATAGTCCGCGCCTTCGCTTTCCGTTCCGGGAACCAGTTGCAGCGGTACGCCGTTGGACTTGATGTAATCAGCCATGATGGGCGTATCATCAAAGCAGGCAGCGCACTGACCGCTGATGACAGCCTGATAAATATCCGGGGAGCTTTCAAAGGTCATTACGGTAAAGCCGTAGGTTTCAGCCAGGCTGTCCGCATAGCTCTTGCTTTCAGTACCGGTTTTCACAGCAACGCTCTGGCCTTTCAGGCCGTCAAATCCTGTAATATCCGATCCCGCGGCCACAGCCATGCTCTGGTTTGCGTTATAGTATCCGTCAGAGAAAATCCAGCCTTCCGCCTTCCGCTTCTCAGTGATGGATGCACCGGCAATAAGGGCATCCTTCTGGCCGGCCTGGCAGGCAGCAATGGAGGCATCCCATCCCAGGGGCTCAATGGTATATGTGAAGCCCTGGTCTTCCGCGATAGCAGCCAGGATCTCAACATCTATACCGACCAGGGTACCTGTCTCATCAGTGTACTCGAAAGGCCTGAAAGCGGTGTCTGTTCCGAAGGCATAATCCTCTGCGAGTGCGGCCGCAGCACCGGAGAGCATCATAATGGTTAACAATACAGCAAACAGTTTTTTCATGGTTCAGATCTCCTTTTCCATATATTTGTCATCATGAACTTCTGGTGAAGCATGATCAGACAACGAAAACAATATCAGCTGACCAGGGACTTTCAGTGATTCCTGATCAGTTCCTGCAGACGTTCTGTTAGCTTCGTGTTTTCACGATAGTCAACAGGACAGTCAATGACAGCCGGAACATCCTGCCGGAATGCATCTTCCAGAATCGTACGAAGGTCATCTGTATGTTCAACACGATATCCCTTGCATCCCATACTCTCTGCCAGCATGACAAAATCGGGATTTGTGAAAGATGTCATATTCGCATGGCCATAACGGTCGTTCTGCTTCCACTGGATCAGGCCATAAGCACTGTCGTTGAAAATCAGGGTAGCAAACGGCAGATGCTCGCGTTTTGCTGTCTCCAGTTCCTGGCAATTCATCATGAAACCGCCGTCACCGGTAACCGCCAGAATACGGTTCTGCGGATGAAGGAGTTTTGCAGCCAGCGCACCGGGAACAGCGATCCCCATCGTGGCAAACCCGTTGGATATCAGGCAGGAATTGGGCTCATCGCAAAGGTAATGGCGGGCAATCCACATCTTATGGGCACCGACATCGCTCAGCAGGATATCTCCCGTCCGCATTGCCCGGCGGATATCGCTGAGAATCCGCTGCGGCTTAAGCGGATAGGCTTCATCCGTCTCATAGGGCAGATATTCCTTCAGCATTTCTTCCCGGAGCGAAAAAGCATATTCCGGTTCCTGGATCCGGACAGTCAGCTGGGCCAGATGGCATAATGTTTCCGCCATATCCCCGACCACTTCGATTGTCGGCGGATAACAGCGATTTACATGAGCCGCGGTCGTACTGACATGGATAATTTTCTTAGTCAACTCGGGATCCAGACGGGAGGGCGCAAGTTCCACGATATCATACCCTATGCACAGCAGCAGATCAGCCCGGGCCAGCAGCAAGTCCTGATAGTCCTTTTGCGGGATACCGATTGTGCCCATGGCATAGGGGTCGTCACTGCGGATAACGCCTTTTGCCATCATGGTATTAACAACCGGTAAATGCGCACTGTGCGCAAGTTCTGTGATACCGGCGGTGATATCCGCTCTCGCGGCATCAGCGCCGACAAGCATAACCGGGAACTTTGCCTGGGCCAGCAATTTGGCTGCCTGGGCAATGGTCTCCAGATCGGCGTATTCCGGCCTGATCTTCTGCGGCACCATCGGATCAATTCCATCCGGAACATCCATTCGGGCAACATCCACCGGAAGATCGATATGCGTTGCGCCCATCTTACCTTCCTGCTGGGCATATTTAAACGCAAGGCGGACGATCTCCGTAATGCTTTCCGGGCGCATAACCAGTTTGGTTCGCTTCGTGATTGGCTCGAACAGCTTTGCCAGATCCAGATACTGATGACCGGTAATATGCATCCGTTCCGATGATACCTGCCCGGTGATTGCAACCAGGGGAGCTCCGTCCGAATTGGCGTCTGCCACACCCGTGATCAGATTTGTTGCCCCCGGACCGAGGGTCGCCAGGCAGACACCGGCTTTGCCGGTCAGCCGTCCGTACACGTCAGCCATAAAGGCTGCGCCCTGCTCATGACGTGTCGTAATAAATCGGATCGGTGACGCCGCAAGCGCTTCTATGACCTCCAGGTTTTCCTCCCCGGGGATACCGAACACATACTCCACACCCTCCGCGACAAGGCTGTCGACCAGTTTTCCGGCAACATTCGTGGGAAAGACCTCCTTTCCTCCAGAAATAAAAAAGGCGAATGGCTTTCAGGCCATTCACCTTTGAATGAAGAACAGTATACTGTTTTTCCCGGAAATGTCAAAGCGAAATTTTCCGCAGCGATGCAGCATTTGGGTTTGAATTCACCCGTATTGTTTAGCGCCTGATTGCAGAACAACAGAAAGACAAATCAAAAACAGCTCTCAAGATCATCCAGCCACATTCTGCAGGACGCGTCGCTCGGCATACGCCAGTCACCCCTTGGCGACAAAGAAACCGATCCGACCTTCGGGCCATCCGGTAAACAGCTTCTTTTGAACTGCTGTGAGAAAAACCTGCTGAAAAAGCGCTTTGCGGCGGATATGATTTCCTGCCTGCCAATCTCCGGGTATGCCCTCATGGCATAAGCTGCCGTTCTGGATGGCTCAAAGCCATACCTCAGGGTATAAAACAGGAAGAAGTCGTTCAGGTCATATTTCCCGATTTTTTCCTCTGTTTTCTGCGTAATGGTTCCGTCCTCATTCGGTATCAGTTCAGGAGTTATGGGCGTGTTGCAGATAGAAAGAATAACTCGCCTGAGTTCTTCGTTTTCGCAGGTTTCAGCATAAGCATGACAGATAAATTTCACCAGTGTTTTCGGCACGGAAGCATTGACTGCATACATTGACATATGATCCCCGTTGTATGTACACCATCCCAGCGCCAGTTCGGAAAGGTCGCCCGTCCCGACAACCAGCCCGTTTTTCATGTTTGCCGTATCCATCAGGATATATGTACGCATTCTTGCCTGCGCGTTCTCATAAGCGGAGTCTCCTTCTCCCAAATACCCGGGGCTGTGCCCGATTTCATCCAGATGGTTCCGGACTCCCTCAGCGATCGGTATTTCGTTCATTTCATCCGCAAGCAAGGCCATCAACTTGTGGGCATTGCCGTAAGTCAGCTCAGAAGTGTTGCCCCTGTTGGGCATCGTGTATGCCAGGATTCTGATATCAGGTACAAGCTTTTTCGCTTCTGCGCACACAAGAAGCGCCAGCGTTGAATCCAGTCCGCCGGAAATACCAATGACAAGATTGCTGATTTTTGTTGCCTTGACACGTGTGGCAAGTCCCTGAGCCTGAATCCGGAGAATTTTCCTGCATCTTTCCCTGAGTTCGAGGTCTTCTGAAGGGACAAAGGGATTACGACCAATCGGATAAGATATATCGTTTAACAGATCTGCCAGTTCATCAATGGACACGTCCGGTTTGCGGACAGGCTGAATGTGCACTCTGACTTTTCGGTATCCTTCTCCCTCTGCGCTCTCAAAGGTATTCTGATGCCTGCGGTCATGCATAATTCGTGACAGGTCGACAGCGGCAGTGCTGACAAAAGGCTGGTCCGGGAAAAAGCTCTCGGCTAAAACTGTACCGCTTTGCGCGATAATCGTATGGCCCGAAAAGACCAGATCCGTGCTGCTTTCATCCGGTCCGGCGGAAGAGTAAAGATAAGCACAGTAGCAGGAACCGCTCTGCTGCGTGACAAGCGCCTTTCGATACTCCTGTTTCCCGATCAGCTCATTTGACGCGGACAGATTGGCAATGATATTCGCACCGGAAAGGCTCAGATGGGTACTGGGTTTATCTGGCACCCATAGATCTTCACAGATTTCCACTCCCAGTACTGCTCCGCATTCCGGATCTTCCATAAGAATATCCACACCAAATGGAATACTCTCTCCATGAAGCCTGATCGTACGTCCGGTCATACCTTTTCCGGAAGCAAACCATCTTCCCTCATAAAACTCAGAGTAAGTGGGAATAAACTGCTTCGGGATCAGTGCGCATACTCTGCCTTCACAGAGGATCGCAGCACAGTTGTAAAGATTGTTTTCGAAACGAACCGGAACGCCGACAACCGATGTGACTCCGCGGCATGCAGCAGTCTCCCGTGCAATAGCAAAGAGCGCGTCCTCCGCTTTATCCAGCAGGAGATCACTTCCGAACAGATCTGCACAAGTATAACCTGTAATACATAATTCCGGAAAAACAATAGCACCGCATTCGCTGTTATTCTTGATCAGGTTAATAATCTGCTCTGTGTTGTAATCAATATCTGCTACCTTCAAAGACGGTACTGCCGTCCCCGCCAGAATCAGCCTGTTTTTCATAGTCCTATCCTCCCCGACAAAAAACAGACAAAGCAGCCATCAGGCTCCTTTGTCTGTATACGGATATTATATCCGGAAACAATACCGGGTCAATACATGAGAAATACAGTATACATAACGCTCTGCAATCAAATCTCTCTTGCAATTTCCGGGAATCCATGTTACTTTTCCATCAGTTCGAAAGAACTGGAATGATGGCAAAGGCGCCGATGCTCCTCACAAGGGGTATCGGCTTTTATTTTTTCAAAACCGGATTGAATAAAGGCGCCTTTGCGGCTCAGGATCGTCGTAATGATGGGGATAGACGATGGAGGATAAACATGAACAGAAGACCACTGATTGGTGTCGTTCCACTTTGGGATGATGATAAAGAGAGTTTATGGATGTTACCCGGGTATTTTGATGGAATCAATCAGGCCGGAGGCCTTCCTTTAATGCTTCCGCTGACTGATGACCAGGATGAAATAACGCAGTTGGTTTTGATGTGTGATGGCTTCCTGTTTACCGGCGGGCATGATGTTTCACCTTCAGTATATGGTGAAAAGCCCCTTAATGATTCTGTGATCTGCTGTCCGAAACGTGATCGTATGGAATCCATACTGCTGCAGGAAGCTCTCCGGCTGGATAAACCGGTGCTTGGTATTTGCCGCGGAATACAGTTTATCAATGCTGCTTTAGGAGGTACTTTATATCAGGATCTGCCTGCCCAGCATCCCTCCAAAGTGGAACATCACCAGACCCCGCCCTATGATCACGCGGCGCATACCGTTACTTTGAGTAAAGGAACGCCGCTATACAACCTGATCCGCCAGCCCCGGATTGCTGTAAACAGCTATCATCACCAGGCAGTCTGTTCACTTGCTCCGGCACTCGAAAAGATGGCAGAATCTCCTGATGGAATTGTGGAAGCACTGTATCATCCAGGAATGAAGTTCCTGTGGGCTGTGCAGTGGCATCCTGAATTCTCATTCCGGACAGATGAAAACAGCTGTCTGATTTTCGGTGCGTTTGTCAAGGCAGCTCTTTGATTTGCTTCAGGAAGCAGGTGTTAGCATGATGATCTGTAAATACGACAAAAAACTGATACTGGAAGACGGCTCTGTTTATTGCGGCACGGGCTTTGGCTGTGAGAAGGAGCAGGCCTTTGAGATTGTGTTCAATACCTCACCGGTCGGCTATCAGGAAATCCTGTCCGATCCGTCCTACACTGATCAGGGTGTGGTGATGGCGTACCCGCTGATCGGCAACTACGGTATTGCGGCGGATGATTTTGAGAGCAGAACGCCAACCATGAGCGCAATGATCGTGCGGGAGTACTGTCCGGAACCCTCCAACTGGCGCAGCGTCATGCAGCTTGAAGAAGTCATGAAGCAGTATGGCATCGTCGGCTTAAGCGGAATCGACACTCGCAAGCTGGTGCGGCATATACGCGACTACGGTTCATGCCGTGCAATGATCACTGACATCTCTTCAGACACCGCCGAGGCAGCGATGCGGCTGAAAGCATATCAAATGCCGACCGATGCTGTCAGCCGTGTCAGCCGCAAAAAAGCGGAATGTTACAAAAGCGAAGCAGGGAATTTTCACGTTGCGGCAATCGACTGCGGGATGAAGGAAAATATCATCCGCTCGCTGGTCAGGCGCGGCTGTAATGTGACCGTCCTGCCGTGGAACACACCTGCCCGTGATATCCTTGCGCTGAACCCTGACGGATTATTCCTCAGCAATGGTCCGGGCGATCCGGAAGACGTACCCGAGGTAATCAATACTGTCAAAGAACTGCACGGCAGGCTGCCGATCTTCGGCATCTGCCTGGGGCATCAGATACTCTCCCTGTCGTATGGCGCAAAGACCTACAAACTGAAATTCGGTCACCGCGGCGGCAACCATCCCATAAAAAACCTTTCTACGGACAAAATAGAAATCACCGCGCAAAACCACTCCTACGCGGTGAATCTGAACAGCCTGCAAAACACACCGCTCACTGCAACGCATATCAACCTGCTGGACAACACTGTCGAGGGGGTGGAGTGCCTGAAAGATCGTGCGTTCGGCGTACAATATCACCCGGAAAGCGCTCCCGGACCACAGGATAGCGGATACCTGTTTGAACGATTTATCACGCTGATGGAGGAGGCGAAACACCATGCCTAAGAGAACGGACATCCGCCGTATCATGGTAATCGGCTCCGGTCCCATCGTCATCGGCCAGGCAGCGGAGTTCGATTATGCGGGCACTCAGGCTTGTCTGGCGCTCAAGGAAGAAGGCTATGAGGTCATCCTGTGCAACAGCAATCCCGCTACCATCATGACCGATCCATCCATCGCCGACAAAGTGTATATGGAACCGCTGACGCTGGAATACATCGCCAAGATCATCCGCAAGGAACGTCCTGACGCTATCCTGCCTGGAATCGGCGGCCAGACCGGACTGAACCTGGCAATGGCGTTGGAACGTAAGGGGGTACTCAAAGAATGCCGTGTGGAACTGCTCGGCACCTCATCGGAGAGCATTGAACGTGCCGAGGACCGGGAACTGTTCAAGGAGCTGTGCGAAAGCATCGGCGAACCGGTTATCCCTTCAAAGATCACCTATGACCTGGAAGAAGCGAAAGCCGCGGCTGAACAGATCGGCTACCCGGTTGTCCTGCGCCCTGCCTTCACACTCGGCGGCACAGGTGGCGGTTTTGCGAATAACGAAGAAGAGCTTATCGAAATCGGCAGGAATGGTTTCGCCCTCAGCCCCGTCCATCAGGTGCTGATCGAAAAATCTGTCAAGGGTTACAAAGAAATCGAATACGAGGTCATCCGCGATCATAACGATACTGCGATTACCGTCTGTAACATGGAAAACTTCGATCCTGTCGGCATTCACACCGGCGACAGTATCGTTTTCTGTCCGTCCCAGACGCTGACGAATAAAGAGTACCAGATGCTCCGGGACAGTGCTTTAAAGCTGATCCGCGCGCTGAAGGTCGAAGGCGGATGCAATGTACAGTTTGCGCTCGATCCGCAGTCATCACAGTATTACATCATCGAAGTGAACCCACGGGTTTCCAGGTCGTCGGCATTGGCCAGCAAAGCCTCCGGCTATCCGATTGCCCGCGTCAGCGCGAAGATCGGTGTTGGGTTGCGGCTGGACGAAATACCGCTTGCCAATACCCTTGCTTCATTCGAGCCAGCACTCGACTATGTAGTCACTAAAATGCCGCGTTTCCCGTTCGACAAATTCGTGGAGGCCAAGAATACTTTAGGCACCCAGATGAAAGCAACCGGTGAGGTCATGAGTGTCGGCAGGACGATAGAAGAAAGCCTCCTGAAGGCAATCCGTTCTCTGGAAATCGGCGTATTTCACCTTCACAATCGACGCTTTGACAGTATGAGCGTTGAAGAACTCAATGATTACATCACAAAAGATACCGACGACAGGATATTCGCCCTTGCTGAACTGTTGAGAAAAGGTGGCTCTGTCGAAGGAATAAATCAGAATACTGCCATTGATCCCCTGTTCCTCCGTAAGCTCCGTAATATTATCGAAATGGAACGGAAGCTTTGGGAGCATATCGGCGATATGGATACTCTGTATCGGGCCAAACGTATTGGATTTGCCGACAGAGAGATTGCCAGACTGTGGGGCATAAGCGAAATTGAAATATATAACCTGAGAAAAGACGCAGGCATCATCCCTGTGTTCAAAATGATCGATACCTGTGCCTCTGAGTTCGAAAGCTATGTGCCGTATTTCTACACCACCTACGAAGAAGAGAATGAATCCGTCCGCACGGATAAGAAAAAGATCATCGTGCTGGGCGCAGGGCCCATCAGAATAGGTCAGGGTGTGGAATTCGACTACAGTACCGTCCATGCGGTGCAGACCATCCGCCGCGCAGGCTATGAAGCAATCATCATCAATAACAATCCCGAAACAGTTTCCACTGACTACACAACATCTGACAAGCTCTATTTCGAACCGCTGACTCCTGAGGATGTCATGGCTATCGTGGACTTTGAACAGCCTGAAGGGGTTGTTGCGTCTCTCGGTGGACAGACTGCGATCAACCTGGCCCAGCCCCTCATGGAGCGCGGCGTGAAAATCATCGGCACCGACTGCGCCGCCATTGAACGGGCCGAAAACCGTGACAGCTTCAATGCGATTATCCGGGAGCTCAGCATTCCGCAGCCTGCAGGCCGGGCTGTCACTTCCATTGAGGAGGGCGTCAGGGCTGCCGAAGAAATCGGCTATCCCGTGCTCGTCCGTCCATCCTTTGTCCTCGGAGGCAGGGCAATGCAGATTGTCAGCAAAGAAGCAGACCTGCGGCATTACCTCAGGACCGCTGTCGAGATCGATGCCGATAAACCTGTTCTGGTCGATAAATACATCGTCGGTAAAGAGGTCGAAGTCGACGCCATTTGTGACGGGACTGACGTTTTCGTTCCCGGCATCATGGAACTGGTTGAACGTACAGGTGTCCACTCAGGCGACAGCATCAGCGTCTATCCATCTTTCAGCATCAGCAACAAGGTCAAAGGAATCATTCTGCAATATGCCCGGAAGCTCGGCAAAGCCATCGGCATTGTCGGCCTGTACAACATCCAGTTCATCGTTGCACCTGATGATATGGTCTATATCATCGAGGTCAATCCGAGATCAAGCAGGACCGTACCTTTCCTCAGCAAGGCCACCGGTTACAGCCTCGCGGATATTGCGACAGAGGTTATCCTGGGCAAGAGTCTGAAGGAGCAGGGCATTTTCCAGCTCTATCCTGAGGAGAAGAAGAGATACTACGTCAAGGTGCCGGTTTTCTCATTCCAGAAGATCAAAGGCCTCGACGCATATCTCAGTCCCGAAATGAAGTCCACCGGTGAAGCCATAGGCTATGACAGGAGCCTGTCGAGGGCTATGTATAAAGCGCTCGTTGCCGCAGGCATCAAAGTCCAGAATTACGGCACCGTTATCGTCACCCTCGCCGACGAGGATAAAGAAGAAGCCGTTCCGCTGATCCGCCGCTTCTACAACCTGGGTTTCAACATCGAAGGAACTGATCTGACCGCAAAAACCATGCGTGATCATGGCATCAAAACCAGAACCCTCAGAAAACTCAGCGAAGGCAGCAATCAGCTTCTCGATGCCCTTCGCGCAGGCTATGTCAGCTACCTCATCAATACCCGTGCAATCCTGTCCGGCGTTCATTACGAGGATGGTGCTGCAATTCGCAGAACCGCGATCGAGAACGGAGTAACAACTTTCACCTCTCTGGATACAGTCAGGGTATTGCTCGATGTGCTCGAAGAAACCACACTGACGATCTCGACGATCGATGCATGATAAAGCTTTCTTTCGATAACACAAAAAATGAATCTCCGGCCCAGAGGTTCAGCCCGTTAGCCATGCCCGCCTCGAAGATCGGGCGGAGTGCGTCTGCCGTCAGATTGCCGCCAAAGGTACCGTCGTTTCCCCAAGCCCAGGCTCCCAGTGCGATTTTCGGTAAAGTGCTCATGATGATGCCCCTCCTCAGATTTTCTGATTGCCTGTAGATCAGACATGTTTTTCCTTTGCGTTCGCCGGTTTGTTCTGGGCCATCACGCCCGCCAGCGGATGAGGTACATAAGGCGCTTCCAGATACACAACTTCTTCATCCGTCAACTCCAGATCCGTCGCTTTTGCAGCGCCGTCCACATGGTGGAGCTTCGTCGCGCCGACCACCGGGGAAGCAACCTTGGTCAGAAGCCAGGCCAGAGAGACCTCCGTCATGGTCACGTCCCGCTTTTCCGCGATTTCCGCTACCCGGTCGATGATGACCCCGTCCTGCTGCGCGGTGGCGCCGTACTTGAACTTGGCGTAGGCGTCCTTCTCCAGCCGCTCGGAGGTTTCACCAGGCTTGCGGGACAGCCTGCCCGCCGCCAGGGCGCTGTAGGGTGTCAGGGCTATGCCTTCCTCCTGGCAGTAGGGCACCATTTCCCGTTCCTCCTCCCGGAAGATCAGGTTGTAATGCCCCTGCACAGAAATGAATTTTGTCCAGCCCTCGCGATCGGCGATAGCATTGGCTTTTGCCAGCTGCCAGGCAAAGCAGTTG
>JAEEGL014023673.1_pt1 | contig 30429 bp, 27 predicted proteins | sample 9134231 | NCBI WGS metagenome assembly JAEEGL01 (sample SAMN16246548, study PRJNA631951) | gut metagenome | biome: gut microbiome; feature: rumen; material: fiber-attached | host: Bos | place: Iran: Karaj | collected 2018-10 | reverse complement strand
TCAGCTCCAGGTTGCCGGAATAGTCCGTGACGGAGTCCACGTCGCGGAACACTTCCCGCAGACCGGTCTCCAAAAACCATTTGTAGGAGCTCTTCTGGATCTCCAGCAGATTGGGCATCTCCTGGATCTCCGGGGTACGGGCAAAGCTCTTCCGCAGAGTTTTGCCGTAGAGAACATCTTTTGGCATTGGTGCACTCTCCTTATCCGTTTTCGAACGCCCGGGGTTGTTGTCACATTGTTATCCCCCGGCATTGATTTACGATGGTCAAGCTGTTATACTACACACAGATGGATAGTGGGGTATTAGGCCCCCTCCCCTGCACATAGAGCAAGATATTTTACCATTATCCCTGTGTGCTTGTCAAGAAAGAAATTCGAGATTTTTGATAAAAATGGCGGGAGTTTTTGCTCCCGCTTTTTGTTTTTGAGGTCTTCTATGGAAAAAACGCTTGTTCTGGTCTTTCTGATCCTGGAGGGCGCCGCCGCCCTTTGGCTGCTGTACGGCGAGGGTCTGCTCAAGCAGCGCGGGACCGCAGTCCTCTGCGCGGCGCTGATCGCCCTGGCCTTTGCCGCCCGGGCCGCGGTACTGGACTACGAGACGCTGGACTATCAGGATTTTCTGACCCGCTGGGTGGATTTTTTCCGGGCAAACGGCGGCTTTAAGGCGCTGAGCCAGCCCGTGGGGAACTACAACATCCCCTATCTGTACTTTCTGGCTTTGTTTTCCTATTTCTCCGTCCGGGACCTGTACCTCATCAAGCTCCTGAGCATCCTCTTTGATATCGTCCTCGCCTGGGCCGCCATGAAGCTGGTGGGGCGGGCCACCCGAAATCCCCTGATGCGCGCCGGCTGCTTTTTCGCCGTGCTGTTCTGGCCCACGGTCTTTCTCAACGGGGCTCTCTGGGCCCAGTGCGACGGGATCTACACCGCCTTTGCCCTTCTGGGTCTGTGGCTGGCCCTGGAGGACAGGCCGGTACCGTCCATGGTGATGATGGCCGTCTCCTTCGGCTTCAAGCTCCAGGCCGTGTTCATCCTGCCCGTTTGCCTCGTGCTGTGGATGTATGGGAAATACAACTGGAAGCATTTTCTTATCTTTCCCCTGACCTACGTGCTCCTGGTCCTGCCGGCGGTGCTGCTGGGCAGGCCCTTCTGGGACACCATCACCCTGTATTTCAGGCAGACCGGCAGCGTGGGAAACGGGCTCAACTACAACTCCCCTTCCATTTTCGCGATCTTCTGGCGCGTGCCCGAGGAGAAGCAGCAGATGGCTTCCCTGCTGGGGATCATCGCCGCCGGGCTCTATCTTCTCAATCTCCTGGCCATCGCATTTTACAAGCGCAAAAAGCTCACCGACCGCTCCGTGCTGGCTCTGGCCGTGCTGATGGTCATCGGCATCCCTTTCCTGCTGCCCCACATGCACGACCGGTACTTTTATCTGGCGGACGTTCTGGCCCTGGTGCTGGCCTTCTCCTTCAAACCCCTGTTCCTGACGGCGCCGCTGGTGGAGTTTGCCTCCTTCCTGGGCTATCACGCCTATCTGAAGATGCGCTATCTGCTGTATATGTACTACGGCTCCTTTGCGCTGATCGCGGCCCTGGCTCTGAGCGCCCTGGCCTTCGCGATAAGCCTGCGCCCCGAGAAGCGCGGAAAACCGCAGAAGCGAAAAACCGCCTGACCGATCAACGGGCGTCCGCCGCGGCGGACGCCCGTTCAACATACCAAGGAAAAACGAAGGCCGCTCTTTCGAGCGGCCTTGCTGTTTTATCCGGAATTATGCTTCGGGCTCTTCTTCCACGATCACGATACGGCCCTGGCCGAAGGGATTGTCGTACTCCTCGCCAACGACGCCGTTCAGATTTTCGACGATGTAGTCGATGAGCACCTGGTTGTCCAGCTTCACGCTGTCCTGCAGGACCTTGCAGCCGTCGAACATGGCGTAACCGTCGCCCTTGTTGAGCAGCATGTAGTTGTGACTGGCCAGAGTGTAGGTGGCCTCGGGATCGATGGGCTCGCCGTTGACCAGCACGTTCTTCACGCGGCGCTCGCCCTCGACGCCCACGAACATGCCGTCCGCGTCGGAGATGCAGCCGCTCTCGATATAGCTGTGGATCTCGTAGGTCAGGCCGGCGACCTGCAGGAAGCCGCCGTTTTCACCAGGAACATTGCGGGCGCCCCACTCCAGGGCATCCAGGACCTGCTGGCCGCTGACCTCGATGACGCACATGGCGTTGCCGAAGGGATGGACGCTGAGGATGTTGTTCAGGGTGATGTCGCCGGCGTCGATGTTCTTGCGGATACCGCCGCCGTTGACGAACGCGATCTGGGCACCGGACTGGGCCAGGTACGCATCCGCGCACAGGTCGCCCAGGTTGGTCTCGGCGCGGCGGATCATACGGATGGGCTTGCCGCTGTCGTCCACGGCCTCGGGGTCGTTGATGGTCAGATCCACCTGGGTGACGGCGACGACCTCGTTGAGCTTCTCGTTCAGCGTGTCCGTGGCGGCGGCGACGGCGGCCGTCATGTCATTCCTGACGCCCAGCAGAGCAGGGACGGAATCCTTGTTGTTCCAGATATAGTTGCCGGTGGTGAGCTTGCCCTCGGCGTCGATCCTGCACCAGCCGATGCAGCCCAGCTTGGTGCCGCAGGCGGCGCGGAGCACTTCCTCGCCGTCCTTGTTGGTGACCTTGACCTGCTCGGTGTCATGGCTGTGGCCGTCCAGGAACACGTCGATGCCGGTGGTGTTCTCGATCACGTCCGCATAGGTCCAGGGGCGGCAGGTCTCCTCATTGCCCATGTGGCCCATGACGACGACGTACTCAGCGCCCTCGGCCCGGGCCGCGTCGACGGCAGTCTGCACGGCGTTGTACACGCCCTCACCGGTGTCGTCCTGGAAGAAGCCGTAGACGAAGTTGCCGTCCTCATCCATGAAGTAGCGGGGAGTGGAGGTGGTCAGGGTCTTGGGGGTGGTCACGCCCACGAAGGCGACCTGGTGTCCGGCCAGCTCTTTGATCACATAGGGCTTGAAGACCAGCTCGCCGTTGTGGTTGAAGTTGCAGCTGATGTACTCGTAGTTTGCTCTCTCCGTGAGGGCCAGGAACTGGTCCATGCCGTAGTCGAACTCGTGGTTGCCGGGGATGGCGATCTCATAGCCGGCGGCGTTCATCAGATCCACCAGTGCCTCGCCCTTGGTCATGGTGCCCACGGGCTCGCCCTGGATGCTGTCGCCGTCGTCCACCAGGATGACGTCGTCGCCTCTGGCCAGAAGGGTCTCACGGACCTGCTCCAGGCCGGCGTAGCCGAAGCCCTGGTCGATGCCGCAGTGGACGTCGCTGGTGAAAAGGATCACGGCCTCGCCGGAGGGCTCAATCTCGGGAGCGGGCTCTTCGGCGGGCTCCGCAGGAGCGGGCTCTTCAGCGGGCTCCGCAGGGGCGGTCTCCTCGGCGGGCTCCGCAGGAGCGGGCTCCTCGGCGGGCTCCGCAGGAGCGGGCTCCTCCGCCGGAGTCTCCTTCGTCTGCGCAGCGCCGCAGCCGGCCAGCAGGAGCATGGCAAAAATCAGGAGCAGTGCAAGAAATTTTTTGTTCATTGACTCGACCTCATTTCATTAGGATGTTCGCATTATATCATCCCTCCAGCCAAACTTCAACATATAGTCTTCAATTTCTTTTTTATTCTATATGTTGAATACTGCCGGTCCCAAAAACCGTATAAATGAAAAAATCCTCTGAAAACCTGTCGTTATTTCGTGTAGACGCCCTTCCCCATCACTTTTTTCCCGTGTTTGAAAGTACCCATCATATTCTTGCGATTGAGAATTGCTTTTTGAGGTTTCATGTGCTATATTAATTGTGTATGAGAATGTATAGATGGAGCGAATTCGTCGTCAAGCAGACCTTGGCGGCAGCAAAACGCTCCGGAATTGGTGGGATCTCTCTTGCGTGTGAAAAAAAGTATATACGCATCTGTAATAAAGCGCGTTCTTGATCTGCTCATCTCAGCCCTTGGGCTGATCCTCCTTTCCCCTGTCATGCTCCTCTGCGCTCTGGCAGTTTTTCTGGAGTCAGGCCGCCCTGTGCTCTTCAAGCAGGATCGGGTCGGGTATAAAGGGAAAGTATTCCATATGTACAAGTTTCGTTCCATGATCCTGAACGCGGAATCCATGGGCTCCGGCGTGTATTCCGAAGAAGGCGATGAGCGCGTCACGCGCACAGGCCGCTTTCTCCGCGCCTCTTCCCTTGACGAACTGCCCCAGCTCGTCAACATCCTGAAGGGCGAAATGTCCCTGATCGGGCCCAGGCCCCCCCTGACCTATCATCCCTGGCGCTACGATCAGTACACCGAAGAGCAGCTCCACATGTTTGACGTTCGGCCCGGCATCACCGGTTGGGCTCAGGTCAACGGGCGCAAAGCGGTGGAATGGCATGAGCGCATCCGGCTGAACAACTGGTATGTTGATCACGTCTCCTTCGGCCTGGACTGCAGGATCCTGTTGAAAACCATATTGATCACGCTTTCACGCGCGGGCAATGTGAACGACGGGGCTACCGTGGACCCGGAGAAAAAATAACGCTGTACAGAATTCATTCAGAAAAGGATTGAACTGTTATGCCGCTCAAACTGATGTATATCACAAATCGGCCGGACATCGCGCTCATCGCAGAGAGGAACGGCGTCGACCGGATCTTTGTTGATATGGAGTATATCGGCAAGGCCGAAAGACAGGGAAATCTGGACACTGTTAAGAATCACCATTCGATCCGGGATATTTCCGCCCTCCGGAAGGTCCTGACGAAGTCGGAGCTCCTGGTGAGGGTGAACCCGATCCACGACAAGACCGACGAATACGTTTCCTCGGAAGAAGAGATCGACGCGGCCATCGCCGCGGGAGCGGATATCGTCATGCTCCCCTACTTCAAGACGATCGCGGAGATCGAGCGTTTTCTGCGCATTGTCGACGGCCGCGTGAAGACCATGCTTCTTCTGGAAACGCCGGAGGCCGTCGAACTCCTGAACGACATCCTGCTCATGTCCGGGATCGACGAGATCCACATCGGCATCAACGATCTCAGCATCGGCTACGGAAAGAGCTTTATGTTTGAGCTCTTGACCGACGGCACGGTGGAGCGCCTTTGCCGGAAAATGCGCCAGAAAGGCATGTTCTACGGCTTTGGCGGGATCGCTTCTCTGGGCCGCGGACGGGTCCCGGCGGAGCTGATCATCAAGGAGCATTATTGGCTGGGCTCGCAGATGGCGATCCTCTCCCGCTCCTTCTGTAATGTAGACCGATACGACGATATGGGAGCCGTAGAAGAAATCTTCTTCCGCGGCGTCCGTGAAATCCGGGCCCTGGAAAAAGAATGCGCCGCGCACGCGCGTTTCTTCACCGAGAACCGGAAGGAACTGGCATCTGCCGTGCGCAACGTGGTGGATGAGATCAAGACCGGGCAAAAAGCATAGGCGGCGAAACCAGAATGAATCTTTTGATCACCGGAGCGTGGAGAGACGCGGAAGCGCATTTCCACCAGCTGGAAGAACAAGGACACACGATCTCCTTCATGAGACAGGAAGACGGCCCCCTCCCCTGCGATCTGCAGTGGGTTGAGGGGGTCATCTGCAATGGCCTGTTTCTGTATCATCCCATCGAGTCTTTCCCCCGTCTGCGCTTCATCCAACTGACAAGCGCGGGTTTTGACCGCGTTCCCATGGAGTTTGTGCGGGAAAAAGGCATCGAGATCCACAACGCCCGCGGCGTCTATTCGATCCCCATGGCGGAGTTCGCCCTGGCCGGGGTCCTGTCGATCTATAAAGGCTTTGCCCAGTTTCAGCGGCAGCAGGAGCGGCATATCTGGCAGAAGAACAGAGAACTCCGGGAGCTGGCGGGGAAAACGGTCCTCATCATCGGCTGCGGCGACGTAGGGACGGAGTGCGCCAAACGATTCCTGGCCTTCGGCTGCCGGGTGATCGGCGTAAACCGCAGGGCAAAGGAATCCCCGGCATTTGAGCGCATCGATCCGCTGACCCGGCTGGACGCCCTTCTTCCCGAGGCAGACGTGGCGGTGCTGGCATTGGGGCTGAGCGAGGAAACGCGGCATCTGATGGATGCCAGACGCCTCTCTCTCATGAAGCCGGGCTCCGTACTGGTCAATCTGGCCCGCGGGGCGCTGATCGACACGTCGGCGCTGCTGGAGGCGCTGAGCCGCCTCGGCGGGGCGGTGCTGGACGTGTTCGAAGAGGAACCGCTACCGGCGGACAGCCCTCTGTGGGACGCGGAAAATGCGCTCATCACACCGCACAATTCCTTTGTGGGAGAAGGAAACGGAGAGCGGCTGTGGGAGTGTATCAGAGAGAATCTGGGATAGAAAGGATGGCCGCCATGGTAAGCAGACAGGATATTGAAAGAATCATAAAGCAGAGGCCAGAATTTGTTGATCTTGTTTTTCAAAGAGGATATCTGGTTTCAACAAGTGATGTTAATCTATCTGAGATCCCATTTTGCCGAAAATGGAGAAGAGAGCAGTTTGGTTCCTTTTTTTTCTGGCTTCATCCCAACACTGATTTCTTCTATGAGACTTCCAACGGGAAGTTTTTTTTCATAATCGGGCACGCATATAATCCTGTTAAGATGTTATATTCTGAAAGAGACATCCTGAAGGATATTTCTGTTTCTTTTGATAAATCAAACAGCGCATACCAAGAGGCGATTGATGAACTGACCGGCATTTTCCTGACGGGCGTAATTGAAGAAACAAACATCCGATTTCAGTCAGATGCTGTATCCATGTTTATTTCCTTTTCCGGAATTGTTGACAATCAGTTGTTTCTTACTTCTCATTGCAACATCGTTGCGTGTGCTGCACAGTTAACGCGCGATCCGTATGTCAACGAGCTGGTCGACTACCGATTCTATAAATATTTCGGCGCGGGCTTACCTGGCGATTTATCTCCTTATCGAGAGTTGAAAAGAACTCAATCCAATTTCGAATACTGTTACGATGGAAACGAGATCCGGTTTTCCAGAGTATTTCCGTGCAGCAAGCTTGCCCCCGCTTCGTATGCTGATCAGATCAAAAAAATCTGTACTCTTCTTGAAAACAATATGAATTTGATCTGGTTGAAATGGGGCGAAAAAGCTGCTCTTGGATTAACTGGCGGAAGAGACAGCACGACCGCTCTCGCAGGCGCTCATGGTCTTCTCTCGAATATTCGGACATTCAGCTATGTTTCTTGCGAAGGCGAACAAAACGATGCGTCTGCCGCGGAGATGATTGCCGAAGCAGTTCATGTTTCTCACGAAACCTATAACATTTCGCTTTCGGCCACGGAACAAGCCGAGTGCGAGGACGTTGGCACGATCATTGAATTCAATATGGGTTCAATTGGGAGACTCAAAGATAAAGAAATACAAAAAAGAGTGTATTTTTTCCATCACCCCGTATTCCAGGTTGAAATCAAATCCTGGGTTGATGAAATAGGGAGAGCAAGACTGCACAAGCGATATTTAAAAAAGGAGTTTCCCAACAAAATCAAACCTCGCTATTTGACTACTGTATACAAGCCTTTTGGATTAAAAAGAAATCTCGTTCATAAAACCGACAATGTCTTTTCAACGTATTTGAACAAGTATTATTCAGGAGTATTCGATTTAATTCCATGGTGGGATTTGATCTACTGGGAATACTTGTGGGGAGCAAATGAAGCTCTGCACTTGTTAAACGAGCATATGTTGACTGCGGTTGTCACGATCCCATTCAATAACCGGATCCTTTTAAAGTCTATGCTAAGTGTCGATTTGAAAAAAAGAATTAAAGACTCGATCCAGCACGATGTTATTGAAAACCTGCTTCCGACGATCAACCAGACCGGAATCCATGTGAAAGACTTCGGTTGGGATAGAAAACGAGAAATAGCAGAAAGAGTATATTGGGAAATACAGACAAAGCTGCCATTTTAGCAGCTGTTTGACCTTATTCTCTTTGAAATCGGATCGAAAACGATTTAAACACAGCTGCCTCAGAATTTCCGAAGCAGCTGTGTTTTATCCTGCTCTGCTGAAACCGTTTCTTCTATTATTGACGCGGCCCAGCCTTCTTCACCTGTATCGGGCAGATCCCCGTCCATATTCGTACCGGAGTTGCCTGCTCTCCCCGTACATGAACGGGAAATAGGGAGCGGTCAAGACGAAGACCCCTTCGCTGATCACCAAGGAAAAAACAAACTCGATCACCAAGGCCGTCAAGGGCTGCATGCCCATTTTGCCGAACACAACGCCCAGCGCAAGTGCCACCGGCTTATGGAGCAGCAGGATCGGGATCGTGTCCCGCCCCAATCTGCTAAAATGCTCATCCAAAGGCGAAAATCCTGCCAGGAAGTTCGCCAAGCCAATGACAAACAGGCTGCCGCAAAACGCGTCGAGCAAAAACAACGCAGGATCGCCGAATATCCGATTTGGTACTTCCACATATTTGTCGGAGACATTCGGCACATTCCGTTGAAAAGTAAAGCCCAGCACAGCAAGCGCCGCCAGACCGATCAACAGGCAGAGCCAGGGTTTTTTCTCAAGCCTGTCTACGGTTTCTCTCGCCAGGAAGCCCAAGATCATCAAAGCCACCCCCAGCATGGCGATGTCCACATTCCAGGGATAGCCGAAAGGAAAAACCGGCAGGAAGAGACCCAGCGCTCCGAGGCCCAGACTCAGGCCGAAAAGGATCCACTTGCTCAGATGATGTCTGCAGAAGAACCACTGGATCCCCTCAAACAGGCAAGACGCCACGAACATGCAGGACAAAAACCACAGAGGGGTTAGACTTCCAGCTTTGGAAATTGTGCTCTGGGTGTTGTACAGCAGCCAGCCCAGATTCTCAAACTTAAAGGAATGCGACACCCATGCCCGAGCCAGGAAGTATCCCAACCCCCACAGGAAGCAGGGGACCAGAAGCCTCAGTGTCTTCTTCCGCAGAAAAGCCCAGTTGAAAAAGCCGCTCTCCTCATGAGAAGCCCTGTCCCATACCATGCCTGAAAGCAGGAAGAACAGCGGCACGTGGAAGCTGTAGATCCCCTGCTTCACAGGGGTCCATACATGGGGGCAGTGGCCCAGCACCACCAGCAGGATGCCGATCCCTTTTGCTATATCCAAAGCCAAGCTTCTCCGGTTCTCTTCTTCGTACATAGCTTTCCCCTTTCTTGCTGTGCCATCTTAGCGTCGTCCTTCCCGGTCATCAGAAAAAGAATCAATCAAAACTTATCACGCAAAAACCAAGTCATGACTGTCGTGGAAGAATGGCATTACCATGATTGATACTACTCTATCACAAAACAACTACAAAACGCAAGCGGTAGAACAGTCTTTGACGATCGGGCTTTTTTCGGATTCATTGTGGACAACGAGCCGATGAAGTGATATAATTTAATATGTATGTCCAGCGTTATTTTCTGTTGTTCCACACAAGGATTTGAGCAGGAACCTTGACTCGCATGCTGGAAAACAACAGCATACCAAAATGAAACAGAACAAAGGGTGAGAAGGGCTCTGGTCCCCTCTTCCCTTCATGGATACTGTTCCGAGGAATAAGAATGAGAATACTATACGTTGCCACCATGCTCAGCCACATCTGCCAGTTTCATCTCCCCCATCTGCAGATCCTGCAGGAACAGGGACATGAGATCCATGTGGCGGCAAACGACAATCTGGCAGTCAAAAACGGTCTGCAGCTGAAATACGCAGATCGATATATCGAGATCCCGTTTCATCGTTCGCCCTACGACCTGCGCAATCTTGCGGCTTATCGCAAGCTCAAGGCTCATCTGGATCAGGAGCATTACGACGTCATCGTCTGCAACACGCCTGTAGGCGGGATCCTGACGCGTCTCGCCGCCCGGACAAGCCGCAGGAACGGCACGCGTGTGATCTACATCGCCCATGGTTTTCATTTTTACAAGGGCGCTTCGAAGCTGAATTGGATCCTGTTCTATCCGCTGGAGAAAAGGATGGCGCGGCTTTGCGATTTGGTCGTCACGATCAACGAAGAGGACTATCGGTTCGCGAAGGCCCATTTCCCCGGAAAAGTGGCGCGCATCCACGGCGTCGGCGTACGGGAGGATCGATATCATCCCGCTTCGAAAGAGGAGCAGGCGACGATGCGCCGCAGCGAGGGCCTCTCCGAGAGCGACTTTGTCGTGCTCTGCACCGGCGAGCTGAACAAAAACAAAAATCAGAAGACGCTGATTGCCGCCGCGGCCCTGGTGAAGGACAAGATCCCCGATCTCAAAGTGCTGCTTGCCGGCAACGGCCCTACGGAAAAGGCGCTGCGCGAGCAGATCTCCGCGGAAGGCCTGGATAACACCGTCAGGCTGCTCGGCTACCGGACGGATCTGGAGAAGCTTGTCCCCGCAGTAGACGTGGTGGCCTCCTGCAGCAAACGCGAGGGGCTGCCGCTGAACATCGTCGAGGCGATGCTGTGCAAAAAGCCGGTCGTGGCCTCCGTGAACCGCGGCAACGCAGAACTGGTGGAAGACGGCGTGACGGGCTATCTCGTTCAGCCGGAAGACGCAGACGCCATCGCAGAAAGGCTGCTGCGTCTCTATCGCGAGAGTGAATTGGCCGAACGCATGGGCAGCGCAGGATATCGGAAAGCGCAGACCTACAAGATCGGCGCCGTCCGGGAAGAGGTCGGAGCCGTCCTGCTGGGAGAATAAGATGAAGATTGGCATTCTCACCCATTACAACGTCTATAACCTCGGCGCGCAGCTGCAGTTGTCCGCCATGCTCCACTATCTGGAGGATCTGGGACATGAGGCTGTGGTGCTGACCTATGAGAAGAACTTCGACTTTCTGGAAGGAGAAAAGGAGAAAAACAGCGTTTCATGGAAAGCCCTCCCCTACTATCTGAAGCACTATCTGGTGAAAAAGGGGCCGGGGCTGACGCTGTTCAACGTCCGGAAAGTGCGCGCGATGCAGACCGGGATGAAGCGTTATTCTTTCGCGCCGTACAACGACAACGACTGCGACGCGATCCTGATCGGCAGCGACGAGGTATTCAGCATCGATGTGGGCTGCAACCGCATGATGTACGGCTGCGGGCTCGAGCGCTGGCCGAAGATCGCCTACGCCCCTTCCTTCGGCCGCACAACGATCGAGCTCCTGAAAGAATTCGGCTGTTATGACCTTGTGCAGAGCGGGCTGCAGAAAATGGAATTCCTCTCTGCCCGGGATGTGCATACGCAGGAGATGATCCGCGCCCTCACCGGGCGGGAAGCGCCGCTCGTCTGCGATCCCGTGCTGCTGTACGACGGCCGCGGCTTTGAGAACAGCCGCCGGGAGCTGCGCGGAAAGTACATGGTGATCTACGCCTACGACAGCCATATGATCGCTCCGGATGAGATCCGCGCGCTGAAGTCGTACGCGAAAAAGCACGGACTTCAGACGGTCTCCCTGGGGACCTATCACGCGTGGTGCGACAAGAACGTGGTCTGCACTCCGGACGCATGGTATCATCTGTTTCAAAACGCGAGCTGCGTCGTGACCGACACCTTCCACGGCAGCATCGTCGCTATGAAAAATCATTGTAATGCGGCAGTATTTATCCGGGAGAGCATCAACGCCTTCAAGCTGCGCTCTCTGTTGGAGGAAACCGGTTTGACGGAACGCAGGCTGAAGGCTGTCACGGGAAGCGAGCTGGAACGCGTGCTGTCCGCTTCCATCGATTACACGGAGACAGACGCACGGATCGCCGCCATGGCTGAGCGCAGCGCGGCCTATCTGCGCGGCGCTCTGGAGCAGATCCGGGAAAAGCATCTATGAACCATATCGGAGAAAAAAACGATATCGCCTGCTCCGGATGCGGCGCCTGCGCGGCGGTGTGCCCGAAAAATGCGATCGCCCTTTCCCTGGACGACGCAGGTTTTTTCCGGGCTGTCGTCCGCGAAGACCTCTGCGTTGACTGCGGGCTGTGTCGATCGGTATGCGCGCGCTTCACGCCGATCAACGGCGGGAAGGACCTGCGCGAGTCAAGGCTGTACGCCCTGCAGAGCGAGAGCGAGGCTGTCGTACGGCAGTGCTCCTCCGGCGGGATCGCCCATGAGCTCGCGGCGGACTGCCTGAAGCAGGGCTGGCACGTCTGCGGCGTCGTATATAATACGGAAAACGACCGGGCGGTGCACCGCGTGATCCGCTTGGTGGAAGAACTGCCGAGTCTGGATGGGTCGAAGTACCTGCAGAGCGATACGACTGCGCTGCGGCAGGCGCTGGATCTCGCCAGGGCCGGAGAGAAGGTCGCAGTCTTCGGCACGCCCTGCCAGATCGGCAGCCTGGCGCGTGCGGCTCAGGAGCTCGGTCTTCGGGACAGGCTGCTGCTCACGGAGATCTTCTGCCACGGCGTTCCCAGCTATCTGCTCTGGGATCGGCAGTGCCAACGGATGAAGAGCAAGCTGCATGCGGAGCGTTTTGACCGCGTGCTGTTCCGATATAAGAAAAATGACTGGCACAGCTATTGCCTCCGGGCAGATGCGGGGAGCCGAAGCTTTTACGGCGCGCGGGAGACCGAGCTCTTCTGGCAGGTGTTTTTTGAAAACGTCCTTCTGGGCGATGCCTGCTTTGACTGCCAGATGCGCAGGACCGTATCGCTGGCGGATCTGCGTTTGGGCGACTACTGGGGCCGTCGGTTCCAGCAGCACAGCGATGGAGTATCCGCCGTGTTCGCGCTCACGGATCGCGGCGAGCAGGCGCTCCGGCACCTGGATCTGCGCAGCCTCGAGCCGGGGACCCCGGACGAGATGCTGCAGGCCCAGAACATGGAAGGCTATCATGACCGTCAGCTGCACGACGAGGCTATGGGTGTGCTGCGCCGCCGGCGGGACATCCTCGCCGCCGTGAAGTACTACCGTGCCAGAGGCGGAAGACAGCAGGCGCTCAAGCGCGCACTGCTGCGTATGAGTGCGATCCTGCCGGACGAGCTGCGCGCGAAGCTGCGCAAGGCCAACAGCAGCCGGAAGCTGAGATCATAGAGGAAAGGGATCTGTTATGCCGAGCTTGACGATCATTACGCCGACATATAATCGTGCGAACTGTCTGGAAGCGTGCTGGGAATCGCTTCGTGCTCAGACAAACCGCGATTTCCAGTGGCTCATCGTTGATGACGGCAGCACGGACTCTACGCCTGAGACAATCGAGCGGATCAAGGCGGAATGCGGCGATATTCAGGTGGACTGTCTCCGCAAGGAAAACGGCGGGAAGCATACGGCGCTGAATGCGGCCCATCCGCACATCAGAGGAAAGTATGTCGTGATCCTCGACAGCGACGATTCCTTCGTTCCCGACGCCGTGTCTGAAATTCTGGACGCATGGACGCGCTATGAAACAGATCCGGACGTCGGAAGGATCATCTTTCTGAAAGGCTATGAAACAGACAGTCCGATCTGCTATGTGAAAAATGAGGACGTGCCGGTCGACACATTATGCGAGCCTCGTATTCCCGTCACGGGACGGGACTGCTGCGATACCTTTCGTGCAGAGCTTTTTGTGAAGTATCCGTTCCCGGTTTTTCCCGGGGAGAAGTTTATCGGTGAGGGCGCGGCCTTTTTCCCCATGGAGCTGGAGTCCAAAGGCGTCTATATCAATCGGGTCATTTATCTCTGCGAGTATCGCGAGGATGGGCTGACCAGAGCAGGCCGTAAAATGCGCCTCCAAAACCCGCTCGGCGGAATGTATAATTCCAGGATCTATATGCATCCGAAGCTGCCGATGAAGCGCCGGTTTGAGAAAGGAATGCTGTATGCCTGCTACAGCAGGATTGCCAAAACACCGTTCCGAAAAGCCTTGTCTGACAATCCTTATAAGCTTTTGACCCTGGCGACCTTTCTTCCCGGCATGATGCTCTACCAGTACTGGAATCGCTGTTTCTTCAAGGAGGATCAAAAGGTATGAGCCAGAACCCGTTGTTCAGCATAATCGTTCCTGTCTACAACACCGAAAAAGAACTGCCCCGCTGCGTGGACAGCGTCCTCTCCCAGCGATTTGAAGATTTCGAGCTCATCCTGGTCGACGACGGCTCCAGGGACGGCAGCGGCGCAATCTGCGACGCATATGCGGAAAAGGACGCACGTGTGAAAGCATTTCACAAGAAAAACGGCGGCAGTTCCAGCGCCCGAAACTATGGAATCAAGGAAGCAAGCGGAGACTATCTTCTTTTTTTGGACAGCGATGATTATTGGGCAGGAACGGATCCGCTTTCGGGTTTGGCTGTCTGCGTAGAAGCAGAAAAAAGAGTTACGGATGTTATATGCTTCGGTACCGTTCTTTGCAGAGTTGACGGAACCGTGATCAAAACCAGGCTTCCGGATGCGCTTGTTCATTCATGCGCGAATAAAAATGAAGTGTTGAAGCGCCTGATTTACACAAATCAGTATTTCAGCGCAGCTTATGTAAAAGCAATCCGGCGCAGTTTCTTGCTGAACAACGACTTGTTTTTCCATGTTGATCTGACTAGCGGCGAGGATATTGAATGGTCCGGAAAAGTTATGGTTCTTTGTGAAAGCATCAATGTCTTTTCAAGCGCCTTTTATATGAGGATCAGGGGCAGAGCGGGAGCGATCACCTCTTCCATTGGCGAAAAAAATGTTTCGGATGTTCTGGATGCGATAGAAGCCGGTGTTGCATTTATTGAGACGCATTCTGAAAACGCTCAATTGAAAGACTTATATCTGGAATACTGGGCGTATCAGTATGCCATGCTTTTGGGGCTGGCTCAGGATCTGCGCGGCAAGGATTGCTTCCCGGAAATATTCAGGCGTTTATCTTCGCTGAAATGGCTTTTGAAATACGACCATGAGAAAAAGGTCCGGGCGGTCCATATAGCGGTATCTATGATCGGTCTGCGTGCGACTATGGAAGTCATGAGACGATATTATAAGAGATAATACTCATGACCCTTTTGCAAACTGTCTCTACTGCAACATGAAAGACAGGTTTAAGCTGAAATGAAAATAATACTGATAATCGCCGGTGGTCTCCAGATGGGAGGAGCCGAGCGAGTGGCGGCGAACATTTGTATTTACGCGCCAAAAGAAGAGTTCGTCTTTCACTATCTTGTGTTTGAGGGCTATGATAATGTTTATGGTCCTGAGATCGAGTCAGCAGGAGGAAAGGTGATTACGGTTCCTTCTCCGTCGGCTGGCTATGGCGCATATATAAAGAGGCTTGCCGAGCTGATAAAGGAAAACCAATACTGCGCTGTTTATTCTCATACGATGTTCAATTCCGGCATAAATCTGTCTGTTGCTAAACTGGCAGGAGTTCCGATCCGGATCGCTCATTCTCATACGACCAAAACCGAAACAAGAGTCTCCTGGGTCCAAAAGTGCTATGAGCAGATCATGCGTAAGTTGATTTTATGGTCTGCAACAGATCTTCTCGCCTGCGGAGTCGAAGCTGGTGAATGGCTGTTCGGCATTCAGGCTTTTTCCAAGCTTGGACATGTTATCCATAACGGGATCGACACGGATGCTTTCAAATATTCAGAGAGAAAGCGGGAAGAGATCCGCAAGATAAACGGCTTTGTTCCAGACGATTATTTGATCGGACATTCGGGAACGCTGAGTCCTCTTAAAAACCAGGAGTTGTTGATTCGCCTTCTTCCTAAGATTCGAAAAGAAAAACCAAACGCTAAATTGGTGCTTTTAGGTTCAGGCGATCAAGAACAGCTGATGCGCTTGAAAGAACTTGCAAAAGAATGCCGCGTGACAGAAGGAGTTTTCTTTTTGGGCGGCGTCATGAATGTTAACGAAGTTCTGAACGCAATGGATGTATTCGCATTTCCGTCCCGCAGGGAAGGGACACCTCTGGCCTTGATCGAAGCTCAGGCAAATGGCCTGCCCTGTATCATTTCTGACTGTATTCCGGATGACGCTGTTCTTACAAACCTTGTTCATCCTCTTGCTCTGGATGATAAAAATGGGTGGATCAATTGCCTTGTAAACGCAACAAGAACAAATTCAGCTCAGTATGCAAACATAATTGCAGAAGAAGGATACAGCGCGAAAAGATCCTTTCTGCCAATATATGATATTTTTCGGGGCGCACGCTCCACCAAGCAAGCGGCGATAAGCCTGTCCTTTGATGACGCACGCGGCGATAACACTGCGGTTTTCGACCGTATTCTACAACGCTATGATTTGCCCGCCACATTGAATGTCACTACTGGCTATGTGGACGGAACCTGCCCGAGGGAGTCGCTGCCCAGTGAAAAACCGGCGGCGGATAAGAACGATATCATACGTCTGTGGAAAGAAGGACGTATTGAAATAGCAATGCATGGCGACACGCATATAAACACCGTTTCCGATGCTGCCGCATGCAGAAGAAAGCTGACCGAATGGCTCGGCACGAGTGATGATACCAAGTACGGTTTTGCCAGTCCCGGATCCGGTATGCAGATACCAGTCTTTTTGTCTCCATCCTTCCGAGATCTTCGTTCCTCGCTGCTTTACATGCGAACCAGCTATCGCATTCGGTCAATGCCGTACTTGCGCACTTTTTTCAGGAAGGCAGGACGCGTGCTTCATTTTCCATCTTTTTATCGTATCGCATATTCTGATACGATCATGCATTTCCGAGATAATAAAATCATTTACAGCATTCCAGTTATGAAGGACGCAAGTCTTTCGCAGGTCAAGGCCATCATAAAACACTGCATAAAGCAGCATGGATGCTTGACGCTGATGTTCCATAGCATCTTGCCGGATACCAGCAAAGAAGATAACTGGTCATGGGAATGGCGTGAATTCGATCGACTGTGTTTTTGGCTAAAAAAGCAAGTTGATCAGAAAAAACTGAATGTGTATACTACGGCGCAGTTGTTCGAGCAACTTGAGCACTGAATAATGCTTGCCTGACAGTATTACAGCAAAGATATGTCTTTTTTTCCTCATCAGTGTTTTTGCACGTGTGTACGCCAAACAGGAATGAAACGGGCAACAGGTAAGATCCTGTATCGATACGAAAAAAACAGCACCGCTAAACCAAAAAGGAAGAAGTGTCCATGATAAAAATCCTGTTTTTTATTGATCAACTGGAAGGCGGAGGGGCGGAAAAAGTTCTGCGTTCTTTAGTCAATCATATGGATCAAGCAAATTTTGAGATCACAGTCCAAACTGTGTGGCCATGTGATGCCTCAAAGTATTTGGCTCCGGGGATCCGTTATCGCTCCGTGTTTCGTTCCAGAAGCAGGATCGATCAGCTGCGATATCGCGCCGAGGCGGAAGCCGGCATCCTGTATCGGCTGCATATCAAAGACGACTACGATATTGAGTGTGCGTATCTGGAGATGGGTCCGACAAAGACGATCGCAGCGTCGACAAATGGAAAGGCGAAAAAACTCGCATGGGTGCATTGCGATCTAAACAATCACCTGGAGGATCCGTTCGCTTTCCGGGAAAAGACGAAAAACTGGTATCGCACCTTTGATAAAATCATTTGTGTTTCAAAAGACGTTCAGGACAGCTTTTGTCAGTTATTCGGGAATGAGTATCCCACAAAAGTGCTTCAGAACACTATAGACGAAGAAGAACTCACGCGAAAATCAAAAGAGCCTTTGCCTGAAATCATTCGAAAAAGGAAGCTTACTGTCGTCAGTCTCGGCAGACTATCCTGTCAAAAAGGATATGACAGGCTATTGCGCATCCATAAAAAGCTGATTGATGAAGGCTTTGATTTTGATCTGTGGATCGCAGGAGAAGGCGAAGAACGTGCAGCCCTGGAACAGTTTATTGATGAAAACAAGTTGGGAGGATCCGTTCGTCTGCTGGGATTTGTTCAAAATCCTTATCCATTGCTCTCCGCAGCAGATTTCTTGGTGTGTTCGTCCCGCTATGAGGGGCTCAGTACTTTTGCTACAGAAGGCATCATCTTGGGGAAGGCTTTGCTGACGACGGATTGTACGGGAATGCGTGAATTGCTGGGCGATTCGGAATATGGCATGATCGTTGAGAACAGCGAAGAGGCTCTTCTGCAGGGAATGCGGCGCATGCTTTCAAGTTCAGAATTAAGGGAAAACTATGCAAAAAATGCGGCGGAGAGGGCAGAAGCCTTTTCGTCAGCGAAGACAGTTGCCGAAACAGAGAGGTTTTTTGAAAGTTTGCTGGCATGAATCTCATCCACGGTATGCAATCCTCTTTCGGTTCTCTTTCCGTGGGTCAAACACCAAGATTTTTTTCGTCATTCGTTTGGCTAGATAGTTTTTTTGCGTTTTTGGAGAAAACATGATCAACAGGCAATTGATTCTATTGGCGGTCGTCATCGCGATTACCGCATCATATGCTCTGGGCCGCCAGGTCTCTTATCGCAAGAAGCGCTGCATTGTGGCAATCACCATCGTGCTGACCCTTTTCAGCGGCCTGCGCAGCTGGTGGATGGGCGATCTGATCAAGCATTATACGCAATATTTAAATTGCTCCGGCCCAGATTGGAAAGAGGTCGTATTCGGAGATCTCACAAACTGCGGCATTCGCATCTTTTTCCATTATGGAAATCAGATCGGTTTGTCTTATGATGTATGCATTTTTATCATCGCGGCTTTCTCGGCGATCACGCTCGGCATTTTGATCTATCGATATTCTCCCTCGCCCTATTGGAGCTATCTGATGTACATCGCCATGGGCTTCTACATCTTCACCTACAGCGGTCTGAAGCAGACGATCGCCATGGGATTCCTATGTATCGCCATGATGGGACTGTTGGAGGGTCGGTTCTGGATGTTCCTGTTCTGGACGATAGTGGGTGCGCTTTTCCATGCGCCTGCTCTGATTATCCTTGGGGCCTATCCTTTTGCCAGAAAGAAGATGGACTCCAATTATGTGCTGATCCTGATCCTGCTCGTCGTTTTGATCTTTCTCTTCCGAAACCGGATCGTCGGACTTTTGACTGACTTGTATTATGACGAAGAAGAAGTACTGGCTTCTTCCACTAAGGTCGGTGGGCGCTTCATGATGATGCTGCTCATTCTGGCGCTCGGATTATATCTTCGTCCTTTGCGAGAGCATGACAGGCAATACAGATATGTTTTCAATATCATGGTCATTGCGGCAGCCTTACAGACCTTCTCCATCTATGATAACGTATATACACGTCTGACGGACTACTACTATCAGTTTATTGTTTTGTATGTGCCCATGATGCTGCAGAATGGTGAATCCCAGAGTTATTTTATGCCTGAGCGAAAGGGCGAGATTCGATATCACGCTAAAGATCTTTACCTGGTCCTGGGGATCGGGATCACTGCCTTTGCGCTTTGGTACTATAACAGCTATGTGGATGCGTCGTGGGCAACGTTGAAGGACTTTAAGTTCTTCTGGGAGATCGATCCGTACTCGCTGTACGGTACTTGAGCGAAGGAAAACAGGATGAAGTTCAGTGTGATCATTCCGGTTTACAACTGTATGAACGCTCTGCCCGTCTGTGTCGACAGTGTTCTCAGGCAGACCTCGCCCGACTGGGAACTGCTTCTGGTGGATGACGGCTCAACCGATGAAAGCGGCGTGCTTTGTGACCGGCTTACCGGGCAAGACGCGCACATCCGCGTCTTTCACAAAACAAACGGCGGCGCATCCAGTGCCCGGAATCTGGGCCTGGCGCATGCAGCCGGAGACTATATTCTCTTTCTCGACGGGGACGACACGCTGGAGCCGGATCTGCTGGAGCGGGTCTCTGCCGCCCTGACAGAGTCGGCAGCGCAGATGGCGATCTTCGGCATGGCCTTTGATTATATCAACGCCGCCGGAAGATTGGAAAAGACCGAATATCTGAGCACAAAGCATGTGGGACTCGTTTCTTATGAGGAGATCCGCTCTGCGTTCTCCGTTTTCTTCGAGGACAACGCGCTTTCCAGCGCCTGCAACAAGGTCTTTTCCGGATACATCCTGCGGGAAGCCGGCCTGCGCTTTTCGGAAGAGATGACGCTGTATGAGGATCTGGATTTCGTGCTGCGCTATCTGCCGCACTGTGAGCAGATCGTCTGCCTGGATCGGGTGCTGTATCACTATCACATCCCTTCGCAGGCGCCTAATATCAACCGGAGAGTATCGCATCTGGAACCGCTGCAGCGCAATCTTGAGCTTTTGACCGAGTCTGTTCTGGCGCTGAATACTCGGGAAGCGGCACAGCGGACGGCGGACCTGTGTGCGCAGTTATTTGATCAGCATTTGATGACAGTCTCCTATTCCCGAAGGGAATTGCCGCAGGTGATCGAGGCGATCCGGGAGAGCGCCGCGATCCGGACTCTGTCCCGAGCGGGGGTCACACCTTCCGCTTCTTCCAGCGCGTCCTGGCCCATGATCCTCCGCGGAGCAGCATCTGCGTTGCACGCTTCTCTGCAAAAACGAAAAATCATGCGCAAAACAAAACAGATCGTTAAGCCTGTACTGAAGCAGATCGGGCTGTATCATTGAGGACCATAATGAAAGAGATCGGACTCAAAGAATTGCAGCAGATCGAACTGGATCTGCTTGTGGCGCTGGACACCGTGTGCAAGAAGCACGGCCTGCGCTATTATCTGGACGGCGGCACGCTGCTGGGCGCGGTGTGCTATGACGGCTTCATCCCCTGGGATGATGATATTGATCTCAAGATGCCCCGCCCGGACTATGAGGAGCTTTTGACCCTGCAGGGAGAATTCCCAACGCACATTTTTCTGGATGTGCCGCGCCGGTCACACTGTGAATACACGTTTCTGAAGCTGATCGACCGCCGTACAGTTCTGAAAGAAGAGGATGGGAACGTTACAAAGACGACAGGGGTATATATCGACGTTCTCCCCATGGACGGCCACCCCGAGGATCCGGACATCTGTCGAGAGCATCTGGCGGCACTCAGCCGTCTGAACAGCCTCTTTCACGCCTCCCAGTCCGGCTTTTCCGGCATGAGAAATGGAGGCTCCCTGAAAGCAAGAGCCAAGGGCATGCTGTACAATATGCTGTACTCTCCCTGGAAGCTGTACCAAAAGCTGACTGAGACCGCGAAGCGGTACCCCTATGACGAAGCAACGCACGTCGGCCTTCTGGTGGAAGGGGATCCGATCCGCGAGCGCTTTGAAAAAGCCTGGCTGGAGCCTCCGGTCGAAGTGTTGTTTGAGGGTAAACGTTTTCCCGCGCCCAATGCCGCGGAGGTGCATCTCAGCATTTTTTACCAAAAGCCGATCTCCCGGGAGCTGTATTATCGGAATCTTCCGCGGATCGAATCGGAGCATCATCAGCGCATTTACTGGAAGGAGTAGACCGGATGGGTTTTCATCTGAAGCACATAAGCAAGTACTCTCGCTGGGTCAAGAAGACGCTGGCCGTTTATTGGGAAAACCGCAGATTTGATCCGACATATGCGAAGCGGGATCTGGCGCTGCGGACGGCGCAGCTGCTGCAAAATCGCGGCAGGATCGACCGTACGGCCCGGCGGAAACACGAATGGGTGCTCTCCTATATGGAGCAGCATTGTCAGGATACGATCCGGAAATACCGGAATATGCCCGCTCCGGAAAACCTGTGGAAGCCTCAGCATGATCCAAAGATCTGGAGCATGTGGTGGCAGGGCGAGGAGCAGGCGGATCCGCTGTTCCGGATGTGTATCGACAGTGCCAGACGCCATACGCACAGACCGGTCGTCACGCTGACGAAGGACAATTACCGCGAATTCTTTGAGATCCCGGACGATATCCTTCGGAAACATGAAGAAGGCAAGGTCATGATCCAACACATCTGCGACCTGATGGTCGTCTCCATTCTGGCGGCGGAAGGCGGCTTTTTCACCGGCGCCACCGTCTGGTGGTCGCAGGACGCGCCGGCGGGCGTGCTGGACGCCCCCTTTTATACCTGTCGGGCCGTGTCGCAGAGCGAGGAAAACATGTCCCGCTCCCGCTGGGTCGGTTATGTGATGGGAGGAAACAGGGAGTTTCCGCTGTTCCCGTTTGCGCGGGACTGTCTCCTGGAGTATTGGAGAAAATGCGACCGCGCAGTGGATTATCTGATGCTCGACTATATCTTTGAGCTGGCCTACCGGAACATCCCCTGCGTGCGGGAGATGATCGATTCCCTTCCGGAGTAGAACAACATGCTCCGCAACGAATTGATCATGCATCTGGGGGATCCCTATGATGCGGAGACATTCCGGAGATATACCGAGGGCGACACCTTTTTGTATAAGCTCTCCTGGAAGTTCGGGAAGAAGGATACCGTCACGCCGGACGGAGGCAAAACCAATTTTGGGCATATGCTGTCCGCGTGTGAGAAAACCGCAGAATGACTAGCCACCGCGACCGCAGGTGAGCATTCTTAGAATTGGAAATATGTCGATATGGGGAAGCAGACAATGTTTAAGATTGATAGAGAAACAATCAAGTCTTCTCTTCCTTTTCTTGCAGAATTTGTTCGGTGGATTAAGCGGAGAAGAAACGAGCTTTCCGCGCTGCCCCGCCATCTTTGCAGAAAAAGAGTACAGAAGAACAACCCACAGCTCAATCACGGGATCATCAAAGTTGTTTTTCTTTGCCAGTACATCCCTGCCTGGAGCAAAAACAAGCAGTTGCATGAAGCGTTGAGCAGTGACGAAAGATTTGAAACCATTCTCCTCTGCGTTCCAAACCGGATCAGTGCGAATCAGCTTCGTGACCCGGATGATCTGTCAAACGACACGTATGATTACTTTCATGCCCATGGATACCATGACGCCGTGAATGCCCTTGTGGGAAGGAACGAGTGGCTTGATCTGAAAGCGCAGCACCCGGATTACGTGATCTGCAATCGATACGACAGGCCAATGCCCATCCCCTACACCTCATCAGAGCTCTCGAAGTATGTCAAGATCTGTTTTATCGCATACAGCGGTGTTGCATTGCTTCGGCCAGATGAATGCATGTTTGACAAGCCGTTTGTCGCAAACATCTTCTGCTTCTTCGCAGAGTCTGAAGGAAAGAAAAAGGAAGTTCTTCGCTGGAACAGTCTGCTGTGCAAGCTCAAGTTGAGCAATGCGGTCTGCTGCGGTATCCCGGCTGTTGAAAATGTGTGCAAGGCGAAGAGCGATCCCTGCGAGACTTGGGATTATTCATATAATCGCTTCCGTGCGATCTATGCGCCTCGATGGACGACAGATCCCGCCTGGGGCGGATCGAGCTTCCTGAAATTTTGCGACACATTTTTCAGAATCGCCGACAAGCACCCGGAGATCGCCGTGTTGGTCAGACCTCATCCCTTGATGTTCGATCACTTCATACAGATCGGTCTCATGTCGAAGGAGGAAGTAACTGAATACAGAGAAGAATGCAACGCTCGGCAGAATATCCGGATTGATGAAAGCAAGGAATACCATTCGACTTTTTGGAATTCAAGCGTCTTGATCTGCGATTTTTCAAGCATTATCCTCGAGTATTTTGTGACAGAGAAGCCAATCATCTACCTGGCTTATGACGAAAAGCTCGAGTACACCGAGATGATGCGTGCGATCCTCAGTGGATGTTATATCGTCAATAACGAACATGAGCTGGAAAACACAGTCCAAGACCTGATGAACGGGATCGATCCGCTCGCAGAACGGCGTGCTGACGTCTGCAAACAGTACCTCATCGGAGACGGCAACACTCTCGCAGGCGAAAGGATGAAACAGTTTCTGATCGACCGGTACAGCGATTAGTCCAAACCATTCAGATCGATTATATATATTCGATTAGGTGCGTGAAATGAAGAGAGTGATCACATACGGCACATTTGACCTGCTGCACTATGGGCATATCAATTTGCTGAGAAGAGCAAAGCAATTGGGAGATTATTTGATCGTCGCGCTATCGACGGACGAATTCAACCGGGACGAGAAGAACAAGCAGTGTTTTTCCCCTATGAACAACGCAAAACGCTGCTGGAAGCGATCCGGTATGTCGATCTGGTCATTCCCGAGGAAAGTTGGGAGCAAAAATTGACCGATATCCATGAGTACCATATCGATGTTTTCGTTATTGGAGACGATTGAAAGGGTAAATTCGACTATTTGCAAAACGAAGGAGCTGAGGTCGTTTACCTTGAGCGCACGCCAGAGATCAGCACAACACAGATCAAAAACGATTTACACCACTGATGCGCTGTACAGGGAGGAATCTCTTTGAATGCAGTGTCTGTATGAACGTGCCCGGAGAACGTGTTTTCCGAAGTTGAAGGAATGAATATGAAATATCAGATCATCCACATTAAAACAATCGATTCCGGTTATGCCGGAAAGCTGTCATTTTTTGAAGGCAGCCACGATGTGCCGTTTGAAATCAAACGGATCTACTATATCCACGGTGTGCCGAACGGCTCGGTACGGGGCGGACATGCGCATAAAGCGCTCAAGCAGATTCTCTTCTGCCCTTTCGGACGAATTGAGATCATTCTGGACAACGGAACGGAAAAGACTTCTGTGATGCTGGACGATCCGGCTAAGGGCCTTTTGATCGGCCCCGGTCTGTGGCGTGACATGATCTGGCATCAAGAAAACTCCGTGTTGTGCGTCGCCGCATCGGAATACTATGACGAAAAAGACTATATCCGCAATTATGATGCTTTTCTGGCCTATGTGAAAGCAGGAGAACGGCATGGTTGAGTTTATCAGTTTGAAACGGCAGTTTGATCTCTACGCCCAGGAATACGAGGAGGCTCTTCTCCGGGCCGCCCGCTCCGGGTGGTACATCCTGGGGGAAGAGCTGCAGCACTTTGAGACGGCGTTCGCCGAGTATCTGGGTGCAAAGTACTGCATCGGCGTCAACTCCGGCCTGGACGCGCTGACCCTTGCGCTGCGTGCGCTCGGGATCGGGCCCGGGGACGAGGTGATCGTACCGGCGAACACCTATATTGCCACCGTTCTTGCCATTACGGAGAACGGAGCGAATCCGATCCTCGTCGAGCCGGACGAGTATTTCTGCCTGGACGCGGACCGGGTCGAGGCGGCGATCACCGACCGGACCAGGGCGATCATGCCCGTGCATCTATACGGACAGCCCTGTGATATGGAACGCATCTGCGAGATCGCCGGACGCCGCGGGCTTTATGTGGTCGAGGACTGCGCCCAGTCTCACGGCGCGGCGCAGAACGGCCGGAAGACCGGCACTTTCGGCAGCATCGGCTGCTTCAGCTTCTATCCCACGAAGCCGCTCGGCGCGCAGGGCGACGGCGGCGCTGTTGTGACCAACGACCCGGAGCTGGCGGACAAGCTGCGGAAGCTGCGCAACTACGGCAGCGGGATCAAGTATGTCAACGAACTGAAGGGCGTCAACAGCCGTCTGGATGAGTATCAGGCGGCGGTCCTGCAGGTCGGCCTCCGCCACCTGGACGAGGGAAATGCGTATCGGGCACAGATCGCGCAGCGGTATCTGAACGAGATCCGCAATCCGCTTGTCACGCTTCCCGAGACTCGCGCAAACTGCACGCACGTTTTCCACGTGTTCCCGGTCCTTTGCACGCAGCGCGACAGGCTGCAGACCTTTCTGCTTGAGCATGGCGTCAAGACCCTTTGCCATTATCCGATTCTACCGCATCTGCAGGCGTGCTATACCGATTTGGGATACAAAGAAGGAGATCTCCCCCTGAGCGAACGCATGGCCAAGCAGGAACTCAGCCTGCCGATCTATGTTGGGATGCCCATGGACGAGGTCACATCTGTCATTGAGGCGGTCAACGCCTTTCCGGGAGAATGAGCAGATGAACATTCATCTTCGTCCTCTTGAGAGCAGGGACTCCCCTTTCATGCTGGAATGGATGCGGGATCCCAGCATTGCCTGCTTCTTCCGTTTTGATGCCGCAGGTATGACCGAAGAGAAGTGCCGCGAATTCATCAAGTCGGCAGGACAAGACGCCGGAAGCCGACACTATGCTATCGCGGACGAAAACGACACTTATCTTGGTACCATCAGCCTGAAGCACATCGCGGACGGCCGTGCGGAATACGCCATCAGCACCCGCAAGTGTGCCCACGGCACCGGTGCTGCGCTCCAGGCGACGCGGGAGATCCTGCGCATCGCCTTTGAGGAGCTCGGCCTGGATACGGTGTATCTGAATGTGCTGTCGGAAAACCTGCGTGCCAATGCCTTTTACCGCAAAGCAGGTTTCCGCTTCACCCGCACCGAAGAGAACGCCCTGGAGTTCCGGGGTGCGTTGAAAACGCTGAACTGGTATGAGATCAGCAGAAAAGCTTGGAGCAAGGAGACACAGGCATGAGCGACAGCCGTGAGATCGCAGTCAGTGTTGCGGTGATCACCTATAATATGCAGGGATACCTGCCGCAGCTTTTGGACAGCGTCTTGATGCAGGAAACCGGCTTCCGTTACGAGATCGTTGTGGACGATGACCACTCTCCGGACGATTCACGCGCGATCTTATTGGACTATGCTTCGCGCTATCCGGATATTTTTGTGTTGTCCTTGCGAGGCGAAAATGTCGGCGGGAGCAAAAATATGTACGGCGTCCTCCGACAGTGCCGCGGGAAATACATCGCTATCCTAGAAGGCGACGACTGGTGGGAAGCGAAGGACAAGCTCCAGTACCAGTATGATTTCATGGAATCTCATCCGGATTATATTGCGATGTACTGCAATTCCTGGTGCGAGTTGAGCCGTACTGAAGTCAAGCGATATCCGAGACGGAAGATCGACGCTCCGATGATATTCGGATTTGAGGATTTTCAAAAGGAGCACTTCTTCGATCGGCTTCCCAACAGCACCGATACGGCCTTTTTTCGGAACTTCTTCCGCACTTGCGCCGAAGAAGAGCTGGACGTCTTCTGGAAGGCCCACAACATGGTCTGGGATCAGTCTCTGGCGCTGATCCTCTACGGGAAGGGCAAGGTTTACGTGGATCCTCGTCTTGTCAGCCATCACCGCACGATCGTGGAAAAAGGCGGGACCAACTATCAATCCCGGTATGCTGTCGAAGATCACAAGGTCAGCGACGCATATATGTACGCCTGCCATGAGGACTATATCGAGAACGTACTGCACCGCAAGTGCGGAAAGTTTTATATGGTCCGCGGGATGGTCTTTGCCGAGGCATTCTGGGTCGCCATGAAAAGCCATGACCCGAAGGATTGGGAAAAGGCGAGACAGATCTGGAATCAGAGGAAGAAAAAATGGCCTCTGGTCTGGTGGGCGTTTCGCTGGGGCTGCAAGACTCTCGGACGGAAACTGAAAATGATTACAAGAAGGGGAAAAAATGCCTGAGCTTTCCATCATCGTGCCGGTCTACAAAGTCGAACCATATCTGCCCAAGTGCATCGACAGTATCCTGGCGCAGACGTTTCGTGATTTCGAGCTGATCCTCATTGACGACGGCTCCCCGGATCGCTGCGGCGAGATCTGCGACGAGTATGCGGCCAAAGACGCGCGGATCGTCGTCATCCATCAGGAGAACCGCGGCGTCAGCGCCGCCCGCAATGCGGGGATGGATATCGCCCGCGGCGAATACATTGGCTTCGTGGATTCCGACGACTGGATCGAGCCGGAGATGTATGAAACGATGATAAACGTGTCGAAGAAGAAAGGCGTCGACGTTGTAATCTGCGGGATCTGCGATTACGGAGAGGATGGAGAATTCATCCGTAATGCTCTTACTGGAAGCGGGTTCTATACTAAAGATGAGATGCTCAAGACTGTTTTTACAACACCAAACAATCTTGGAGGAGGATGCTGCAACAAAGTCTTTCGACATATAGCTATCAAAGACGTACGTTATCAAGAAGGAATTGCTGTTGCAGAAGACTGGCTGTTTTTGTTTGATTCATTCAAGCAATGCAATGGTTCAATTAAGATTCCTTCTTGCTTGTACAATGTGCTTGAACGGCAAAACAGTGTTACAAGAGATAATGAGATAATGGCGATGTATGACATCATATTTGGAGGCAAGGCTGCAAAGAAATTATTACAGTCAGCACGACATTATTCCCATGAAATGGAATGCTATGCAGTCAATAAATACATGGATGACTGCATCAGGTTCTCAAATGTTATTCGAAAGCGTAGAAAAAAAGAGAAAAAAGCTTATCGTTGGCTATTCTTCCGCTTTAGATTTCAGGTTATAAAGCAGATGCCGCGTGCCATAATAAAAGATTTACTTCCTAAAGAAAAAATCCACGGCTATCTTCATGAAATAATAAGGAATTGAAAGATGCATGATCAACAGTTTACTACCGTCATCACGCCCAAAACCGGGTGGTTTGATGTAAATCTAAAAGAAGTCTGGGACTACCGCGACTTAATCATGCTTTTCGTCCGCCGCCGCTTTGTCTCTCAGTACAAGCAGACGATTTTGGGGCCGGCCTGGGCCTTTATCCAGCCGTTTCTGACGACGATCGTCTTCACGCTGATCTTTGGCAACATTGCCGGTCTGGCGCCGGGCGGGATCCCGTCCTTTGTCTTTTACTTCTCCGGTACGATCCTCTGGACCTATTTCAGCGGCTGCCTGTCACAGACTGCGAATACCTTCGTGGGAAATGCCGCTATTATGGGCAAGGTGTATTATCCCCGCCTTGTCATGCCGATTTCGACGGTTTTGTCACAACTGATCAGCTTTGCCATCCAGTATGTTTTCCTGATCGCATTTGTGCTGTACTATGCGTTGACAGATCAGATCCAGCCGAACTGGTGGATCCTGATGACGCCGGTCTTGCTTTTGCAGCTTGCCATGCTTTCCATGGGATTCGGCATCATCATCTCCTCCGTGACAACCAAGTATCGCGATCTGGCGAAGCTGATCGGTTTCGGCGTACAGCTCTGGATGTACGGATCTCCTGTGGCATATGACATGTACAGCATGAGCGCGTTTGCGCCCGGCGGGAAGTGGCATACGCTGTATATGTGCAATCCCGTCACGCCCATCATCAACATTTTCCGCTATGGTTATCTAGGCTTCGGCTCTGTGGAGTGGCATTTCTACTGGATCGGATGGGTCACAACGCTGGTGATCCTGTTCTTAGGTGTGATCCTGTTCAGCCATGTGGAAAAGACCTTTATGGATACGGTGTGAGGAAGAGACGATGGAAGAACTGGCAATCAAAATCGAACATGTGAGCAAACAGTATCGTCTCGGCACCATCGGCGGCGGTACACTCAAAGGGGATCTTCAAAGCTGGTGGGCCCGTAAAACGGGAAAAGAGGATCCGAACAGCCGGATCGGGACCAACCAGAATGTCAGGGTCGGTGAACGCTTTCTTGCTCTGGACGACATCTCTTTTGAAGTCAAAAAAGGTGAGGCTGTCGGTATTATAGGGCATAACGGCGCAGGGAAATCTACGCTTCTTAAACTTCTCTCCCGCGTGACCGCACCAACCGAGGGAAAGATTTCGATCAACGGCCGCATCGCTTCCATGCTTGAAGTCGGCACAGGCTTTCACCCGGAGCTGACAGGTCGTGAGAATGTGTACATGAACGGCGCGATCCTGGGCATGACCAAGGCGGAGATAGGCAGCAAATTTGATGAGATCGTGAAATTCGCGGAAATGGAGCGCTTCATCGACACCCCCGTCAAACGCTATTCCTCCGGTATGTATGTCAAGCTTGCCTTTGCCGTCGCGGCTCATCTGGACAGTGAGATTATGGTCATGGACGAGGTCCTGGCTGTTGGAGATATGAAATTCCAGCAGAAATGTCTGGGCAGGATGGGCGACGCCGCAAACGAAGAAGGCCGTACCGTCCTGTATGTCAGTCATAATATGAGCACCATCCGTCAGCTGTGTACGCGCTGCATTGTTCTGGATCATGGTCGGCTGATATTTGACGGCGACGTCGACAAAGCGATCAGTATCTATGCGGATACGGGCAAAAAGATGGAGTACCGATACGATTATTCCTCTTATCCGAGATCACTGCTGAAATCAAGGAAACTGGAATTCTTGGACATGGAGGTCCTAAGGGAGGATTACAAGCCGATCACGGTAGGAGAACCCGTTCGTTTGAAGCTGAATTGCAGGGCAAATGCGGATTATGACAGGATGCATCTGCGCTTTGAAATTGTCGCATCGGACAACACGGTAATCGGAACAGCTTTTTCGGATTTTGAACTTAGCGGTAGAAAGGGAGAGAATTATACGGTCGATATGATTCTCGACACGAATCATTTTACTCCAGGCGTATACCGCTTTGATCTTCTCGCATTTGAGATGAATGATTTCGGTATGCAGGACTGGACAGACCGGGTCGAGGGCGCCTTGATTCTTGAAATCGCCAAAAAGGATCATGATATCGAATGGCTTCCTCAATGGTGGGGCCATGTGAGAATGCAAGATTTACGCCTGCGTTCTGTAGAAAGAAACTGACCAGATGAAACTATCATAGAGGAAATAAAGGAGTTCATCATGAAAGGTATCATACTCGCCGGCGGGGCCGGAACAAGGCTCTATCCCCTGACACTGGTAACCAGTAAGCAGCTGCTCCCGGTCTACGACAAGCC